>Ga0233425_10001553_pt1 | contig 50849 bp, 55 predicted proteins | sample Watercolumn_Towu_2_FD_181712 | JGI IMG/M metagenome (GOLD analysis project Ga0233425, IMG submission 181712) | Freshwater microbial communities from Lake Towuti, South Sulawesi, Indonesia - Watercolumn_Towuti2014_140_MG | ecosystem: Environmental > Aquatic > Freshwater > Lake | place...
GAAAAAAAGAAAAAATTAGACACAAGCACCATCACTGCAGGTGGTTCCTGAAGGACATCGCACTCCACTCGAAGAATCAGCATAAAACGCATAGTTATGCTTATTGCACTTGAATTCTATTATTAAATCTGAAGTTGTACCACAGCGATCTTCTATTTCCACTTCATCGCCTGTTGATAGCCATGTCCCGGTTACTGTTCCTTTTACTGTATAATCAACACCACCATCAGAATCTGTACATGTCTGTTCATCACTTACGCAGGCATCGTTATAACAACCATAAGTACCACAAGTAACTTGTTCTACATCCTTCAAGCCATCTTCGCAATAATATTCATTTAGTGTTGTTTCAGAGAGACAGTTATCAGTTGCTGTTTGTACTCCGTCTCCTGCATAACGAATTCCCGTAATTTCTCCTGCTGTATAAGGATCGTTGCCATCATCTGTTTCGGTACATTCTAAGATACATGCCCCCTCCAAACAAAAATAACCTGATGAGCAAGAGATAGTAGTAGATTTAATAGTTCCAAGATCACAATAATATTCAGTCACAGATGCTGAATCAACACAAGCATCTGTAGCAGTTCTACTACCAAATACCACAGTTCCCTTTTCTGTACTATCTTTTCCATCACTATCTTTACAAATGAGACGTCCTTTTGAAGCAGAAATCGCCTGTCCAGAAATATCATTCTCTGCCCATGAACTGCTGCTTGATCCACTATTCAAGATCAGCACGACAACTCCTACAACTGCAACAATTGCAACAATCGCGAGTAAATACAAACTTGTTTTTTCTTTTGCCATGATGAATCAACCTCTTTGTATGATGATGAGCGTAATTTTGTGCGCTGTACTATTTAATACTTCCTAAATTTCGAAAATTGGTAAAGAAAAAAGAAAAAAGAAAAAAACTTACGCACAATCGTAGGTGCCGTCATCGTCGACCCATACGTTTCCTGCATTAGTAATACAAAGCACACCATCTATGCCTGACGCATCAGGAGGAGTGTTTTGAAGATTTCCAATTGCAAGCTTTGACGCAGGGCTAGAAACATCAATTCCTACGTTTCCGCCAAAGACTGCAAACACACTATTCCCTGTAACCTGGAATGGAACAGTAGGATCTCCTAATCCAATCCCCACAGACTGATCTCCTAAGACCTTAATCTTATTTCCCAGTGCAAGAGAACCTTTTCCGCTTGCAACAAGATTTGTTCCCATTGCAGTTGCGTTTGTGCCGTTTGCAGTAGAGTTATGACCAAAGACAGTAGAGTAGTTTCCTATTGCTGACGTGTTCGCACCAAAGGCAGTGGAATAGTTACCGCTTGCTTCTGTTCTATATCCAAAAGCTGTTGAAAACGAGCCACTCGCAATTGTCTCTTGTCCTGAAGCAATTGCACGAGTTCCAGTTGCAGACGTTAGGTATCCTAGTGCAGTTGAATAGCCGCCTGATGCAATTGTATAATACCCCCATGCTGTTGCTCTTGTTCCGCTCGCTTCACTATTATATCCCCATACTGTTGCACCATCACCGCTTGCAGTATTAGAAGAGCCAAACGCAGTTGCACTACCGCCGCTTGCAGTATTAGAAGAGCCAAACGCAGTTGCACTACCGCCGCTTGCAGTATTAGAAGAGCCAAACACAGTTGCACTACTGCCGCTTGCAGTATTAGAAGAGCCAAACGCAGTTGCACTACTGCCGCTTGCAGTAACATAATATCCTAATGCAACAGAACCAAAATCTCCTCCTGCATTTGCATTATGACCTCCTGCTACTGAGTATGATCCATTTGCAGTACTGTTTCTTCCAAAAGCAGTAGAATAATTACCTGATGCATTTGAAAGATAACCCATAACAGTAGAATAAGTCCCACTTGCTTCTGTATATCCACCCATCGCTATTGCCGTCGTACCACTTGCAACTGCATCTCTTCCCATTGCTACTGAATAAGCAGTATTTGCTAAACCACTTCCCATTGCAATTGAACCTTGGCCATTTGCTTCTGCACCAACTCCCATTGCAACTGAACCAAGATTAGTTGAAAGGGTCCCACTTCCCATTGATATTGATGACGTCCCTGTTGCTTCAGGAGAACCATAACCTAGTGCGATTGAACCTGTACCTGATGAAACAGCCCCAGCTCCAAATGCGAGTGCATAATCACTCGTTGCAATAGAGCCAAAACCACCTGATAGAGAATAAGAACCACCTGCTTTTGAATTTCTACCCAGCGCTGTAGAATATGTCCCATTTGCAGTAGTATTATAACCCATGGCTATAGAATATGTTCCGTTTGCAGTAGTATTATAACCCATGGCTGTTGAATATGAACCATCTGCTTTTGAATGCCTTCCCATTGCTGTGGAATAAATTCCAGATGCAACAGTGTTTGCTCCAAGCGCAGTTCCGGTTGCACTCGTCGTCGTACTCGACGCTGTAATAGACGCATCCTGTTCAGCACTAGTCGACGTTGCCCAGGCTGGACTTACACACAATAACAGAACACAAAACATAGTCACCAAAACATTTTTTTTCATACCACACACCTCAGTTCCGATCATTTTTAACGATAATAATCTATGGTTAGAAACTCGGTGAGTTAGAGAATATAAATTTTCTTATTGCAAGAAATAGAGAAAAGCAGGAATAACAATAATTTTCTTTCCATCAATATTCTCAACGTGCTCTTTTTCTTTAGAAATAATATAACCAGTACTAATACTAAATTTTTTCATAAATGCCTGTATTCCTCTATAATCAACCTTGCCATATTTTACTTCCAATGGAATTGGCTCTTTTTCATGAACAAGCACAATATCTACTTCATTCTTGAATGGATCACGCCAGAAGAACACTGCATTGCTTTGTGTTACTAAGAACCATTCAAACACTTTTGACTGAGAAAATTCATCATCTTTCAACAAAAGAGAAGGGGAAAGAAGAGCAGGGTAATATTTTTTCAGTTTTCTCTCTGATTTTCTTTTGCTTTTCGAAAAATTATAGAGCTTCTTCAAAAGAAATGATTCTTCAAGATAAAATAAATACTGTGCAATAGTCTGCCGTGAAACACCAAGGTCTTGTGCTAAAGAATTAAGATCAGTAAGCTGTCCTGGCTCTTCTAAGAAAATGTTAAAAAGAGACTCGAGAATCGTTATATCCTTTATTTTGCTGATGCTTGGAATGTCTCGGAAAAGAACGCGATCAATAATGCTTTCTTTTATATACTTTGTAATAACCTCATTTTCTGTTACTTCAACAAGCTCTGGAAATCCTTCGGTCCTTATAAATTCACGAAATAGCTGTGAAAGCTCTTTTTTGTATAGACTAATTGGTTTATATGAAACATTTCTAAAATGAAGAAATTCTTTAAAAGATAATTGCCCAATTTTGAAAATAAATATTCTTCCTGCAAGCGTTTCTTTTGACTTCTTTTTTATGAAAAGTGATTCAGAACCTGAAATAATTATTTTCACTTGTTTTCCAAAGAGATCATATGTTGTTTTTATTTTATTTTCCCAGTCGACAACTTTCTGAATCTCATCAAATAAGACCAAAAGTGACGTTTCTTTTGACTGCTCTTCAGTGAGCTCTTCATATACTTTAAAAACATCACGTGGCCCAATATCTTTAAACTCATCAAACGAAAAATAAAGAATTTTCCTCGGATCTCTCCCATTTTGTATCTCATCTGCGATAATTTTATGCATTAAGGTTGTTTTTCCAACTCTTCGTAATCCTGTCAATGCAATAATCTGTGGCCTTTGCAAATATCCAACAATTTCTTTATACACCACTCTTTCTTTATATTGGATTGTGTATGGCCCCTTCCACCAAGGGTTAAACTCTATTAACGCATCTTTAATTTTTGTCATGTTCACTTAACCTAAAGTTAAATTTAAGTTAGATACAAATAACTCAGAATATATAAATGTTTTGGCGTAAAAGCAGGAGAGTAGATTAAAATTAAGGAATAAAAAGAGAAAAGAAAAAAGTATGCACAATTACTTGCACATACTTTTACAAACGCATTTCAATCCAACAAGAACAAATGCTACTGTCCACCAGCTGAACGTTGCGCCGAACCAGGTAAAGATTCCCAAATCTCCAAGCAAATATAATACTCCCACTACTAATACAGTCCAACTAAACCAACATGGACATCCGCCTTCTGGACATACTCCACTCATTGCTTTCTTTGCCATTATTAATCACCCCTCAATGAAATTCTTCGATTTCACTGTGTTTCTTTCTTTTGGATCTTTATCTTATTTAAATATTTATGACCACTGGGGAATGAAAATTCTCCATGAACGAAGTGAATGTGAGAATTTTATCAGTATACAAAAAACCATACTAATCCGAAAGTTTTATATACTGATTTGGGATTATGCGTTGCATGGTTATCCTTTTTGATCAGTTTAACATGCCCGAGGATATTTACGAAATCATCTTCGCAACCAAACAGCAAGTTGTTGTTGGCAAGCTTCTTATTCAACGTATGAAAGAAAACGACGGTATTCTGACAAAAACTGCAATGTCTCTTTTTGCCACGCATCTTCACGAAGGAGAAATTATTGCAGAAATTGACGATCCATTGTATCGTGGAAAACAAGTGAAGCTCAGCTACAACAAACGACAATTTTATGACCGAATCTTAACTCCAATGAAAAGCATGGGACTTATTGATTATGATTTGTACAAAAAACATTACAAGCTCTCTGATAAATTCAACAAAGCAATGATTAAAGTGGGAATTCTCTGGATGCAGGAATTACGCAGACCACCGCAACAACTTATTCTGAAAAAGAAAGATCTGAGCGAGATGAATGAGTAGCTTAGCGATCACTTTTTCTTACTTCTTTTTCCTTTTTTCTTTTTTAGTTTCTTGTTTCTCTTCTTTGCTTTTGTTCTCTTCGTTTTTTTCTTAGAATTTCTTGCTTTACTTATAACTTTCTTCTCTTCTCCATCTTCTTTCTTCGAATGCTCTCTTTGTTCACTGCGTTGCCCTAACTCATTTCTCAATATTTTCTCAAAATAATGCGTTGGAATTGTTGTCGCTGTATATTTCTTAGTTTTTTTGTCTTTTAAGACCCAAAGAATAAAACCAACAACACAAATAACAAGAACTGCAACTATAAGCCATATCCAATACCCAAAAGCCATTCTCTCCATTGAGGGCCTCTCAACAAGCGCAACCTCTCCTGATGCTACCTGCTCTTCAATAAATGCGATAATTTCTTCATTTGGATACAGATATGTTGTGGTAAATATTCCACGATACTTTCCTGTCTCTTCATCATACACTATTTTTGACAGGGTGATCTCAAGATCAATCTCTCCATCACCATCACTATCTACTTCTACTGTTTCACCAACGTTGAGTGTTGTTTCCTGCTCCACTCCAATAACAACAGCTCCTGTAATGCTGTTTCCATCTTCAGCTGTCTGCGCACTCTCAATAACAATTGTTGCAGTTGTTTCTGTCACTTCAATTACTGTCATCTCTGCTGCACCTGTTTCTGGAGAAAGCGTGAGGGAAGAGCCTTCTGAAAGTTCTACTGCAATAGTCACAGGTTCTGCTGCTGTTTCTGCAACTTCTGCTGCCTGATCTGTTGTTTGCGCTGCTTCAGCGGTTGTTTCTGTTGCTTCTGTTGTTGTCTCTGCATCAGTGCTTTCTCCTGCACCACTATCTGCACTACCCCCACTTTCTCCACCACCGTCTCCACCTGAAGGAATTGTACTTGAAGATTCTTCTTTTGTTGTTTCTTTTTGCTCTGCTGCAGCAGCTTCATCTGCTGTTGAAAGGTCTGGTCCAGGACTTCCAGAGACTTCTGTTCCAGAATAAGAACTTGAAACCCCACTTCCTCCCGCAGAAACTCGCCCGGTAACCACATTCTCTGAAGACGCACCACTTGCTGCTGCAGCACTTACACCTCCATTTTTTGCAGTGACAGAACCGTCAGAGGATGTGCCCTGGATTGCAAAGACTGCACTAGAAAGAATAATAAGTATTAAAAAAAGAAAAAAGAGTTGGATATTTTGTTTTGTTTTCATGAGGCTTCATTTTCAAACTCGACAATATTATTTAAGGTGGCTGACCACCTACTGAACCCCCACCAGTATTACATTGCCCAGCACCTGTTGGTGCATTAGCAACCATTCTCAACTGTCCAGTACTGTTTGCAAAAAGGAACCAATCTTCTCCTAAATCATCAAATAAACGGATATACGCACACTTATTTGTTCCTCCATCGAAAATTTCAAGGCGGTGCTGGGTTGTTGATTCTGCATTTCCAATAGTGTGTGCTGCACCCTGCTGCGCAATGCTTCCTGTCACGTTGAGGGCATCGTCTGCGTCTGTACTCTCGATTTTGACAACTCCTAAACTGCCCATGGTCACACCTCCTGCTGGGCTTATGTTAAAATTATTCTTCACACTAAAGAGAGGAGTATTTGCAACGAGACTAACATAAACAAAGTCTATGGAATCACCAATTCTCACTCCACCACCTGAAACGTTTATAGCATCATCTTGATCACCAGTGATAACAGTGACCGTACTATTGGTTCGCAGTGTTGCATCTGCTCCACTTATATTAAATCCTTGAATGGAAAGAGCAGGTGAACTTCTGCTTTGGATTGTCACTGTTCCATTTGTCTGCATCGCAAGTGTTGGACCACTCACATTAAAGCCTGCGTTAATAGAAAGTGCTTGTGCAGTGAGACTTCTTATTACAATGTTTCCTCTTCCTGCAGCAGGTCCGATTGCTGTATCTGTCGTAATGACCCCTACATCACTAATTGTCAGCGGGCCTATTCCAAACTGTGCACCTGGATTGCCCTGACCAATAAAAATACCACCTGTTGTATTAATAGCATCATCTGCATCACTATTCAATATTGTTAGTGTCCCATTGGTTCGTACTGCACTATTCGCACCACTTACATTAAAACCATAATTTACGGTAAATGCTGGAATTGTTGCTGACGTATAATTCTGCACACCTAACTGACCTCTAAAATTTCCACCACCATTACTCACATTCAGCGCATCATCAGCATCGGTACTTTGAATGACTGCAGTACTTCCCATTGTCACAGTTCCATTCGTTGACAAGGCATTATTCGCACCACTTACATTAAAACCATAATTTACTGTAAATGCTGGAATCGTTGCTGACGTATAATTCTGCACACCTAACTGTCCTCTAAAATTGCCACCACCATTACTCACATTCAGCGCATCATCAGCATCTGTACTTTGAATGACTGCAGTACTTCCCATTGTCACAGTTCCATTTGTTGACAAGGCATTATTCGCACCACTGACATTAAAACCATAATTCACAGTAAACGCTGGAATGGTTGCTGAGGTATAATTCTGCACACCTAGCTGGCCTCTAAAATTTCCACCGCCATTACTCACATTCAGCGCATCATCTGCATCTGTACTTTGAATGACTGCAGTACTTCCAACAGTTACTGTTCCATTTGTTCGTACTGCACTTGTCGCAGGCGTCACGTTAAAAAAGTTTGCAACTGTTGTTACCCCACTTAGTGTTGTTGCCCCTGAAATATTCACGACACCAGAAATAGTTGTATCTCCAGTTGCACCACTTACATTAAACCTATCATTGACATTCAGCGCATAGGTTGAACTGCTCGATGTTTTGATTGGATCATCAACAGTGATATTTCCCACTGGACTTTGGAAGACCTGCCGTTCAGAAGTGTTAAAGTCAATATCTCTTCCATTGATATACATTTCCATGTAATACGTTCCACTAAAATTCAAACTTAATGGATTTGTTCCATTTCCAAGGAGAATGTCATACCTACTGTTATTAATCACATTATTAAAGTCATTAGAAGAATTATACAACAGAGATCCACCTGTTGCCGCACTCCAGATTTCGACAACTATACTTCCATTTCCTCCACCAGAGCCAGTTGCACTTCCTTGTAATGCAAGATAATCCTGCGCAATAACTGGAACAGAAAAGAGGATGATACCTAGAGATAAGAACAAAGAGTAATACTGAAAATTCATGCCTCTACACCTCTTTCTGACCCTGCACTACTTTTATTTTTGATCATTCATTTTTAGAAAAAGAAGTATATAAAGCTTTCTTTTATGTTGTTTTGCTACTTTAACGCAGCTTTTAATTCTTCAAAATGCCTATTCTTCGCAAAGAGAAGGTATGTTTCAGGGACATCAATATCCAACATCGGCCTTAAATTTTTTGAAATGATGATCTGGCACGCTATGCGGCATCCTGTCAATAACGTTAATGTTTTTGCAATCATATCTCTTCTTAAAAAAAATGAATAAAATTTCCCAAACTTGGACTGCGCTGTTTTATGTGCTGCATAAAATAAAAGTGCATGGACAAGCGCAAGCACACTCCCTAAAAGAATTGCTGGATTATAATGGCGCTTATGGAGATATTTCAGGCACGCACCTGCGATATTTCTCCAACTCCTCCTATTTTTTCTTCCGTGCTCATCTAACAATTTTCGATTATCAAAGACTGCTTGTGCTAATGCCACTTCATCATCTGTTATTTTTTTAAAACTCAGATAATGTAAATTACTGATTCTGACAAGCGCATGATACATGGGAAAAAGCCCATATTTGATCCGTTCTTTATTAATAAAAAGCGCGCGCTTCTCAAACACAGTATCAAGTGCAGTTCCATCAGTAAAGCCCATCACATAGTCAGCAGTCTCATCAACGTCTTTGATAAACACATCTATATCGTCTGCTTCAAGGAACGGTGCATCTGAAGGAACAAGGATTGCCTGCTCTGTCCACTCTTTAAAACAATACAAGATACTTTCCATTAATGAATCTTTATTTTCAATAATATGGATTCTTTGACAAGTTTTTTTATCATATCTTCGCAAAACATGCGTCATTCTTTTTGGATCACAAACAATGAAAATCTTATCTACTCTTTTTGCATGAAGAACTGCATCGAGGCAATATTCCACATTGTATTTTCCATTCAATTGCAGATATTGCTTGTATTCTTTCTTCTTTTCAATGTCAAAAGGGATACAATTCTTTGTTCCTGCAAGAATCACTGCATTTACTTTTTGCTTCATGGAATTTATCCTCTAATATCTTTCTAATATTTTCGCACGCGCTCAATCACCACAACTGAACCGCTTTCTGTTGTATTAAATCTAAACTTTTTTAATCCCTCTGAAAAATCATCATCTCCAAATGTTCCATTCAACGGCACATCTGAATAAAAGACAGCTTCCCCTGCAACTCCTGTTGTTCCATCCTCAAATGTGAAAACCAATTCATGTTCTGTTGGAACAGTCACATTTTTTACTCCTTGTGGAAAATTCAGTTCTATAACAATGATAGTTCCATTTGTTCCATGATATGCTTGCGTTGCTGTATCAATCATATAATTTCCGATCCTGTTTACTTGACTTCTTGTTACTGTGTCGCTTGTCTCTTGGACAAACATTCCAAATAACGCAAGCGAAGGAATAATCAGCATCATTGCAAAGCCAACAACAAAAAGAAATTCTATTGCTGCCTGCCCGTTTCGCATTTTTCTATGTACATTGCTCATCATAGTGCTTTTTTTCCAACGACGATGCATCTTTTTTTAGAGGGGTCTCGCAATCTATTGCAGTTGTTGCAACAGTTGCAGCAGTGAGCTGATTCTCAGCAGCAAAAGATGTGTTGTCTACTGCATATAATGCACCTGCAAGTACCACAAGAAGAATTAAAACAACAATAGTTGTATGCTGTAATTGCTTTCTCATAAAATAACCGAGATGAACCGTGTTTATATATTTTTGGATGGAGCGTGCGGCCAAGGGAAGTGACAATTCAAAATCAAAGAAGCAAGGAAGTAAAATAAAGGCAAAAGGAGAGCCTTCTGCCAATATTATGCAAAATAGGACCCTGTGCAACCCTGTCTTGAAAAACAGTCCCAGCAAACCAGGGAGTCACCATTTTGACAAGAAAATGAAGAGAGACACAGATTTATTTAAGCATTTCTTCTAAAAGAAATGGTGTTTCTATATAATTAAGCGGTTCTTTATATAAAAACTGTGTAAACAAGAAAGCATAAATAGATAAGAAAACAAAAAAGATACATGCCTCAGAAAAAAGGAATATATTTCACCATCGAAGCAGTTATTGCAATGATGGTGATTAGCATTGGCTTTGGCATTATTCTTTATCTTTTTGTTGTTTTGTCAAAGCCACCCCTTGGTATTGTTCAAACAGATTTATACAACACTGTTGATCTTTTCTCTTTTCAACTCCAAGACATCAGCAATGGAACATGCAGCGCATCAGGCAATGCAACTGATAACGGCAACATTACAGATACGAGCATGACTCTCATGAATCAACTTGGTGAATTTTATTATCGATACACTGCACGTGACTGCGATTATTGCGACGATCTTCTGAGAGAATGCATTCTTGAGTTTGTCGATTATAGAGATATTCACGACAACAATTTGCAAATCAGCATTGAAGGCACTGCATTTTACACCAACGGAACTATTGATCAAGAAAATGCAACAGTTTTATTGCCTTTCAAGATGCTGCTTTTTGGCACACGAAACAACACTGAAATGTGGGGACCATACCTTGGGGAGATTCGCGTATGGCAATAAGCAGCGATAAAAAAGGATTTATGTTTACGCTCGTCACTATTTTTCTTATTTCTATCTTTGTTTTTGTTTTATATGCAAGCACATCCAACGTGATGCTCGAACAACAACACGCTTCTGCTGAACGAACAGAAGCACTTGTGGTTAATTTGTTTACACAATCGCTGACTGATGATTATTTGAACAGTATGGTCACTGTTGCTGCTGCAAACAGCATTCGCGCAATGGTTTCCTATGTCAATTATACAGAAACTGCGCTTGAAGATCCAGAAGGATTTTATCGCGAAGTGATGATGAACGGCACTGTTGCCGGAACATATGATGCTACTCTGCTATCCAAAGACTTTGCAATGACACTTCTTGCTGTTAATGGATCTGATGATATTGTGCTTGCAGAGACTGCATCTGGTTCAACAACAGACACGTTTGGAAACCTTGTGACGATTGTCCAACGCGTTTCTTTGCCAGAAGAATATACTTCTCTTGAACATTTGAAAAGCGTGTTGCTATACATCAGCAACACATCTTCTGCGACATCAGGAGACCTGTATCTTGTTGTGTACAACGCAACAGGACATGTTGTGGGTATTGACATTCAAGAATATGAAACTGATGTTGAAAGTTATACGTTTACCTTCGGCAGAACATTGCCATTATCTCAAGATACTTATTATGATCTTATGCTTGCAGCACCATTTACTGAGACTGCTTATGATTATGAAGTTGCTATTATCCCAAACGCAGGGTTTACTTGTGCCTCTGTCAATTGTGGCGCAGCAGAATGGGAGATTAGCGAGGCAAGTGGAAGCGACGATCTTCCTGTCCTCATTGATTTTTTCCTGGACAAAAAATATGTTGGTGAAGGATTTTTGCGCGCATTAACTGCATCGTTCTCGATGCTTGGAAAAGAACATTTTGCAATTGACACAGATATTAATGTGACCAACATTACAATTGAGGAAAGTGGACCATGGAAAATTGAGGTCAATGCATCATTTGTTCTTTCCACACACAAAGTCACGGTGAGCTTTTCTGATATTGCTGCATTTGGTGCAGGAGAAGTCAGTGTGATTGGATTGTATGATCCGTACAGTATTTTACGGACAGATCTTTTGTCTGATGATGGAAGATACTTTCAAATTGTTTCACAAAACGTCAGTGATGATTTTAGTGAGGATGATATGTATCGACACATTGTAGAACATACTTTTGTTTTTAATGAAGACGCACCAAGTTTTATCGAGCGGTTCAAAGGAGAAGATGCTGAGGGAAGTTCTTGTTGCGGAATTCAAGCAGTATATCAAGCAGGAGATATCTCCAGTGATGTTGAGGAGGATGATACAGGGTATAGTTTTGTTGATTATAGGTTCCAAGAATCTACACAATGCAATGCAGATGGTGTCACAGATCCACTTTATTATCCAAGTTCTTCTGGTTCTTTAAGCAGCGCTATTTCGACAATGAAACCATGGTTCGATTATGCATCTATCGAATTTTATCATATGGATGAAATGAGCGGTGTCACGGTGAGCCAAGCAACTTGTCCAACAGGAGAATCGTAAAGGGTTTGAATCTACTTCTTTTTCTTTTTTCTTTCAAACTGAATTTCATCTATGCCGAGAATTTTTTTATGCAAACTGATCGTCTTTTTCCCAAGATCTCTTGTTGTTTCCAAACTCTTTTTTGTGGTCTCAATTCCTTTTTGTATTCCTGCCTTCTGAATATCCACTGTCGCATCATATGTTTCCTGCAATTTTTTTTTGACATACACATCTGCAATTTCTAATGCCTCTTTTCCCACAAAAAAACCAGCAACAAAAAGCATGATCCAACTCATAATGTACCAAACCAAATTCCACCAGTCAACATAGTATGGAAGATGAAGAAAGAACATGAACTTTGTATAGAGGCCAATAACAAGACTCAAAATGACCGTGAGAATTGCCAGAAATAACTTTGTTTTTAGGGATACATTAAATTGCATGAGAATGTTTAGACGTTCTTGTATTTATCGTTTCTTGTTTTTGTCAGCATTTCTTATTGTAAATAACTCTCGTTGGATACGCGAACTCTATCCCTTCTTTCTCACACGCTTCCTTAATTTTGAAGTTTACTTCACTTTTAATGTCTGGAATTTTTAGAAGCTCTGTAATCCAATAAACTACGACAAAATTTAATGAAGAATCTGCATACTCATCAAAAAGAACGTCACATTTGCCATTAACAACCCCTTCTTGTTCACTGATAATTTTTTTGACAATTTCTCTGAATTTTTCCAACTTCTTTGTCGGCGTTTCATACACAACGCCAATCACAGTCCTAATACGGCGCTCTCTTTCTCGTGTGACATTCTCAATAACTTCCTTCGCTATTGTTGCGTTTGGAACAACGAGCTCAGAACCATCCAACGTGGTGATCTTTGTTGAACGCATGCCAATCTCTTTGACAAACCCATCATTGCCAGAAACTTTGATTCTATCTCCTAACGTAAATGGCCTGTCTGTCAAGATGGTGATGCCACCAAAAACATTGCTAAGTGTTTCCTGCGCAGCAAGTGCAACAGCAAGACCGCCAATCCCAAGCCCTGCAACTAATGATGCGACGTTATAGCCGAATTTGTCCAGCACAATAATTGCTGCAATAAAAATAAGAATGATTTTGCTGAGGCGCCTCAAAATTGGAATGAGTGCGTCATCCAAATCTGTTTGTGTTTTCTGGCTAAACGGAACTAGGTAATATTTGATTAATCCATCGATCAATCGTGTGAAGAACCAGGTTAAATTAAAGATAATCATCACAAGAACAATGTTGAAGAAGGTATGTTCAACTGCTTCTGTTAATGTGAGTGTTTTGTACGCAATATAAAAGCCAATGATAAAGATGAGGAATATTGCAGGATGTTCGCAGACTTCAATGAGCATATCATCTGCAACTGTTTCTGTTTTCTTTGTTAATACTTTGATGAAGTTTTTTATGAGGTAATATGCGATCTTCCCTACAATGATTGCGCCGGAAAGAATGCTAAAGAAAATGAAATATTGTAAAAGTGTATTGTTGAAAAACGTCATTTCAAGGATTGCTGGAATTGCCATGGTTGTTGGGTTTGGGGGTTGTTTTTATTGTTTTTGGTTTATTCTGTTAACGGAAGAATTTTCTGTTCGCTTGTTCTTGCCAGGATGAGAATGGAATGTAAATACCAGTAATTGTTTTTGGATCGCTACCCATTTGCCTAGCAATGACATCATACCGTGGAGACTCTTCTTCAAGAATTTTGCCCATTGCGTTTCTTGTGTTTCCAACTGTAAGCTGTCTCGATCCACCTGCAAGATATGCACCACTAAGATTTGCAACGGCAACAGTTCTCTTAGGGTCAAGCACGCGTGTTCCTTTTTTTGAAACAACCGCAATCTTTGGTGTTCCACCTACTCCTTGATTCACTGTTGCTTTATTATAAGCATTTATTGCAAAGAAGAGAAGGTCAACAACAGGTAGAGTTGCCATATCAACACATTGTAACTTTGTCGCAAAGTAAAGGTTAGCAGCATCTCCTCCACTGCCTATGGTAAAAGAAGGATAAAACAATTCAGTATGGCCGCTATACTCAATCAGGTATTGCTTTACTTGTTCTGTTTCCTTTTCAACAACACAAAAAACAAAAGAAGTATTGTATAAAATATTCCTTTTCCTACGTTCGTCATATTCTTGAAGTGCTGTACGTAAAGTGCTATCTACATACTGTGCTCTAATTGATTCATCAACAAGCAATGCTTTTTTCATGACATCTTCTCTTACTGATGTCAAATGGCGTTTATCGACGTCATCTACGAAATTCTTCAACCATGAACCTATTGCAGTGAGATAAGTATCAATTGTATCATGAGGAAAACTTCTAGACTCACGAAACAGACCATTTGCGATGTTTGCATCTCCTGCTGTTATCAAAGTACCTGTAAAGACGTCACATATAACTTCTAAGAGTTTGTCTCCTGTATCAGATTCTCTGCCTTGCATGGACTGGCGGCTATCCGCAATAACAATCGCTTCTCTGCCATTCGTCAACGAAATTCCTACTGTCATAATCCAGAGAAATGCTCATTTGCTTTTAAAGGTTGTGTCATTTTTACCACTTTGAAAGGATAAACATTATTTTTAGAAAGGTTTATATATAATAATCTCTAAAAAAGAGAAAAGCAGGTGAGAACATGGGTAGCAAATTTTTCGAATCATTTGGTGCAGTTTGTCTTGGAGTCTCTTTGCTATTCATTTTTACAGCACTTTTTGCAGTCTATGTCTTTGCAGGCGGAGATCAAGAGGGAGAAGATCATGAACTAAGTGTTAAACTTGTCCCACCAGAAGTATATGAATATACATCCATTTACAGTATGTTTGAATATGAAAAAGATGTGAAGTATAATACTGCAACAGAAGGAACGTTTACACTTGAATCTTCACAATCACGCTACAAAAATCATATGTCAGGAATAGTAACTGTTTATAATTTGGATTATATTGACCAATATGATGAAATCTATGAAGCATGGCTTGTTGATCTTGATACAGGTTTCCAGCAATCCCAGGGATTATTTTTAGTGGATCACGACGGTTATGACCGTTTTAGTTTTGAATCAGATCATTATGCAAATGAGTATGACATGATTGTTGTGACAAAGGAAGAATATCCTGATGAAGATCCACGACCAAATGGGGAAGTAGTTCTTGTTGGATACTTTGATACAACATCCTTAACACGCTCAACAGTATCAAGCGCTGGTATTTCACGATATCAATACAAACAATATGGTGAAGAAGCAGATGAAGTGTATGGTTAAATTTTATGGATTATTTTAAGGAATCACTCAAGCGCCACAAAGAGTGGAAAGGGAAAATAGAAATTACAAGTAAAGTGCAGCTAAAAACAAAAGAAGATCTTTCTTTGGCATATACACCAGGCGTTGCAGAACCCTGCCGAGAAATTGCAAAGCATCCAGAAACAATCTACGATTACACCCAAAAAGCAAATACAATCGCGATTGTTACTGACGGCAGCGCAGTCTTAGGACTCGGAAATATTGGCGCTGAAGCCGCGTTGCCAGTCATGGAAGGAAAATCTGTCTTGTTCAAAGAATTTGGCAACATCAATTGCGTCCCTATCTGCCTCAAAACACAAGACAGCCAAGAAATTATTCACATCATCAAAAACATTGCGCCTGCGTTTGGCGGCATTAACCTAGAAGATATTTCTGGCCCACGCTGTTTTGAAATAGAAGATGCGTTGCAGGAGATTGGTATTCCTGTTTTTCATGATGATCAGCACGGAACAGCAATTGTTATTCTCGCAGCATTGATTAACGCAGCGAAAGTGGTAGGAAAAAAGCTCGAAGATCTCAAAATAGTTATTTTTGGTGCAGGAGCAGCAGGAATTGCAACAACAAAACTCTTGTTATGCATTAATCATGATAGAAATGTCTGTACTGCAGTGAAAGAAATAATCCTTATCGACACTGTTGGGCCTATTTATTGGTCTCGAAAAAATCTCACTGGGATCAAGCAATATATTGCAGAGCACACAAACAAAGAAGAATGCAAAACAATTGAAGAAGCAGTGAAACATGCAGATGTTGTGTTGGGGGTTTCACAGCCTGGTGCAATAACTGCTGAGATGATCAAAAAAATGGCGCAAAAGCCCATTGTCCTTGCACTTTCCAATCCAACGCCAGAGATTATGCCACATGAAGCAAAAGAAGCAGGCGCTGTTGTTGTTGGAACAGGCAGATCAGACTTTCCGAATCAAATCAATAACGTGCTTGCATTTCCTGGAATCTTCAAAGGTGCATTAGATGCAGGTGCAACACAAATTACTCCTGGAATGAAAATTGCAGCAGCATATGCGCTTGCTGGAATTGTTAAGCATCCAACAGCAGAAAAAATACTTCCCTATGCACTCGAGAAAGGCGTTGCTGCTCCTATTGCAAAAGCAGTAAAGAAGCAAGCGATAACGGAAGGAGTTGTGAGGAAGTAATGGAGCTTTTACAATCCACTAAATCCTTTTTCTCAACCAAAACAATCCAACCAAGCTTAGCACACTGAATATTCCTAACAATTTTCTATACAGTGCAACGTCATACGAAAAGATAACATCATGCACTCCTGATGGAACAACAACACCCATAAATGCAGGACTCAACATAATCTTTTCCTGCTCAACACCATCAACAAACACACGCCATTCTGGATGATACGTCATCTTAAACAACACAACACAACGCTCTCGCGTCTCACGTTCTGCAACAGAAACCGATGCAGAATAATATCCTTTGGAATGAGTTTCAGAAGACACACTTCCACAATCAAGAGGATCGTGTGTTGCAGCGTAGGTTTGAAAATAAGAATACGACGCAACACGCTCACTGCCCAAAGCAGAATCGACAATCATTGTTGAAGATGCATTTTGCATATTCAGATATCCATACAACTCATTATTGAACGCTTCCTCTTTCTGCTGAAGAACAAGCATGTTTGGATTTTCCTCAATGTCATGAAGGACGACAATCCCTTCAATAAAACCAGGAATTTCTTCTAACTGTTCAATCTGAATAATCTGAATAAGATGCCCTTCGACACTCGCATTGCTAAAAATCCAGGGAAGAATAATTGATCGAGCCTCAAGAGGAGTTGCATCGAGAACAAAAGGAGCATAAAGAACAGAAAAATATCCAGAAACATTCTTTGTTGTATACAACGTCATTTGCTTTTCATCACTACTCATGCTTTTCCCATCAATGACTGCATTCACTCCCAAAAAAGAGGCAAGCTCAATCGGAAGGAAGAAAGAACTGTAATAGCCGTTTAAGCTGTCATGGCCACCAATGCTGCTGCTTGCAAGAATTTCAGTTCCTGTCAAAAATGGAATAGCCTGCAATTCTTGTGGGTTGCTGAAAATCCCTGAAGCTGCTGTGATGTATGTTCTCCCAGAAAAAGTTGTTTCTTGAATTCCTTGTATTGCTTTCCAGTAGTCTTCATCATCTGAAAAAACATATGTTGTTGCATATTCCTGAAATGTCTGCGCACGCTCGTAAAAAAGAGGAGCAATGATAACAAGCAAAATAAAAAACACAAAAAATGTTTTCTTCCTGACATTTGCACAGGAAAGAATCCATGAAACTGCAATTCCTACGTAAAGCAAGGCAACAAAATGAAACAGCGCAATAAACCGAAATGTTTGAAGAGATGAAACAATAGGAATCATTCCCAAGAATCCAAAACTTTTTTCTCCTGCAATAGAAACAATGCTTACAACAAGAAGCAATCCTAATGTCAGAGGAAGCACGAGATATTTTTCTCTGTATGTTTTCCAGAAAATACTCAAAAAAAATCCCATACCAAAAAGGACTGTAAGGAATGGAAGACGAGAAAAGGAAACACTATAATCCAGCAATTCTCCATCAAGCAGCATGCGAATTGTCTCAACAAGACCATAGCCTTGTTCTTTGAAAGATAAATCAATAGGAATATTGCCAAAATAACTAGTATGCAACACATAGGGAATAATAAAGAAACTCATAGAGAGCAAAAAGAAAAGAGCAACGATACATGCATCGCGAAATAGTTTTATTCTCTCTTTTTTATCTTTCTCAAAAATAATGCATGATAAAAGTAGAACTGCGATACTTATTACAGCAATGATCCCCACAAAAAGATGGCTGCTAAACGTAAGGAACAAAAAAAGTACAGGAAAGAATGCATATCCTTTCCGCAGTGCAAAAAAGCGATAGGAAAAAGCAAATGCAAGCGGCAGAAAAACAGCTCCCCAGAGTTGTGAATATAGCCCTATTGCAAAAAAAGCATAATACTCCATACCATACACCACAACAGAAGAAATGGTAGTACTGAAAAGTGCTATCCCAACACAAAAATCATCGTCAAATGCTGCAATTTTTCCAGAGAGATAAAAGACAAGTGGAAGAAAACTGAACAATACAACAATACTGAATTTAAAGAGCAGGAGTGGGGTAATACCAAAGATGCTGAGAGGAAAGGAAAGAAGTGCAAGGGCAATATACGGCAACGGTGCATAAAAAAAGAACATAGGAAAGCCTAAATAATAATCTGGATTCCAAAGGCGAAGTTCTCCTGTTGTCAAAAATATTTTGACTGCATCAATAGTATTCAGAAGAAGATCATAATGCCCAACTGCATCTCCTCCATTAGGATATCCTTCTTTGAGCATCCCTGCAGTAAAGATACCATTGAAGAGAATAACTGCAGCAATGAGAGAATAGCTGTATTTTTTATTCATGGCAAAAAGGGAGACCTAAATCCTTATATGCTTTATGTTAAAAATGAAGTTAATAGAAACCTTTTTATAATCAACTATCTGAAGCATTACTATGGCTAAAAAATCAAAGATATCAAGCAAGAAAATTGCAAAAAAGGAGATGGTCACAATGGAAAAGAACGTGTGTGAAACAGCGTCATGTCATGCGACATGCATTACAAGAGTAACATTGGGGTTTGTATTTGTGTATTTCTCCATTATGAAATTATTTTTTGGCGCAGCACCGCCAGTGGATAAAATAATTACCTTCATGCCAACAGATGTCAGCTTATTTTTGATGGGACTTTTAGAATTTGTCATAGGAACAATGCTTGTTTTAGGATTATTCACCAGAGTTGCAGGCTGGGCAGCGGCTGGTTTGTTTGCAGTCTTTTTTGCTTCAGCAGCATATTTGCATGTTTCGGGAATTTTGCCAGATCTTTGGTCAGCAGCAGCTATGGCAAAAGATGTTGCATTGCTCGGTGCTTCTGTAACAGTAGGTCTTCAAGGAGCGCCATGCTGCAGTATTGACGCATGGATCAAGAAAAAGTGCAGCAAATAGTTTCACCTCTCCAAACATGCCTTGATGAAACCCATGTACAGTGGATTAGGTGTTAAAGGTCGTGATGTAAACTCTGGATGAAATTGTGATCCCATATAAAATGGATGGCTCGGAAGCTCTAATATTTGCATTATTGGATGGTGTGGTGCTTTTCCACTGAACAAAAGACCATGTTTTTCTAATGTTGGAATGTACTCTGGATTTACTTCATATCTATGCCTAAAGCGCTCTTTCGCAGTGGCTTTATTGCCATAGAGCTCAGCTGCTTTTGTTCCTTTTTTAATTTCTACTTCTCGTGCACCAAGCCGCATATTGCCTCCAAGGCCCTCTATTTTTTTCTGTTCAGGAAGAATGTCAATAACCATGTACGGAGTTTGCGGATTGACCTCTGTGGTATGCGCATCTTTTAGTCCGCAAACATTTCTGGCAAACTCAATAACTGCCATTTGAAATCCATAACAAAGACCGAGGTACGGAATTTTGTGCTCTCGAACATATTTGAGGCATATTATTTTCCCTTCAACCCCTCGTTTTCCAAAACCACCAGGAACAACAATACCATCAACACCACGAAGCTCTTCTTCAACTGATTTTTTTCCTTCTTCTATTGCTGTTGTCTCAATCCATTTTATGGAAATGTCTACATTATTGTGCATGGCTGCATGGTGCAACGCGTGGATCACTGATGCATACGCATCACGAATCATAGTATATTTTCCTGTTATTCCAATCGTCAGTTTTTTTTGTGCATCTAATTTTGCAAGGAAGGATTTCCAAATATCCTTATTCTTCAGCATAAGTTCTTTACTCACACAAGATTCTATATTTAGTTGTTTAACAACGTACTCGTCAATTTTTGCATCACGAAGAAGCTGTGGAAGAAGGTAGATAGATTTCACATCATGCATGCTCACCACACGCTCAACAGGAACGTTGGAATAAATACTCATCTTTTCCCGTATTTTCTCTGTAATTGGCTGTTCAGACCTGCAGGCAATAACATCTGGCTGGATTCCAAGCTCCATAAGCTTTTTGATACCGAGTTGCGCTGCTTTTGATTTTTGCTCTCCAAGAATACTGCTGTTGATAATGTAGGTTAAAGCGACAAAACAAAGATTTTCTTTTCCTTCTTCGTAAATCATTTCCCTAATTGCTTCCATATAATGCGAGTTTTCAAGATCACCCACTGTGCCGCCAACTTCCACAAAAATAATGTCTGCATTTTTTTTGACAGAAAGTGTTCTGAGCCGCTGCTTGATTTCTGCAGTAACATGCGGAATGATTTGAACATCCCTTCCAAGATATTCTCCACGACGCTCTCGCTCAAGAACTGTCGTGAAAATCTGGCCAGTTGTCATAAAATTATCTTTGCTCAAATCCTTCTGGAGAAAACGCTCATAGGTTCCAAGATCCATGTCTGTCTCTGTCCCATCATCAAGGACAAACACTTCACCGTGCCTAAATGGATTTAATGTTCCTGAATCAAGGTTCAAGTATCCTTCCATTTTTATTGGCTCTATTCTGAATCCTTTGTCCTGCATCAATTTTGCCAAGCTACTCGAGAAAATTCCTTTGCCTAGCCCACTCATCACTGTTCCAAACACAAAAACATATTTTGTTTTTCCTTTTTCATAGCCTTTGACAAGAGGCGTGTAGAATTCGTGTTCATCAGAGACAGCTGCAACTTCATTAAGAATATCCATTCCTGATTTTTGCTGTTGCTGCATTATGGAAGAAGTGCAGAAGTGGTATAAAAAGTTTATCCACTAAAATAGTGTACAACTCCCTCAAGCACCTTCGCTCCATCGAAAAAACCTAATGGAATCATGTTGAAGATGAAAAGAAACCCATTGATAAATCTGGTTGCAGCAAGAATATGCATGGTTCGTGTAGTCATTGTTATCATTTTGAATTTCAATATTGCCCAGCAGGTAAACCACAATACTAAATTCAAGAATGGTCCTGCGAACGCAATGAGCGCAGATTGCATTGGACTTGTTGGTGCGCTAAAACTCACATATCCTGGGACAAAAAAAATAAAGCCTGTGTTGAGCAATTTCATAATAATCCCAAAGCTTAGCCAGAAGTATGCTGCGTGAAATGTTGCTTGTAATCCGTACGAGAGAGCAGCAAGTTTGTGCGCAAGCTCATGAAAAATAACAGCAGGTGCAGTAATCAAACACGCAATCCAGAGACTGTTCCAGTCAAATCTGCTTATTTTTTTAGAAAGTGCTTGTTGATAGTATGCAACAGGATCTTCAATATAAGATGTAACTGACTGCCGTACTGCTGGAATGCCAAATCTGTTCATAAAAATAAATCCAACACCAATAGTCATCATAATAACATCGAAAAATTCTTTGAGTGTGAAAAGCATACACGATTGTTTTGGAAGGAGGTATTTATAGTTTGCTGTAAGATCTTCTCTATGGATATTCCACATCAAAAGAAGGAAAAGTTTACAGAACTTCTGGAATACTTGAACAGTTAGGTGGAATAAAAATTGGATGGAGAAATAAGATTACGATAATTTGTACTTTGAGACCGCATGTTTGTGTTGAAAAAACATATAAATCAACCAGCGTTTTTATCCATTAAAAATGAATACACAAAGAAAACTCTACGAAGGCTCAGGACCTACATTAGATGCTGCTTTGGTAGATCTTCCATGCAAAAAATTGAGTTGTCTTGAAATTCCTCGCTTTGAAGTACAGATTCTGCATGGAGACCAAATAGTTGCAAGCTATGAAGGATCAAACTATAGACGTGCACTTACAACTGTAAGAGGTCTTGCAAGAACAAACACTGGTGGAGATTACACACTAACTAATCCCAATTACAGAACAGAAGTGTATGTTCAAGGATATTATGAATAGGAGGCAAAACAATGACAATCAAAGAAGGAAGCAAAGTGACATTACACTATACAGGCACACTCGATGATGGAAGTGTCTTTGACAGCAGTGAAGGACGTGAACCACTAGAATTCACTGTCGGTCAGCATCAAGTTATCTGCGGTTTTGAGGAAGGAGTTGTAGGTATGGACGTTGGTGAAGAGAAAACAATTAACATCACGCCAGAACATGGATATGGAGAGCGACATGAACAAATGGTGCAGAAAGTTCCAAAAAATTTGTTTAAAGATTTTACTCCAGAAAAAGGTCAGCAGATTGGACTGATGAGTAAAGATGGCAGACAAATGATGGCAAGAGTTGTTGCTGTGGAGAATGAGATGGTCACACTTGATCTAAATCATCAACTCGCTGGAAAGAACCTCCACTTTAAGGTGAAAGTGGTGAGTGTTGCATGATATATTGATTGAGATCATATTCTTTTACAAACCTTTTTATATCCCAAAAAAACAAAAACAAGTATGGCAATTGACATCTCCTTTTTACCGCAATGCAAACGATTAAGCCTTTTAGTAAAGAAGCGAATTACCTCTACTATGGCAGGATCCAGGCCAAGCATTGCAAAAGGACGCGGCTTAACAATCACTGATTACCGACCATACACAAAAGGAGATGATTTACGATATCTTGACTGGAAACTCTATGCACGGACAGACAAAGATTACATTAAACTTTATGAAGAAGACCGTTCATTAACAGTCCACATTATTCTTGACAGAAGCACAAGCATGGATTTTGGAAGCAAAACGACAAAGTTCGAATACGGTGCAATGTTAGGATTGGCATATGTTTATCTCACGTTGCGGAATAATGATAAGTTTGTCTTCTCTACATTTGCAGAAGATCTTACATTTCTGCGCCCAAAGAAAGGGACATCGCAGTTAGCTTCTATTGTAGACAACTTAAAACAAGTCAAAGTAAAGGGAGAATCACGATTTGAGTATAGTATGAGAAAGTACAAAGAGCTTATCCATTCACGCTGCATTGTTATCATCCTCAGCGATTTTCTTATTAGTGCAGAGGAAATCAGAAAAGGATTGATGCGACTTGGAAAGAAAAATGAAGTTAAAATTATCCAGGTTTTGGATAGAGATGAAGTGGAGCTCAAGATTGAAGGCGATGTCAATCTGCACGATGCAGAATCAAACACTGTTCTGAGAACATATATCAGCAAGCGATTGCGGCAAACCTATCAAGGAAAACTGAATGAGCATACACAACAGCTTCATGATATCTGCAATAAAGCTGGCGCACATTTTCATCAGGTTGTCACTGATGTTGATGTGTTTGAGAATTTCTACAGGATTATTAGGATGCACTAATTGATTTGCTGGCAATGCTAGTCTGCAATCTTCATGACTTTATGTTCATTAAAAAGTATATCTGTGAGGAGAACTTTTTCCATGATAAAAGTGATTACCTTTATAAAATTTAAAAGTTTTCAAATTTCATGAAGCTCATCCTCGCAAGTAATTCTTGGATTCGCACCATGCTCTTTGATAAACTGAATATTCAGTACATAAAAGATCCTCCTAACATTGATGAGGAAGCATTGGAAGCGCTTTATCAAGATCCAAAAGAGCGTGTTGTTAAACTTTCTGAAGCAAAAGCGCAGGCACTTCTCTCAAAATACGCAGGACAGGATGTCCTTATTATTGGTTCTGATTCGCAAAACATCCGAAATGGTGTCTCTTATGGAAAACCAAAAACAAAAGAAGAGGCATTTGTGATGATTAAAGCAGTGTCAAATGCAAGAGACACGCAAATCAGTGGCTGGTGTGTGATTAATGCAAAAACACAACAGATGTGGAGTGGTTATGCTGAATTGCATTTTGATTATCTGCCGATTCTCGATGAAGCAATTCATCAATATCTTACCGATCCAGAAACGCTTGCTTACAAATGTTCAGGTGGTTTTAACATTGGCAGCGCGTTCTATCTCCGCCATTGTGCAAGAGTCGAAGGAAGCCATGGAATGTTTCATGCAATTCCCATGGAAAAGATTATTCCTATTTTGCAGGAGAATGGGTTTGAGATTTAGTAACTAGAAAAAAGCAAGAGTGATGACAATGGAAGAAAACTGGGAAGTGCGACATAATTGCGGTGTTGTTGTTGCGCATACGCTTGAAGATACGTATGAGATGCTTCGCGGCCTCCAGCACCGTGGGAGAGAAGCAGCAGGAATTGCAGCAATTAGTGATAATAACATAACTGTTGTAAAATGGGCAGGAAGAATGCGTGATTTTGATATAACAGACCTGTATAGGATTCTTGCAGATTCTGCACATACTTTTTTGGGTCATGTGCGATATGCAACAAGTGGAAGAAAAGAAAAAATTCTTCAAGATGCGCACCCGCATGTCATCGGTGGAAAAATTTTGGATCGTAAGACACACATCATCATTGAAAACCCAGAAGTAGTTGGTATCCATAATGGTCAAGTGGATGAATCTTTTTTTTCTGATTTAGAGCAAAAGGTTTTTGCAACAGATTGTGATACAGAAAGGCTTCTTTATTATTATCGTGAGAAAGGAGCGCGTGACCTTCTCCGACGAATACCCGGGGCATATACATTGGCAATTGCAGATCGCAGACAAAGGGGAGTAATGGTCATGCGCGATAGAACAGGAATAAAACCAGGAATTATTTGGAAAAAGGATGGAAAGTACGGGATTGCCTCAGAAGATTGTGCATTAGAAGGAAGAAATGCGTCTTTTGTTGAAGACCTTATGCCTGGTGTCTTATATTTTCTTGGTCCACATGGCTCTCCAACAAAAGAGCAGATCCACATGCAGGGAATGCAGGGAGTAGAGCGCGCATGTTTTTTTGAGTGGGGGTATATTGCGCATCATGGCTCGAGCTTAAATGGCACTCATGTCACAAGATTACGGCAAGCATTAGGTGAGGCGCTTGCAGTTGAATTTAATCCAAAAGAATATGATTACGTTACATTCTTGCCTCGTTGTCCAGAAGCTGCTGCAGAACGGTATGCAGAGAGAACAGGCATTCCATTCTTGCCTGTTTTCTATAAAATGAGAAACGAGCGTGCGTTTCAAGGCTCAACAAAAGGAGATAGGGCAGATTCAATAAATGGAAATTTATACCTCATACCAGAAGTACTCAATAAATTGCGTGGCAAACGCGTAATTCTTGTTGATGATAGTATTATTCGTGGGAATAATGTGGGAAAAGCAAAAAGACTGTTGTATGAGGAAGCTGGCGTTGCTGAGGCAGTTCTTTTAAGTTACACGCCACCTATTGGAATAGTAGGGCAAGATGGTATTGAAAGAGGGTGTATGTTTGGAGTAGATATGCCTCCAACAGATACTTTTATTGCAAGGAACAGGACATTCGATGATATCAGCGCGAAAGTAGGCATGCGTGTGGTCTACCTTTCAGTTGAAGGAATGCTTCGTGCGTTTGAGAAAGTAGGGCTACCAAGAACTTCTCTTTGCACCTATTGTATTGGTGGAGAGTATCCGTTCAAATAAGGCAATTTTATATAGGTTCTTTCTTTTCTTCTCAAAATGATCATCACATTCCGTGAAGCAACAGAAGCAGATTACCAAGCAATTATAGCACTTCATAAGTCACAAGATTGGGGTTTAGATACGCCAAGGACATTAAGAAATTTTCAGGATCAGGGAAATATGATTGTCGTAGCAGAGGTGGAAAAAAAAGTTATTGGTAAGATGGATCTCATGCAAAAAAAGAGAGAGGAAAAAGAATTCTTGTATGTCGAACGATTAATTATCAAAGAAGAATATAGAAATAAAGGAATTGGAAAGAAGTTTCTTGAATATGCAGCGCAAGAATGTAAAAAAAGAAATCTCAAGTATCTTGATGTTGCTGTGCGTGATGAAAATGAGATTGCAAAAAGATTATATCATAGCTCTGGGTTTGAGATTATTGGAAAGAAAATGTATATGAGGAAGCAGATGAAGTAATTTCAATATGGTTTCTCTAATTCTAGTCCTTGTATTTTTTGAAAATCTCTTACATTCCTTGTGATCAGTGTTGCTTCTGTAATCAGTGCCGATGCTGCAACAATAGCGTCAGGAAGCTCCATGCCGTATTTTCTTCGTATATCTGCTGCAACCTGAATGAGCGGGTTATCAACAGGAATTTTATCAAATTGTGAGAGGACATGGAACACTTTTTCTCTTTCTTTATCATCATTGCAGATTGATCCTGAGAGAAGTTCTCCTTCGGTTATAGCGGAAAAAGTAATTTCATCCGCATGGTCTCTCAAATAAGGGAGTGCTTGAGGAAGACCTCTAAAAAGATCAATAAAAATATCAGTATCTACTACTTTCATATTCCCAGCCTTTTTGTTCTTTTACTCCAGCCAGAGCGAAGTTCTTTGACATAGCCAGTACTACTTCCTTGAATAGTATTTTTCCAAGAACCCGCAATCTCTGTTAATATACTTGCTCTGTCCATATTCATAAAGTGGATTTTATTGCCTTCAATTGCAAATAGCACTGTATCTCCTATCTTAATTCCATGAATGCGTCGTATATCTTTTGGAATTGTTACTTGATAATTTGTAGTTACTTTAGCTATGCCCATAATAGTTAATAATATAGGAGAATATATAAATTTTATGTTGATTTTTGAAGAAAAAGAACGTCTTAAGGCCCATCTCCCCAAACGTCTCGTGCAGCTCTAAATGTTCCAAGGTTTGTTAAATAGTGTGCATCTCCTGTTTTTTGAAATTGTTCAATAAGTCTTCTGTCTGCATCAACATAAAATGCTGCTGCAGTTGGATTTGCTGCAAGGAAAGCGGCATATTCTTCTCTTTCTGAAGTGCGGTTAAGAGACACTCCAGCATAAGCGAGCAGTGCAGCAGCTGCAAGAACAAGACCGGCTCGTTGTCCAGCTTTTAGTATTCTATATTCTCTTGTAAACTGATCATAAAATGAAACGCGAGCATCATATGCTTTTTGTGCACTTCGCAATGCAACATCAAGTTTTTGTGTATCTGTTATCATTCGTGCTAAAACAGATTCAAAAGAACCTGTGTGAGAAAACATCGCAGTGTCTTGTGGTCCTTCTTTTCTATCATGATAAAAGTGTGGGGCATAAAAGCGCGATCTTTCAGGAGTTAAACCAAATCTTGTTTCAAGTTCAGGAACGACATGCCTATATTCTTCTGCAACAAGAACTTCTCCAGCCATGCGGAGAGTAACCATCGCTTGAAGATCGTAATCATGTTCTCTATAACTAATAATATCATGCAATCGTTGTTTTGTTCGGAGGGTTTCTCTTGTTGGTTTTGCAGTTAAGACGCAAGATCGTTGAACACCAATATATACTAAATCCGTAAGAAGGTCTTCACGATGTGATGGAGCATCTTGTGGAGTTTCATCAAAGATAATATGCCGTAACACCTCTCGTGCCTCTGCATCCTGAAGGCCATTAATTACTCTATCATACCAAGCAACAAAATTTTCTGAAAGAAACCATTTTTGAATAAGATAGGCGTGGAGTTCATCAGTACTCATTCTTCCAAAGCGCTGAAAGAAAGGATGCCTATGAAATTGTTGAACAAGCTTATCCTCAAACGCAAAGAGTTCATGGACTAAAGAGACATTTTCCATAAGAAATAGCTATCTCTCGACATTTATAAATTTTTTCATTAGTCACTGTTAAGTGATCCTATTTTGTAAAATCACCGACCAAAAAGACGCGCCATATCTTGCTGTTGCATTAGCAATAGAAGTAGAAGGAATTCTTACACAGGATAAAGATTTTCAGAAGCAGAAAGAAATAAAGATATATGCGCTTCATGACCTGTTTGCAATGCTCTAAAACCTCCACACCTTCCTTTCAAAATCTACAATTTTACCATCAACAACAGCAACTCCTTCTTTTTCCAACAACGCAATCTTTGCAGCAGTTCCATGCGCAAATCCGCCAAGCGATCCGTCACTAGAAACAACACGATGACAAGGCACTTTTGGAGCAAAAGGATTTTTGTTCAATGCCTGTCCAATTGCACGATATATATTTCCATCTTTTCCAAAGACATTTCCTATTTCTTTGTATGTCGTCACTCTTCCAGATGGGACTCTTATGAGAATCTCATATACTTTTTGCTGAAATTGGGTGACCATAGTTAAACCTTGTCTAGTGAACGAACAATTTCGTTATCTACAAGAAAAATATCGCCACAACTCCTGTTACAAGAATAATCCCTGCAGAAGCAAGAATGATCTTTCCAAATTCTTTTGCACCAAATAAATATGCAATGCCTGCTTTGGTAATGCTATTGCTTATCACAGCAAGCGTAATAGAAGTGACAGCGACAGACGTGTTTATCTCTCCAGTAGATGCAAGAGTGACCATGGAGATAGTAATTGCATCTACATCTGCAAGCCCAGCGAGAATACTTGCAATATATAACCCAGAACTTCCAAGAAGCGCCTGCAATAATTTAGAAATAAAGAGGACAAGAACAAAAAATCCACCAACTTTCAGTGCAGGAAGCAATGCAAATGGACTCTTGAACGCAACAGTTGTTTCTGCTTTCTTGCCTTGAGGTGTTCGCTGATAATAAAGATAGAGACCACACGCTGCAGAAGCCAGTGCCATAAGACCTAATGTCATAACAGTGGAGAAGAACACCTCTTTATTGAGAATCATAGTAACAAAAATAACACGAACAAACATGATCATCCATGCGATAACAACTCCAAATGCAAATGTATAATGCCATTTACTTTTTTTTGAACTCTCAGAAAGTGCGCTTGTGACAGCAGTGGAAGATACTAAACCGCCAATTGCACCTGTGAGACCAATCCCTTTTTTTGCGCCAATGAGCTTAATGAGGACATAACCAGTTGTAGAAAGTGCGCATATAAACACAACCATAAGCCAGATTTTGAATGGATTAAAGACTTGCGTTGCAGCAAGGACATGTTGAACAGAAGGAAACAATGCAATAACATCCCGCAGAAGAGGAATATCAAGAGGAGAATATGCTTTATTTGGAAGAAGAGGAAGGACAACAGCAGAAATAATTCCTAACTTCAGGCCTGCATGAATTTCTTCAAGCGCTAATTTTTGTGCAAAGCGATGAAGGCTGTATTTATAAGAAAGTGTTGTTGCCATGAGCACTGCACTCACCACTGCAATAAGAATATAATTATAAGAAACCATCACGCCTATAAGAAAGACAATGAGGGCAGATATTTCGCTTGTTGCACCTACTCCTTTTCCTTTCCAGACAACAGCAAGATACCCTGCAATGATAAAAAGAATTATTCCAGCAAGCGCAACAAGAACAAAAATAAATTCCCCTACTTGCTGTGCAATAAACCCAACAAGCCAGCCAAACAATGCAATAAGTGTGAATGTCCGTATTCCTGCAAAATCTTTTACCTTTTGTTGTTGATGCTGAAACTCCCTCTCCAAACCAATAATCAGGCCAAGAAGCAGTGCAACAGCAAGATTTTCAAAGAGCGTGAGTTGTATCATTTTTACTACCACTCACTAAAGAAATACCTTTATATATTTTGCTCTTCGCAGTCTTCTCATGATAAAAAATAGTTTTATTTTTTTGGACAAGATAAGCCATCGCTCAGAAAAAAAGATTTGGGAGCAAAAAATTCACACCTGGGATCACTTTTTAGAAGCAAGAGAAATTCAAGGGATTGGAAAAACAAGAAAGATATTTTACGATCAGCAAATACATTACGCAAAAACAGCGATCACAGATGATAATGCCCAGGCGTTGAGCGCATTGTTCCCAAAACAAGAACATTGGCGATTGTATGACCTTTTCAAAAGTCAGGCATGTTTTTTAGATATTGAAACAAGCGGATACTATGGAGACATTACTGTTGTTGGGATTTATGATGGCAGAGAAACAAAGACCATGGTGAAGGGAATAAATCTGAATCCTCTTTTACTCAACAGGCTTTTGCAGCACTACAAAATGATCATCACATTTAATGGAGCGAGTTTTGATCTTCCTGTTATTAATAAGTATTATCCCAACACAATTCCCCATGTTCCACATATTGACTTGCGCCATCCACTTGCAAAGTTAGGCTATTCTGGTGGTCTAAAGTCTATTGAAGCGCAGCTTGGGATACGACGGGCAGAGGCTGTGCAAGGAATTTCAGGAAGTGATGCAGTGTACTTATGGAACATGTACAAAGCAACAGGAAAACGAGAATATCTCGAAAGGTTGGTTCAATATAATGAAGAGGATATTATTAATCTCAAACCATTGGCAGATTTTGTGTTTAAGGAAATGAAGAGAAAAGTGTTTGAAGAAAACGTAAAACTTAATTCTTCGAGAAATATATGTTAATATCTCCTTCACCATCAAGGTTAATCCATTCTTCAGCACCATTAAGATTATACGTCCCATCAGTGGTCAGCATCTTGCTTGCATCTTTTGTGTCTCCATTATCATAGCCAGTAATAATAATAATCTCATTGGTATCAAACACAAGAAGTTTAATGACTGCATTGTTTTGTTGATTAATGACAGCATCGCATGATTCCTCATCATAATGAAGAAGTGCTGCAATTGCCTGATTGTCACATGGACTTCCAATCAAAATAAGATCTTGCACATACAAATCTGAGACTTCGCTTGCAAGTTTTGTCTCACTAGAAATATCATGCGTGACAAGGTAGGTACTGATTACTGTTGCTGTAATCACGTCAGTAGAAGACGCATCATCACCAACAACAAGCAGCGGATCATCAAGGAAATCAGGATAATCATTCAGTGTTGTCTCACTAAGCTTTTCACAATCATCAGGGCACGAAGCAAATGTTTCATAATACGTGCAGATGTCATCTCCACAAGAGGGATCTGCATAGTCTTCTTTTTCCTCTGTACTCTCGTCACTTGTCTCTTCTACACTCTCCCCTTCAGAAGACGTTTCTTCAGCTGAAGCGTCAATTATTGTTGCGCCAGTAGGTGCGTTAAGAATATCATCAAAGAGTGAATCAGATTGTTCTTCCTGCGCTTCTGTACTTCTTTCTGTTTTCTCTTTGCAGGAAATAAGAAGAAACAAGAGCATGATGCCTATGCAAAGGAGAGTTGTCTTTTTCTTCATTGTTTTTTGCAATTGTTTCATCTATTTAAATTTTCTCAGGCTTCATCCAAAAATTCGCTTACGCGAGGTTAGCGCCTTCAAAATCTTTCTTCTTTTCTCTGCGAACTGACATTCCCCGAATGGGACAACCCCCTTGTCAGTTTCCCTGTGGCTTCCGTAGAATTTTGACATCTTGGCGCTAACCTTCTTTTTTGGATGAAGCCATTTTCTCAACAAAGTATAAAAACAACGGCACATAAAACAAGAACATGACTGCAGTCAAAGGCTTTATCATTGATCCAACATACAGAATCAGAGACAATAAAGCATTCCTCTATTTTTTTGGAAGATTAGAAAATGGTGAATCATTCCTCACCATAAATGAAACACGACCTTACTTCTTCATCAAAAAAAGTGATAAAAAGAAAGCAGAAGAAATAATCCAGAAAACAAAACTCACCATCGATATAGAAGAAGTTGGCATGAAAGATTTCAAAGAAAAAGAAGTTGTGAAAATTATTGTGGATGTTCCACCAACTGTTCCAAGATTACGAAAGGATTTTGAAGAACACAACATTGTCTGTTATGAAGCAGATATTCGTTTTGTTTACAGAACAATTATTGACAAAAATCTTCTTGGCTGTATAGAAATTGATGGTGACTACACAAAAGACACTTATATCAACAGAATCTATACTGAGCCAAAAATAAAGACAGCGACAATTGATAATCCAAAACTCACTGTTCTTTCCATAGATATTGAAACAGATATGAAAGCGCAGGAAGTGTATGCAATTGCACTCTACACAAGAAATTACAAAGAAGAAAAAACTATCAAACATAATTTTATTGTTGCAAAAAAAGCAGTCAATGTTCCCCACACGCATCATTTTGCAACAGAAAAAGAAATGCTGCAGGCAATGATAGACAAAATCAAGGAAATTGATCCTGACATTATCACTGGTTGGAACGTCGTGGACTTTGATTTCAAAGTGCTCCGCGATCGCTGTAAGCACCACAAAGTGCCCTTCATTCTTGGAAGAACAGATGAAGAAACAAAAGTGAGGATAGAGTCACAGTTCTTCAAAGAATCAAGCGTTGGCATTGTGGGCAGACAAGTGCTTGATGGCATTGCATTACTACGGAATTCGTTTATCAAGTTGGATGATTACAAGCTGGACACTGCTGCGCACACTCTTTTAGGCAAAAAAAAGGCGATTGATTTTTCAGAAAATACAGAAGGAAAAGGGGCACACATCCAGAAACTTTTCGAGAAAGATCCGGAAGCATTGGTCAAATACAATGCAAAGGATGCAGAACTGGTTATAGAAATTCTCGAAGCAAAAGATCTCATCAACCTTATTATCAAACGCTCTATGCTGACAGGAATGCAAATTGACAGAGTCAACGCATCTATTGCATCATTGGATTCACTCTACATTCGAGAAGCGAGAAAGCGTGGCTATGTTTGTGCAGTCTCCTCTTATAATGAGGGTGACGAGCGGATTAAGGGAGGGTTTGTACGAGAATCCATTCCTGGAATTTATGATTATATCATTGTTTGCGATTTCAAAAGCCTATATCCAAGTATTATCAGAACATTTAACATTGATCCTCTTTCGTTTCAAAAAGATGGCACTATTGTTGCGCCAAACGGTGCAAAATTCCGAGACGAAGATGGCATTCTTCCACTTTTGATTCAGCGGCTCTGGGAGCAGCGTGATGAAGCAAAGAAAAAGAAAGATGCAGTAGCAAGTTATGCAATTAAAATCACAATGAATTCTTTCTACGGTGTCATGGCAAGCCCTATGTGTAGATTTTATAGCTTGGAGATGGCTAGTGCGATTACAAGTTGGGGCCAAGAGATTGTCAAAGAAACTGCAGATGAAGTTGAGAAAGAAGGCTATCGCGTGATATATGGTGATACAGATAGTATTTTTATTGAAACAAAGAAAAATAGTTATGAACACGCGCACAAAATAGGAGAAAAGATTGCGCATGACATTAATGTGTACTTCCAAAGAAAAGTGAAGGAACAGTGCAACAGAAAATCATTTCTTGAACTTCAGTTTGAGAAAGTCTATCGCAAATTTATTATGCCAAAAATTCGCGGCACAGAAGTGGGCGCAAAAAAAAGATATGCGGGCATGCGTACAGATGGCAAAGAAGAAAGGTTGGACATTGTTGGCATGGAAACAGTGCGAAGAGATTGGACAGAGTGCGCAAAAGTGTTTCAGACCACATTGCTGCATAAAATATTTGCAGAACAGGAGATTAGTGCTTATATCAAAAAGTTTGTCGAAGAGGTCAGAGCAGGAAAACATGATGACCTTTTAGTCTATAAGAAATCATTAAGCAAAGACGTAGAAGGCTACACAAAAACAACACCACCACATGTCAAGGCAGCGCGATTGTTGGATAAGATTGAGTCCAACATTATTGAATATTATATGACTGAAAATGGTCCTGAACCATTGCAAAAATTAAAGTCAAAAATAGATTATGAGCATTATATTGAGAAACAACTCAAGCCCATTGCAGATTCTATTTTGATTTTTTTCAATCAGTCATTTGATGATGTTGTTTCGGGAAAGAAACAGAAGAGTTTGTTTGAGTACTAAATTATTCCTGTGCTTGTTGAGCAAGAAGTCCTTGATGTGCTTTCTGAATAAAATCCTGTTTGTCGTAACAGGCAATATATGCATCAAGGAGAATTCTAAAGTTATGAGTAAATGTTGGTCCTCTTCGGTATAAAAATTTTGCAAAAGGAGTTGTGTTTTTTTCTATTTCCCAAGGAAAGACAAGTTCACTCTGTTTAACAGCAGAGCCATATGCTCGTTCTGGAATTCGTAATTCTCCATCCGGGTATCGTGTCGTAGTTATTGGTTCTGAAGCATGTGCAGGAGAAGGCAAACTTATTTCGCCTTCTCTACCCATTCTCTTTTTGGAAACATAAAGTGCAGGCTCATCTGCAAAGAGTTTCTCTGCTTGATCAAAATCTGATGCAAGCGAAGTGCTGACGAAAGGTTTTCCAATGAACTGGGGAACATGACCAAGAGCATCATAAATTATTCCGATATCTTGTTCAGAAGGATGCTGTATTGTTTCATAGAGTGGAAGAAGTGGTCGTGATTCTAAAAGAGCAATATCATATTCTTGTCCAAGACCAAGAGCAGCTGCTTTTGCAGTGACATTTTCTCTATAATCACAAAGAGGGTTTCTTGCATCAACAGAGTGAAGAATATCTCCCCATAGATAGAGATATGCAAGGAGGCTGTTATCTGTATGTGCAGGAGTGTTTACTGCACGAAGATCAAAAAGATATTGCAATGGTCCAGCTTTTTTGACAGCCCATGTTCTTTTGTCATGATACTGCATTGTTTCAGGAAGAGAAGAAAAAAACTGTTCAATGGTTTGTCCTTGAAGTAATGATGCATAAAGAAGGTCATGTTGTTCTTGCTTATACTGGTCTAATTTTTCACGTGGAGTTCGTTTTGATTCTTCAGGCAGTTGAACAACAGGAGCAGATTCAACAGGTTGCTTAGGTGCAACAGGTTCTTCTTGAGAGCCACTGCTGCAAGCAAGAGTGAGTATGTGGGCAAGTCCACATACAGCTGAAAATCTAAATCGTTTCATAACACAAGAAAACAGCTCTTGATTTATATATTTTTTGAAGAATTGCTACTTAATGGAGGTGACTTAAAAAGTAGGCAAAACATTTATATACATGCGCATACATATGCGTATGCAGGTGTTACTATGGTCAAAGTCATTTCATTATCCAACAAAGCATATTCCACACTCAAAGCGCTAAAACGTGGTGATGATTCTTTTTCAGATGTTGTTCTCAAGATAGCAGAAAAAGAAAAGAAGCCTTCGATTATGGACCTTGCTGGAAAATGGCCTCTTTCTGATGAAGAGACAGAAAAGATAAAAAAAGAGATTGCTCGAAGTAGAAAGCACTTTAAGCTACGAGAGGTACAGTTTTAATGTTGTATTGTCTTGATACAAACATCGTCATTGACTTTTTTCGTAATGATGAGAAGATTAGAAAAAAGATGCAAGAGCGCGAGTTGCAAAATATTCAGCTTTCTGTGACCCCTATTGTTTTATGTGAATTATGGCAGGGAGCATATCTTGCTCCAAAGCAGAAAAATCCTACAGATTTGATTGTAACTTTTCTTCATAGTGCAGACATCATTAATTTTACAGAAGAAGCGTGTCGTATTTTTGGCGAACAATATGCTCTGTTGCAAAAAGGAGGACGACAGACGCAGGAATCAGATCTCATGATTGCAGCAATCTGCATTGCGCATGATGCTATTCTTATCACAAGAAATGAAAACGATTTCAAGAATATTAAAGGCCTAAAATATCACGTTTGGTAAGTTTTAAATAGGACAATTGTTTTTATTTCAAAGTCGCTATACAAATTGTAAAAATGCAGAGGAAGAGTGTATGTATTTCCAAAAATTCTTCCGAGCGTAGCGAGGAGAAGAATTTTTATGGCAGCAGCAAAACAACAAGCACAGCCGCAAGCAGCGCAAGCAAAAATGAGTAGAGACGAACAAGTTGGATTTCACAAAGGGTCTCTCTCCACATTAGCAAAAGAACGTGAGGAAATGATTAAAATTCTTGGCATTGTCGAGCAGCTTATGCAGATGCACATTAAAGCATTAAAAGAACTTGGCATTGATCTAGAAGCGCAGGCAAAAAGTGCGGCGCAGCATGCAGCAGCACAGCCAAAAAAACCAACACAGCAGTTAGATAAATTGTTAAAATAAATTTACTATGGGTTATCTCACACACGTTGACGGTCGATGCTATAAATGTAAAGCACACACGGACATATTCTGTGATTATTGTAGAAGGTATATCTGTCCCCAACATCGAATTGATCGTGATAAAAAAACTGTGTTCTGCGAAAAGTGCGAGCATGAAGGAAGGCCACCATTGCATTCAAAACGTGCTCGTGCAAATCCCGAATTCGCAGAACCATGGGTTATTTCTAAAGGATATGAAATGTAGAACCAAAAGCATTAAATATCTCTCTTCCCAGAAAAGAGCCTATGCAATTCGGATCAGGATATATGGGGTCATCACCAAATTATCATTCTTTAAGTGATGCAAGTGTTGCAGACTCTTATTTAGGAGATTTTCATGGAGGTTCCCAACAATCAGCAAACATTGAAGGAACACAAGGTGGTAAACCAATCATCGGTATCAAAGAACTAGGAATGTCTGTGACAGAGGGAAGCAGATTCGGAAGCCTTGTTCAAACAGCATCACAGGCAATCAGACTTGGTGCAGGAAGCATTGAACTTGCAACAATTCAGGGAGGCGGTGAACCAGGTGGTGCAGAGGGATATGGCCATGAAGCACGACAAGCACTCCGTGAACTTGCACGCGCAAACTCTATCAGCTACACGAGTGTTCATACGCCACCAAACACTGTAGGAAACTTATCTGGCTATAATTACCAAGAGCGAGGATTTAACGATGAGTTCAGACACAGAAGTATGGAAGAAGTCAAAAAAGCAATAACTTTTGCTGCTGATGTCAACGCAGGCGCTGTTGTTGTTCACACGGGTGAAGCATTGCGGGACATGAGCACAGCACCATGGAATAGAGAAATCAGACCTGGTGTCAAAGAATTTTTGAGCTATGAAGAGGAACCAGGCAGACAAGTATTGTATATGGTCGATGACAGAACAGGAAAACTTGTCACAGAAGTTCGAAAAAGTCAGGTTGTTTTTGAGCCAAAATTTAAGAAAGCATTTAACCCAGAAACTGGCTATGAGGAATATGTTGACAAAGATGGAAAATTTTTGAATGAGCGAAATGAAGAAGATCTTTTCAGACGTGTTCCAATCTGGAATAAGGAGCAGGTTCGCTTTGAGACTGATCGAAGAGATTGGCATTACTTTGTTGATCTTGCAAAACGCTGGAATGACCGTTATCCGCGAAAAGATAATGCTGGAAAAGAGAATCCTTGGAGCCCAGAAGAATTATTTTTTAGAAAACAAATGGAAACACAAATGTTGCAAGCACGAGGTAGTTCTCTGTTCCACGGACAGCGATATGATGATTATCTCAAAGAACGAAAAGAGATCTTGAAACTCATTGAATATTATAAAAAGATAGAAGCAACTGTTCCTCCTGAAGAAGCATGGAAGATTATGATAGAAGAAGGAAAAGTAAAAGGATACAGTGGGGGTCTAGTTGCCCAGATGGCAGGAAAGGAACGAAAGCTTCCTACTCAAGTTCTCAAAGAGGCACTGGAAGATGTTGACCGCTCAATCAAATATACCAACGAAGCATCATCTGCAGCAGACGCGCAAGCAGACCAATATGCAGAAACCATTAAACACGTTCTTCCTGTCCACAAATATGCGAAAGAAAAGACATCGATGAGTTATGCACAAGCAGGAATTATGGCAATGGAAGAAACAAAACTCAAAAAAACAAAAAGAGACGTTTTTGTTGCACCAGAAAACCTCTTTCCTGAAATGGGCTACGGAACACACCCTGACGAACTTATTGAACTTGTCACAGATGGACGAAAAAAGATGGTCGAATTGTTGACCAAAAAACAAATTCCTAGCTTCCGCGAAGAACGAGATGAGCATGGAAATTTGAAGATGGTCACGAATCCGTATTACCGTGGTATGAGTGAACAAGAAGCAAAAAAGATTGCAGATAGACATATCAAAGCAACATTTGATACCCAGCACCTTGGTATGTGGTGGGCACACTTCCAGCCATTACAGGGAGAAACAGTGGATCAGCGAAAAAAGCGATTTGACAAATGGTACCAAGATCAGGTTGTCAAATTAGAGAAGTCAGGCATTATTGGACACATTCACGCAGTTGATGCATTTGGTGCCGGGCATCATCACCTTCCTATTGGCGAGGGAAATTTGCCTGTCAAATGGACACTTGAATATTTGAAAAGCAAAGGATACAAAGGAACAATGATTTCCGAAGGATGGGAAGAAAACAGAATTGATCCAGGCAGGCAATTAACAGCATCGTGGAGACATTTGGGAACAAATATTAGTTCTGGTTTTGCTGTTGGCGCACCTTCACGTTCATGGCAGGATGTGCAGTTTGGCTACTTCACACAAATGCAAAGCCCCTATTTTATTTTTGGATCATATTCCCCAAGCAATGACTGGCAATTATGGAGCCAGGTTCCGTTGGAATAGCTGGCTGATGCGCTGCGTTTTTCTTTTTTAATGGCTTACACTTCATACCACATTTTATTCTCACAAGCGATCAATGCACGCCTGACAGTATCTGCAATCTCTTGCTCACGAGTTACTCTTCCTTTTGTTAGTACATTTACGCAGCCTTTTTCTTCACCAATTTTAGGAGAATCAGTGAATTTACAACGTCGATATGCTTCACTAATGTCAACACCTTCCTTGAGAACACAATCAATAATTGCTTTAGGATGTTCAAATCCAGCAGATGAACCAAAGAAATATCTGCTGCCATCATGGATGAAACAATACGTTCTTTCTTCATAGCGTGGAGTTCCATCAGGATATGTCAGTAAAAGCATTTCAAGAAGTCCTGCTTCAATGCCCACACCAAAGCGACACTCATTTTCTTCTCTTGCTCTTGCAAATGCTTCTGTTGCACGATTTATTGCACCGCGTACTGTTTCTTCAGGAGTAAACGGTTGTTCTCGAACCATGGAAGAAACATTATATCCTCTAATCTCATCCTCTAGAAAAGCAGGATAACATGGTTCTCGAGGACCATCGCCATATATTGCTCTCTGGACTGCTGCAAGCTTTGTTTTGTTGAGTGATCCAACTGCGATAATCATACCACTAAGAATTATTGTTCTGATTAAAAATGTTTGGAAAAAATCTACTTCCTATGGCTTCTCAAAATTGCTTCTTTTTCCCGTTCCTTCCACGCTTTAACACGTTCATGTACTTCACGTAGATGGTTACTGGAAATAGCCGCTTTTCCTTTTCCTATAACAAGGTCAAATTTTTTTCTCATTTTCAGCCAAAAGAATTCTTGAATGATAAGAAAGGTGATAGTATTCAAAAACTGCATTATTAAATATTCTTTCCAGGTGATCATAGTATTTCACTCCATAATATCTTTTTTGATCTCTGAGCCTCTCTACTTATTTTTATATCTTATGAATTTCTACGTGAACCTTTATTAATGAATGTACATTAATATCTAAAAATGAACAAACAAAGAGCATTCATAATAAGCATGATAATTCTTCTCAGTTTCCATACAGTTTCCGCTCTAGAAATACAATCTTACAAAATAACAGCAACCCCTGTTGATGGAAACTATGTGGAAAATGTTGTTGAGCTTACTGTCTTCAACAATAAAGAAGAAGATGTCTCACAGGGGTCGCTCACTCTTGCAAAAGATGCCGATATCATCGCAATTACTGATTCATATGGAACACTAGAATATACAAATGAGAAAGAAACAGAGTATCAAAAAGTGACTTTTACCTTTGAAATTCCGATAACGGCATCAGAAACGAGAGTTGTCACACTGCAAACAAAAACATATAACATTATCCAGAAAGAAGGGTATTTTGAGTATTTGCTTGTTTTAGTTCCTTCAAAAGAAATTATCTCATTCACACACCTCTTGCGTTTGGAAAAGGGTGTTGACCTTTACAGCACACGTGCAGGGAAAAACAATGTCATTATTCCTGATGCAAACATAACAGAAACAGAAACAAATCTTCTTATTGAATGGCAGCAGGAACTCCAAGAAGATGTTCCTGCTGTGTTCCTCGTCCGCTTTTCTCAGGAAACAGGGATTAATTATTGGAAGTGGTTTGGAATCATTGTCATTGTAGGCAGTGCCGGTGTCGGTATAGGTATTCTTGGAACAAAGCTCCATGCAAAACACAGGCAGAACAAAGCACTCAAAGCAACGAATCTATTGAATGAACGGGAGAAAGCAGTGCTAGAATTGATTATCAAAAATCCTGAAATAAAGCAATATGATATTATAAAACAGTTGGGCTATACAAAGTCAAATATGAGTAAAATCATCAAAAGGCTAGAATTACGAGGCCTTGTGGAAGTAAAAAAGGACGGGAAAGTGCGTATCCTGAAAATAGGAGAGAAAATCAGAAAAGAACTATAGTTTCCACAGTTTCCATAAAAATAGTAATATAGTTTCCAGCTACAAGATATCCAGTGCGTATGATGGATGCATCGCGTGCATGTGTAGCTGAGCAACACACCCGCCGCTAGATGTGCATGCTATTGCATTCTTTTTGCACAAACTATATAAGAATGTATTGGTTACAAAGTCAATACAAATAAACAAACACGGAGATGAAAAAATGAAAACAATACGTTCTTTGTTCATGGTTTTCTTGCTGCTGTTTTCTCTATTTGCTGCAGTAGGAGAAGCACAAGAAACAGAAGAAGACACAGAAGAAACAACAGATGCTGAAGCAGAAGATGCAGCAGCTGATAGTGACTCAGAAGAAGAATCAACTGAGGAAGAATCAGATGAAGATTCTACTGAAGATCAAGAAGAAAAAACAGATGACGAATCTGAAGAAGAGAGTGAAGAGACAGAAGATACTACTACAGATGATGCATTAACAGAAGAAGAAGTTGCTGAACTTGAATTAACTGATGTTGATGCAGAAGTGAGTGCAATGCAGGAAGCACATGCTGAAGCAGAATATGCACGCGCCTATTATTTCATAACTGAAAAAATATTAACTGCAAAAGCAGTGATTGCATTCTTGAACGAAAACTTTCCAGATGTTGATACAAGCGCAATTGAAGAGTACAAAGCTGAATTGGAATCAATACGTGACAGCCTCAGCCCTGAAAGTGATTTTGAAGCAGTTCATGATGAGGTCGTTGAACTTGTGAATAATGCACGAGAAGAAACAAAGAAAATTATGGATGCAAATGATATAAAAGTAGGTGCAGTTATTGAAGCAGTTGCAGAATACAAAGAAGAATCATCAGAAGATGATGATGCAAAAGAATCTTGGGGAGAAGCACGAAGCGGATATGCACATGCAAAAGCAACAGTTGTTCTTACACGACTCGATAATTTCGAGAAAGTTGCAGACCATTACAGTGACTCAGAAAATCTTGATGACCTTAATGTTATCATCGGACAACTAGAAGCAATAGCAGAAGAGATTGCAACAGCTGCTGGAAATTTTGATAAAGAAGAAGTGGATGCTCTTGTTGAAGAAGCAAAAGAATTAATCCAAGACGCAAAGGACCTTGGAAAAGATATGAAACAAGAAGTGCAGGAAACTCATAAAGCAGCACGTGAAGAAGCACGAGAAGCGATGAAAACTGCTCGTACAGATGCACAAGAAACAATGACAGCTGCTGCGCGTGTAGATGCACAAGAAATAATGAAAGCTGTTAGTGAAGAAGCAAAAGCCGAAACAATGAAAAAAGAAACAAGGAAAGCTGTGCGAGAAGATGCTAAAGCAGCACGACAAGAAGCAAAACGAGAAGCAAAGGAAGCACGGCAATTGTTTAGGGAAGCGCATGGAAATAGTTGGTCTGATGATAAGAGTGAAGAAACAGGAGAGACAACCACAGAGGAATCAGCTGATGAAGAAGCTGAAGATTCTGAAACCATAGATACTGAATCTTCAGAAGAAGATTCATCTGAAGATCAAGAAGAAACAACAGATGATGAATCTGAAGAAGATACAGAACAATAAGGAGGAATAAAAATGAAATCATACGTACTCACTTTCCTCCTCATCTTACTGGTTGTTGTTGCTGGTTGTGGAGCAGGAACAGATGCACAACAAGAAGAGACAACAGGTATAAGCGATTCAACAAGTGAAGAAAAAAGCATGGAAACAGAAAGTTACATCACTGTTGAAGAAGTGACAGCTGTTGAAACTGTAGAAGAAGATCTCTCTCTCAACGATGACGAAGATGATTATGGAGATATTATTTAATTTTTTTTATCTTTTTTACGGAAAATATTTTTTCATATCTGCTTTATGTTCACCAAGAAGTTCTTTAGTTAAGCGATATGTTGCATCTGCAAGCTCTTTCATCTCTTCAGGAATCTCTTTATATTGCGTTAATACGTCAATCACTTCTTTTCGAAGATCTTGAATCACTGTTGTTCGCGCATAATCAACTACTGCATCTTGCTGCTGATAATTATAGCGGATTTGCTGGAGCTGTGTATATAAGCCAACGATAGGGTGGCTCTGAGGAAGGCGTGCATTCTCAACTTGTGCCTCAAGATCTTTTCCTTCTTTTTCGAGGAGCTTACTCAACTCTGCTCGTTGTTCATCTAGTCGCTTTCTCTCTTCACGGTCTTGGAGAAGCTTCTTTTCTTGCAAAAGCGCCTGCTTAAGCATTTCTTGCTTATTTTTCTCAAGAAGCTGCTGTGACTCTTTAAGCATATTTTCTGTTTCAGTCATCTCTTTCTTTGCTTCTGCTGTAAGCTTTTCAAGATATTTGACACGCTCCTCAGGAGTCATCTTTGCAATAGTGTCTGCTATCTTTTTGTTGTTGTATTCCATGGTAATGTCCAATACTCGCATTCTTTTTATAGAGATAAATGAAGCATTATTTTAAAATTTTTGGTAATAAAATTAAAGAAAATTAGTAGGATTTTTTCTTTTTGTGCTCGTACGCTCTTACTTGATCAATGATCAGCCTCAACATTCTTGCTGCATATTCCTTAAAATTGTCTTTATCAGGTTCTTCTAAAGTCATGTAATATTCTTCTCTTTTCTCAAATGGGATAAAGAACATTTTCTCTGATCCAAAGAGAAAAACTTTAATAAGTTCTTATTACTAATCTGATCGCATGAATAATACAAAAATGACGAAACCGCGCATTTATACGATGAGCTTCGCACGTGTCTACCTCTGCTATGTTGCGAAGGCAGAGAAAAAAGGACGCACTAAAGCAGAAGTCGATCAAATCATTTGTTGGTTAACAGGATATAATGAGAAAGAGTTACAAGCACAACTGGAAAATCAGACCGATGTTGAGACGTTCATTGCGCAATCTCCTCGACCTCATCCTTCACGAACTTTGATTAATGGTGTGGTTTGTGGTGTTCGCGTGGAAAATGTCAAAGACGCAACTATGCAAGAAATTCGTTATTTGGATAAGCTGATCGATGAATTAGCGAAAGGAAAAGCGATGGAAAAGATTTTAAAAAAAGAAATCGCTTCTGGTGTCCTTCATAACGTGCCAGCTGATTTAAAAGAAACGCTACTGTCACATGAAGCTGTCCTTGAAAAATGGAATAGTCTTACACCTCTTGCACGCAATGAGTGGATATGCTGGACTACTATTGTCAAGAAACCTGAGACGAGAAAAGACCACATAGATCGGTTATGTGCCGATCTTCTCAAAGGAAAGCGCAGACCCTGTTGCTGGCCTGGTTGCCCTCATCACAGACCAAATACACAAAAATGGTTTTCAAAGAAGTAAATGCAAGAATCTGCAACATTTACCAGTGAACCATCCCATTTTTCTTCTTAAACTCTTTGTAAATTTGATAACAGCCTTCTGTTGCAACCTTTCCAGCTACTTTTTTTTCATTATCTTTCACCTGATCATCCATCGGATGTTCATGCTCTTCACCATGGCCCCCAACGCCAAAAGAAAGAGGCTTGATGAGCTCACCAAATCCTTTCACCACAGAAACAAACGGTTCAGCAATTCCACCACCATGCCCTTTTTTTGCACCGTGAGCATGCGCATCAATTTTCTTTTTTTCTTGCGCTTTACCAGTGAAAGGCTGCTCTTCGCCAGCTTCTTTAAGATAACGTTCTAACTCATCTCCCAATGATTCGAGCGCTGCTTTGACGCTTCCATCAACAACAGAAAGCAAATCAAGATCATCTTCCTGTTTCATTTTAATATATTTGTCAATATCCTTCTGTGTCCATGTATATGCACGAAGCGTTAAATCTGTTTTACCCACGTGAAGCGGTCCACGCTGATATTCCTGCTGATATGCCATTTGTGGTGCAGAGCGATAGGAAAAATGCAAAAGAATAACTGCATATACTTTTTTGTTTGTGATCAGTTGTCTTCCTAAGCGGAAGTTTGTCGGCAACTTTTTTGCCATAACTTCTATCTCCACAAGTGATCCTTCAAACGCAGAAATAAGATCAACAGAATTAGTTTGGTTCATAAGCTGCAATCTCCTGATATTACGAAGATATGGCTTTACCCAATGCATGTACATTTTAATAATGTCAAAGTGCTGGCGAAGATATTTGACAGTAAATGTTCTCCTGTTCTTAATTTCTTCATGTGTTGTGCGCTTCCATTCCATGAACGTACGCAGCTTTCTCTTGAGAACCTCTTTCACTTTTCTGTTGAAATCAAGCGCATCCACTACCCTATCCACATCATCAACTGTATTTGGATGAATGCTAAAAAAAAGATCAGGAAGAACTGTAAATTGAAGTTCCCGCGCCATGCCATAAACAGAGGCAGGATTTTTAGATCCCTGTTCAACAAGGTCAATCCAAATTCCCTTGAGCGTAATTTCTGCACTCTCACGGGTTTTGCTGTGTGCATTATCACTGTCTTTGTAATAGTTAAGACGCTCATCGAGGATACGGATTTCGCGCACAAGCTGAAACAACTCTTTCACCATTTTGCCGATTGTTGCAAGAAATTGAGAGACTTTATCCTGCTGCAACCCAAGCCGCTGTTGTGCGCTTCCAAAAAATGCAGAATGCTCTGATGCACTAAACATATCTGTTATTTTTATCAGCTCGCTGAATCCTTCGTGTGTTCTCAAAAATTCCATTGTCCAAAAATAATTTTCTTCAATAGACTGGTTGAAAATTTGATGAACAACTTTATAGGTGAGCTTAGAAACTGGAAAACCTGTTTTTGCGTAAACAGTGTTTCCTTTAAAATCCATTCCTGCTTCCAGTTCTTCTTCTTTATATTCGTATTTTTTCAGCAGTGCGCTTGGCGTGGACATAAAACTTTTTCACCTCTGCTCTTTTTTAGATAAAATTGTATATAAATGATTCGGTTTTATGTGTGTGTTTAGCACCTTCGAAATCCTATTTTCGCCAGACTACAACAGTATTTCCCACAATAGAAATCAATGCAGCATTTGTTTTTGTAGCAATCTGCTCCCCAAGCTCTCGCTTTGTGAGAGGAATATCATCCATAAAATTCTTTAGCAGCTTAATTTTGACAAGATGATGAATGCGAAGCTGTTTATCAATTTCTTGTAACGTGTTTTGCTGCAAGCCAGCCTTTCCTATACGAACAAGAGGAGGCATTGCATGCGCTTGTTTTTTAAGTTCAATCAGAAGTTCATGGTTTGCTTCCATTTTTCTTATTGATTTGTTTTCCTCTTTAAAAAATTGCTGGAGGATTATTTAGAAAGTTTTATATGCATCAAGTAGTGAAAAAGTAGCATGGAGAATGTCTTTATTGAATTAAGCATTATCATTCTTATTGCGATTGGCTTTGCTGGACTTATGCGTTTGCTGAAACAGCCCTTGATCATCGGCTATATTCTGACTGGAATTGCCGTAAGCCCCTATTTTCTTGGCCTTTTTCGCGGTTCTGAAAATATCGAAACATTCGGCCAAGTAGGAGTTTCCTTATTACTGTTTATGGTTGGCCTAAACCTAAACCCACAAGTCATTAAAGAACTCGGAAAAGTCTCCATTATCACAGGAATCGGACAGTTATTGTTTACATCAATAGTTGGCTATTTTATTGGCCTTGCGTTAGGGTTCTCAACTGTGGTATCACTGTACCTCGCGATTGCAATGACAAACAGCAGCACCATTATCATTTTAAAACTTCTTGCAGACAAAGGTGACCTTGATCGGCTTTACGCAAGAATTGCAGTCGGCTTTTTGATTGTCCAGGATATTATTGCAATTTTTATATTAATCTTCATTTCCTCCTCAGGAATTGGCCTTTCGTTTGCAGAAATGCTCACAGAGACTGTCTTTAAGGGAATTGGATTATTATTTGTTTTATTTGTTATTGGAGTGTACGTCCTTCCTGCTTTAATCAATCGTGTTGCAAGATCGCAAGAGTTTCTTCTCCTTTTCTCCATTGGCTGGTGCCTTTTGCTGGCAACATTCCTCCTTTACTTACATTTTTCCATGGAAATAGGTGCGCTTCTTGCTGGAATTACGCTTTCTCTCTCCCCATATAGATATGAAATCAGTGCACGATTAAAGCCTCTCAGAGATTTTTTCATTGTTTTGTTTTTCATCATTTTAGGATACCAAATGCAGCTTGACACACTTTCTTTTTCATGGGCAGCGATTATGACGTTCTCACTTTTTATCTTAGTAGGCAATCCACTCATTCTCATGGTCATCCTCGGGATTCTTGGTTATACCAAGCGAACAGGATTTCTTGTTGGATTAACAGTTGCACAAGTAAGTGAGTTTACATTTATTATGATTGCCCTTGGTGTCAAAGTAGGGGATCTTCCTCATGATATTCTTTCATTTGCAACAATTGTGGGCATGATCACTATCGCGATTTCAACATACATGATTATGTATTCTGAAACACTCTACAAATTTTTTGAACCGTATTTAGGAATTTTTGAAAGAAAAGGAAAAAAAGTAGATGCAAAAAAAGTGAAAAAGGCAAAACCTTATGATATTGTTTTGTTTGGCTATAACAAGATGGGATATGATCTTCTTGACTCCTTCAAAAAACTCAAAAAAAAATACCTTATTGTGGATTATGATCCTGAAACAATTCTTGCACTACAAAAAGAAGGATATGCATGCGAATATGGTGATGCAGAAGATTTGGAGCTCCTGGAAGAACTAAACTTGGCGAAAGTACAGATGATTATCTCAACAATTCCAAGTGTGCGAATAAACAGCACACTTATCGCAAAAGCCCGAGAGATGAATAAAAAAGCTGTCGTCATTGTTGTTTCGCATCACATTGAGGAAGCTATACAACTCTATAAAACAGGTGCAACATATGTTGTTATGCCACACATGGTTGGGGGCAACCATACATCACGCATGATCAAAAAATATGGCATTGATATTACAAAGTTCTTTCACGAGAGAACACAGCATATCAACGTTCTTCGCCAACGCGCAAAGCAACATAACATTCGAAAAATAAAAGAGATGTACAGAAAATATCTCAAAGGAAATTAGTTTCCCTTTCCATAAAACGAATCTTCAACAACTATTGCAATCTTTTTGAGCATATCACTCGCAACAAGCCCAGCTCTTCCGACTTCTCCTTTGATCACATCCCCACAAAGCCCATTAATGTACGCTGCAGCAACTGCACTTCCCCAAGGATCTTTTGTTTGCGCATAAAAGCCGACAGAGAGACCAGCAAGAATATCCCCTGTACCGCCAACAGTCATTGCAGGATTTCCTGTTTTATTATATTTTAATTTCCCTTTTGCATAAATAACATCAACATTTCCCTTCAATATAATGATATTTGTTCCAATGTATTTATTCAACTGCAGTTTTCGAATATGTGTATTTTCTAAAAGCATCTGAAACTCGCGCTTGTGCGGCGTGAGGATAGCATTTTTTGCATCTTTTAAACTAATTGCCTTGATAGCGTCTGCATCAATGACAAGAGGAATATTTTTGTCACTCAATTTCTTTATTACTTCGACACAAAAGCCATGAGATTTGCGCCCAATTCCATTGCCAATAAGAACAGCATCAAAATCCTTTGCAAACTTGACCACGGAATTCACATGCTTCTTATCAAAATAAAGACAGTCAAATTTTTTAGTAATAATATCCGGAGCCATTGCATTAATTGCCCACGCCACTTTTGTTGGTGCTGCAATAGTGACAAGATCAACGCCACTGCGGAGAGTAGCAAGCCCAGCTAATGCAACAGCGCCGACATAATCCTGGCTTCCGCCTATAAGAAGAACTTTCCCAAAATCTCCTTTATGTGCGCCAGGCGCTCGTGGAGGAAGCTTTAATTTGCGAACATCTGCCTTAGTAATATACTTCATATATACTCATTTTGAAATATTGGAATATTTAAGCTTTTGGATTCTCTTTTTTCTACACTGTCTTCATTTCTTTATCTTCCCATGACCCACAGGGAGCATCCGGATAATTTCATCAAGTGATCCTGCTTTGAGAAGTGCTTTGACTTGTTTTGCAAGATCGCTTGGTTTTTGATCTCCCTGCACAATCTCCAACATCTTTTCTGCATGAGCTTTCACTGCTATATATGGTCCAGCAATAATACAGCCTTTTGCATCTACGCCAATGGCAAATCTCATGTCATGTTCCACATAACTGGCTTTTCCTTGAATGACAAACGCACCGCGCTGGATATACTCTCCTGCTTTTGCTGTTTTTGTGACCTGCTCTGGAGCTACAAACCCTACTTTGCTATTTACAAATCCAAGTTTCCATGCCCGACTGTAGATTGCTGTTGCAGCAGCTGTTTCTGTCAGTGTTTTGTCTTCTGGTTGTTTTCCTTCTGTCTTGATAACAAAAAAAGGGCTGCCCTGCAAATCTGTGTGAAAGACGATGTCTTTTGGCGCAGTATGTTTTTTGATAACAAGCTCGTTTGTTATTGCATCTCTCCCTCCAATGACAAGGAATCCTTCTGAAGAAATGAACCAATGAAATTTTTCATACCACTCTTTTTTGCGTGCTCCTCTGTGAAGCTGTGCAGTTTTTTCAGAAATCTCCATATCTGCTTTTTGTTTTTCTTTGAGTGCTTCTTCAAGTTTCTGTGTACTTATTTCAAGCGCTTTTTTTGCTCCTTCGAGTTTCTTTTTTGCTTTTTTTGCCTTTTCAAAATATGTCGCTGCATTTTCATGGACTGTTTTTGTGAAATTGAGGGATATTTGCATCAAAGAATTATAACAGCCTTTGTTTAAATAATTAGTGAAAAACTTTATATTATGGAAAGGAAAAGAAGCGTTCAGGAATAGCCCGTGGAGAGCTAAAAGGCTTTCTGGAGTCTTTAGCACTGCTAAAGACTTATCCAGGCCTTCGCACATTGTGCTTCCTGAACGCCTACTTATTCTAAGGTGGAACAGTTTAATATGTCTTTTCTAGAAAAATCCGCAAGATTTTCGGAAATTCTGAAGAATTTACAGAAAAATATTTTTCATTATATATTGTTTTGATGATTTCTGAAAATCTTACGGAAAAGCTGAAAGATTTTCGGACTTTTTAGGATAAAAATCCGTTCCACTTTCTCAATAAAACGCCATTCAACGCTGATATATTGTTTAATTAATTATCTATATTATTTCAAATAAAATATCAAAATAGACTGCGTAGTTATGGAGTAGCATCGTGGAATGTGCGTGTAGGGAAGGGAAAATATGAGAGTCTCTGAAAACATAATATTAATAACAGAGATATGTTTTATGCACCGTCATGTCCAAAGACTACAAGAAAAAGCAACAGCAACAAATCGAATCACGAATCAGTCATCTGTTTAGCGAAGCGCATGACGTCAGAGAAAAAGATCCCTCATTAGCGTCACGATACGTTTTTCTTGCAAGAAAGTTGTCAGCAAAAGCAAAAGTTCGCATGCGGAGAGAATTCAAGAGAAAATTCTGCAAGCATTGTAACTCCTATTTTGTTCCTGGAAAAAACTATACTGTCCGCACCACTGGAAAAACAGTGACATATACCTGTAAAAACTGCGGAAAATGGATGAGGATAGGATATAAAGCAAAAATTGCAGTGTGATACAAATGGTATATGCTCCTCCTCTTGTTGATGTAAAAGATTATATTGATGATGGCGCAAATAGAGCACGCTTTCTTGATGCTTTTCTCCGAGCATTAGATCATCCTGGGTTTATGCTTGCAGTGAACACTGGATTTGAGTCAGGAGAAAAATATACACGATTCCAAGATTTAAGACTACACATGGCAGCATTTTTCAGCTTGCCAAAGCAAGAAAAAGACAAACTCAAAGTAATAGGAGTCAATGGCTCGATCAACTGCACCTTATTTTGCTGCATTGCCAAATGGAATCGGCGTTATTCAAGAACCCCTTTGTTGGCATCCTGATCCTGCAAAACAAGGAAGAGTTTTCCAGCCTGACGATCCATATAAAGTTCAACAGCGTCATATTGCAAGCTGGCGCCTATATGCAGAAGGATAGATTCTCAAACACCGGATTCTTGAGCCCTCTGGCAGCCCTTATTTGAAAAACAAGAAATAATGCAGGATCGTAAAGTTCGGGCAATAAGAATTATGGCTTAAACATGTATTTGAACTCGTTTCGCTTTCCTGTGTTTTTGTATTTGACAAGCTGACTTTTTCTTAACTTTTTCAAGCTCATGGTCACTGAGCCGATAGAAACATTAA
>Ga0233425_10001554_pt1 | contig 50825 bp, 64 predicted proteins | sample Watercolumn_Towu_2_FD_181712 | JGI IMG/M metagenome (GOLD analysis project Ga0233425, IMG submission 181712) | Freshwater microbial communities from Lake Towuti, South Sulawesi, Indonesia - Watercolumn_Towuti2014_140_MG | ecosystem: Environmental > Aquatic > Freshwater > Lake | place...
TTTGTCATTCCCGTGTAAACGGGAATCCAGATGCATCAGAAAAACTGCCTGGATTCCCACTTTCGTGGGAATGACATGCTAAGAACAAAATACTTTGAATTTCCTGTACATTTAATTAGGTCGCCTCGACGACTTTCCAAAATGTAGAGCGAAGAGGCTCTTCGCTCTACAAACACAACTTTGAAATTCCTGCTATATAAATTGACCTTATAATGAATACACAAAAAAACAATTTTAAAATTTTAATAGAAGTTAACGGAAGGAAAGGACTACTATGCCAAAAGTATTATTAATTGATGATTCGGCAGTTATGCGCAAAATGATTCAAAGAAATATTCTGCAATCTGGCTTGATTGTTGACGAATTTGTTGAGGCGGGTGACGGGAAGGAAGGGCTTGAAAAACTCGCAGCAAAACCTGTCGATCTCATTCTCTGCGACTGGAATATGCCTAATATGACAGGCATAGAGTTTGTCAAGGCGCTCAGGGGTTCAGGCAACAACACCCCGATAGTCATGGTAACAACGGAAGGAAGCGATGCAAAAGTGGAAGAGGCAAAGAGCAGCGGCGCTAACGGATACCTCACAAAACCATTCACGCCGGAACAATTAAAAACCAAGCTGGGAAATTTTCTGCTTATAAAATAATAGTATGGATTGTTTCTTTATAACCCAAGATAGCCGATCGAACCAAATAGAAATGGAGATTTTACAATGTCAATAAATGCTGTTATGGATACTATCGCCGCCGATATCACTGAATCAACAAAGGCGATATTCGAGACGATGATCATGATACCTTTGCAACATAGCGACCCGTATTTGGGAGATCAGCATCAAATAAGATCCGACGTCCTCGGAATGGTGAGTTTTACCGGTAAATATTACGGCGTTATTGCGATGTTCTGTTCAAAAAAATTTGCCTTAAAGGCGGCATCCAGTATGTTAATGACCGAAATGACTTCATTCTCCAGCGATGTAAGAGACGCCGTCGGAGAGATATCAAACATGATCGCAGGAAATATCAAGACACGGCTTACCGCAAAATGCGGCGAAATGAATCTTTCGATCCCCATTGTTATTGCCGGCGAAGGATTGTCGATCACGGCTATAGACAACAATCCTGTCGTAGCTGACGCCACACTCTCCTGTTTCAGCAAAGACAAGTGGCTCATGCTGCCTTTTACTTCTGAAAATGAAAAATTCAGTGTCGGTTTTTTAATTAAAGAATCGACTTAGTTTTGGTTTTTTGAAAACTGTTACACATAAGCGACTTCAGGCAACATATAAAATAAAATAACAAAAAAACTATGGCTGAGCCCGCTAAAAAAACTGCCACATCAAAATACGAGGAAACCATGGTAAGCACGTTTCCCCGCATTTGTACTGATAGCAGTAAATTAACCAACAAGCAGTTTTTTCTCACAGACCCCGTTTTCCGCATTTCTACAATAAAGGGTTTTTTAGACGTAGAAAAAGAACGTTACGGACTGGCAAAATTGGTAATCGAGGAATATTACGATGGGGAGATGTATTTGATATTTACCGCAACAGATGCAGCTATGATCGCCGGCATACTCCTGGCGTTTGATGATGCCGCAATACGTGAGTACGCACAAAAGGGAGTTTTAGACAGCGACGGCATGGATGCATTCAAGGAATTTACCAACCAGGTATGCGGAATGCTGGATAATGAATTAAGGTCGAAATTGCCGAAACCCGTTCACCTCAAACTAACAACCACACATGTAATCGACCAGGCAAATCTAAATACCGTGCTGAGCGAAGAGTCTTTAAACGAAGAAGCCTTAATCCTGACTGCAAAAATGCGTGTTCTGGGATTTGACGACGGGCAGTTTACCATAAGCCTGTCAAAACTGGTCGGAGAAGAATTTTTTAAAGAAGTTATAGAAGACCCGAATAAAAAACTGAAGGGTACGATACTCGCCGTAGATGATTCAAACACCGATTTACGAATGGTTAAAAAATTTCTGAGCAATGACTTCAAAGTCATTGTCGCCGATGGCGCAAACAGCGCCCTCTCTCTGCTTCAAAAATTTCGTATTGATCTCGTATTGATGGATATTTTTATGCCCGGAGTCGATGGTATAACGCTCTGCGAAAGAATTAAAAGGAATTCCCTGTGTGATGACATCCCGATCATTATATGCTCCGCAGCGCCGACACACGACCATGTGGTAAAGGCCGTCCGGGCCGGGGCTGCTGATTTTCTTGTAAAACCTCTCACAAGACAGAAACTGCTGGAAAAGATCAATAAACATAAAAAAGAAGATGCATCTCTTTTTCCAATCAAATAAAGGAGGACATACATCATGGGAGACTATGGAAACCTTATCGAAGACGTTGAAATCGTTAAGGAATTTCTTACCGAATCCAACGATCATCTGGAAGACGTCGAATCCAAAATAATGCAGTTGGAAGAAAATCCCGAAGATATGGATTTAATTAACGGCATATTCCGCCCCATTCACAGTATGAAAGGAAGCGCAGGTTTTTTGGGGTTAAAGGGTCTCGGCAAGGTAAGCCACGAACTGGAAACTCTCCTGGATGAGGCGAGAAAATCTAAAATAACTATTACGCCGGAAATTGTCGAAATATTGTATGAAGGGGTCGACATTCTTAAAAAACAGCGTGAAGCTGTAGCTAAAATGGTGGATACCAAAGCTACGTCTCCTGAAGAAGTTGAATATCAGCCTCTTTTGGCAAAATTATCCGCTATACTCGGACAAAAACCAAAAGAAGCCCAGAAAACCGAAGCGGCAGCAGAACAGCCAAAACCTCCTCATATAGGCGAAATATTAGTAACAAAGGGGAATATCTCGGAAGGCCAGCTTGAAACGGCGCTGCAAGAACAGGATAAACGACTGGGCGATATTCTGGTGGAAAAAGGCATTACGACGCCTGAAAAGGTCAACACTGCGCTTAAAATCCAGAATTCTTTAGGAAAACAAGCAGCCGAGACGGTAAAAGTAGATACACGGAAACTGGACAACCTGGTAAATCTTGTGGGTGAACTGGTAATCGCAAATGCGCTCATCAGCGAGGTCATGGGGAATGACGGCAGCGGTATGAACAAAAACCTTTCCCACCTTCACAAAATCGTTAAGGAAATACAGGACCAGGTTATGTCCATGCGCATGGTCGCCTTAAAATCCACCTTTCAGAAGATGGCCCGCCTGGTGCGCGATGTCTCCGCAAAAGTCGGGAAAAAGGTACATCTGGAAATATCCGGAGAAGATACCGAACTCGACAAGACGGTAATTGAAGAAATCGGCGATCCCCTTGTGCATATTTTAAGAAATTCAATAGATCACGGAATTGAACCCCGTGAAGACCGCATAGCAAAAGGAAAATCCGAAGAAGGCCTCGTAAAACTGAACGCCTTCCATCGGGGGGGAAATATTGTCATTGAAATTGAAGACGACGGAAAAGGGCTTTCTAAAGATAAAATTTATAAAAAAGCCGTTGAAAAAGGGCTCATCGACGGAACTGCATCTTATACCGACCAACAAATATACAACCTCGTTTTTGCTCCCGGCTTCTCCACGGCAGATAAGGTATCGGACGTTTCAGGGCGCGGTGTGGGAATGGATGTTGTGAAAAAAAATGTTGAACGGTTGCGAGGCAAAGTAGACCTTACTACCATTGAGGGGAAAGGCACAAAGATTTCCATTAAGCTCCCGCTGACTCTCGCCATTATCGACGGCATGATTGTTCAGGTGGGCGAAGAGAAATACATCGTTCCTATGCTTTCTATCGAAGAATCAATCCGACCAAAGAAGGAAGACATTTCCACAGTACAGCAGCGCGGAGAAATGATCAATGTACGAGGCAATCTGCTGCCTATGGTGCGGCTGCACAATCTGTATAATATAATACCGAGGAAATCGAATCCTTGGGAGGCGCTTGTTTTAATTGTCGAAGGGGAAGGACAAAGATGCGGCATCCTTGTCGACGACCTTTTAGGTCAACAGCAAATCGTCATCAAAAGTCTCGGTGACCGATTCCGCAATGTCAGAGGGGTTTCCGGAAGCGCTATACTCGGAGACGGTCGCGTAGGACTTATCTTAGACGTTACCGGCGTAATGAATTTGGCGCTGAATTAAGCCAACGAACAATACTGATGAAAGGACTAAATTAGGCTGCCTTTGAAATTCCTGAATATTTAATTAGGTTGGGTTTTACAAAACAAAAACCCAACGACTTGTTATAACACACCCCTGATTCCCCTCTTGATAGAGGGGACTTCGCTATTCTCCCCTCTAAAAAGAGGGGCTGGGGGTGTGTAAAGGAACAAACAAAAAGATTGAAATTCCTGAATATATATGTACTTAGGCGTATCCAGCAAACGGGGGGAAACGGAGCACCGTGCCGCTTGTTTTTTCATATTTGACGGCCACTTTAGAAATTCTTTAAAATTCACTATCACAACTTTACCGTTACAGCAATATTTACAGGAGAGAAAGGGGGACTATTATGCAAACCGTAGTGGAGCAGGAGAAAAAGACAGATATTACAAAAACCTCATCTCATGAAGGGAAATATCTGACTTTCATATTATGCAATGAAGAATATGGCATTGAAATCCTGAAGGTAAGAGAAATTATCGGAGTCATGCCTATAACACCCGTGCCTCAAACGCCGACCTTCATAAAAGGGGTAATCAATCTTCGCGGAAAAGTAATTCCGGTAATCGACCTGCGGTTAAAATTCGGATTCAATGAAGCTGAGCATACAAAGGAAACCTGCATTATCGTGGTGGAAGTGGTAAATACGCTTACCGGCATCATCGTAGACACCGTATCCGAGGTGCTCGATGTAAGTAGCGAAGAAATGGAATCCTCCCCTCGTTTCGGGAGCAGCGTAAATACTGAAATATTTCTCGGAATGGCCAAAATAAAAGGGCGGGTAAAAATACTGCTTGATATTGATAAAATCTTGAATACCGAAGAATTAAACATGGCCGAGAGTTTGGCCAGTATGAAATAACAGTTTAAAACAAATGAGGGGAAACAATATGCGCGGCAAAATGACCATTATGACAAGGCTACTGGTAACCATTGTAGCTTCAGTAGTAATTTCGTCGAGTGTCCTGGCTTATTTGGTATCAAAAAGGCAAAAAGAGCAGATGCTGGTGGAGGTATACAAACAGGCAAGAATGGCTGCCGACCAGCTTATTTCCACCAGAGCAATAATTGCCGACAAACAAAAAATTATAAATAATGACGCAACGACCGGCCACTTTGAGTTCAAGGGTGTAATCCCTGCGGTTGTCGGAAGAGAAGTAGCGGAACATTTCAGCCAGACGACCATTTTTAAAATGAAACAAACAAGCCTGAAATACAGAAATCCCACCAACAAACCTGACACATGGGAAACAAGACAATTGGAACGATTTGAAAGATTCCCGGAAACAAAGGACTTTTCAGAAGTAACCACCCTCGATGACAGCACGAGCGTATTCCGTTTAATGGTGCCATTGAAAATAAACGAAGCATGCCTGAAGTGTCACGGAGACCCGGCAACCAGCCCGACAGGAGACGGAAAAGACATAGCAGGCATGCCTATGGAAAATTATAAATTAGGGGAAGTCCGCGGAGGAATCAGCGTAATTGCACCCATGGGAGCTATTAATGCAGCAATTGTCGGGAACAGAAATTTTAACTTAATGGGAAACGGAATCTACGTGCTCGTGATAAGTGGTGTTGTCTTTTTCATTACCAGAGGGGTTGTATCCTTTTTAAAGAGGCTGGTGGACAGTCTAAAGAATGGTGCGGACGAAGTAACCTCTGCTTCAAGCCAGATATCGTCTTCCAGTCAGTCGCTTGCAGAAGGGGCCTCAAATCAGGCCGCTTCCATTGAGGAAACATCCGCATCAATCGAACAAATGTCCTCTATGACGTCGAGAAACGCAGATAATGCAAAAGAGGCCAATCAGCTTGCAATCAGGACAAAATCATCGGCAGAAGACGGCAACAATGTATTGGAAACCTTGCAGTCTTCCATGCACGAACTGAATTCCGGAAATGATAAAGTTTTAACAATTATAAAATCCATCGATGAAATCGCATTTCAAACAAACCTTTTAGCCCTTAATGCAGCAGTTGAAGCGGCACGCGCAGGAGAACACGGAAAAGGATTTGCCGTTGTCGCAGCAGAGGTGCGTAACCTGGCGCAGCGATGTTCGGTTGCATCCAAAGAAACTGCCGACATGATCAATTCGCGGGTAACAAGCACCAGAAACGCCACAAAAATAGCCGATGAACTTGCTACCAAACTAAAAGAGATCGTAGCGGAGGCAAAAAAAGTAACTGACCTGGCCGGTGAAATTGCGGCAGCCTCCACAGAACAGGCGGAAGGAATCAGTCAGATTTCAAAAGCAGTTACCACTATGGATACCGTTACCCAGTCGAATGCTGCAAATGCGGAAGAAATGGCATCGGCAAGCGAAGAATTATCGGCCCAGGCGGAAAATCTGAAAGCTTTTGTTTATGAACTGGCAAAAGAAATTGGAGTTGCAGAACAAAACGCTGCTCTATCGGACAATCTGCAACAGCTTGGTCGTCACGAAACCAGATCTCGCTCTTTAAGCAGCGCCGGTATGCATCACAAACCCAGGAACATCGTGCATGAGAAAAGGCCTGGCGCTTCCGCGCTGCCGGGCGCAAAAGCATCCGGAATCGATTCAAAGAACATTGACCGGGCGCACCCAAAGGCTCCGGAAGATGTAATTCCTCTTAACAATGACTTTGATGAATTTTAAGAATGTTCTCTTTCACACAACCGGGGAGCGAAGGATGCCTATGCCGCTCCCCGGTAAAATATTTAAGAGACAAGTTGCGCTTTCTGTAATTTAAAAACATTTCAGAAGAGGTTCGTCAGTGGCTAATTTACCGCAGAATATAATTACAGTCGGTGTGGGAGAACTTAAAATCACAAGGTCGCCTGGCGTATTAAAGACATTGCTGGGTTCCTGCATCGGCATTGTCTTGCACGATCCCTTGAACAAGATTGGCGGACTTTTACACATAATGCTGCCAAAAAGGAATAGCGAAGACGCCAAGATAACAAAATATGCAGATACCGGTCTGCCTTACATTGTTTCTCAGATGGTCTCAAATGCCGGCGCCTCAAGAAGCGCCCTGTATGCAAAAATATTCGGCGGCGCAAAGATGTTTGAAACAAACGGCAAAATGATGAATATAGGCGAAGCAAATGAATTTGAAGTGCGTCGAATACTGAAAGAAGCAGGCATTAGAATCACGGCGTCAAAAACGGGCGGAACAAAAGGATATAACATAATATTTGATACGGAAACGGGCAAAGTAACGTGCCGCATTTTTGGCGAACCGGAAGAGGTCTATTAATACAAATAACCTGCAAACAAAATACATACTCACATAAAAAATATGACGACATTTGTTACGCTTCTGAACATATATCAGAAAGGTACACCATTATGAATATCTCGGCTGAACATTTGAAAATATTAGATGTCATGTCAAGGCTCAGTATCGACAGGGCGTCCAGGGCGCTGTCAAAAACCCTGAAAACAGGAGCAAAAATCTCTTTCTCAAAATGTTATGTTGCAGAGATAGGAGCAGTCACTGAAAAAATGAACGAATCGACTGATGAAATGGCCGGAGTCATGGTCGGCTTCAAAGGAAACGTCGGTTGCAAGCTTTTGTTCATGATACCTATGCATGGAGTGTTTATCCTTACGGATCTTTACCTCAGACAACCCTCCGGAACCACGAAAACATACGATGAATGTTCTGAAAGTGTTATGCAGGAACTGGGCAATGTGCTTGCCGCACATATATGCAATTCATTAGTTTCTAACTTCGATGCGACTTTAACACCGTTACCGCCTGTCGTACATAATGATTATGCAGGGGTTATGTTTTCCAACTTGATAATGGAACAGGCAATGATGGACGATAAGCTCGTTCTTATTGACACCAAATTTGAAATCTGTAAAACAGAACTTGCATGTTATCTTTTTTTAGTCCCCGATGTTGCTTCATTTGACAAGCTAATTGATGCCATAGGAGTGTATTCATGAAAAAGATATTGGTGGTCGACGACGCCAAAGTAGTGCGAATGGTAATTAGCAAGGTTCTCACAAAAAATGGATTTGCCATCGCCGGTGAAGCTGAGAATGGCCGGGAAGCCCTGGAAAAATACAAACAATTAAAACCGGACGCCGTAACAATGGATATTACCATGCCGGAAGTAGACGGAATACAGGGGCTGAAGGATATTATCGCGTATGACAAAAATGCCAAGGTGATTATGATTTCGGCCATAGACCAGCGGGATTCTCTGGCCGAAGCCATTCGAAACGGCGCATCCGGCTACATAGTGAAACCATTCGAAGACGACAGCATGACGATAGCAATAAATAAATTATTTAACCAGGAATAGTCCGTCGGAACAAACATTTATCCGTCTACGGAAAATTTTGCAATGGATATTGAAATTGACGATAAGGAATTCGGGCTCTTTCAGCAGCTAATTTATGAAGAGAGCGGAATATGCCTTACCCCGGCAAAAAAAGAGCTGGTAAAATCACGTCTTGCAACGCGATTACGGGAAAAATCCTTTACCACCTTTAAGGAATATTACAAATATGTGACCGACCATGACCATACCGGAGAAGAAATGGTCTGTATGCTTGACTGCATTTCCACAAATCTTACCCGCTTTTTCCGCGAAGATGCGCATTTTGATTTTTTAATCAGCACTGTCATCCCTCGTATGCTCGAAAACAAAAAAAACTTGCGGGATAATAAAATCAGAATATGGAGCGCCGGATGCTCCTCAGGAGAAGAGCCGTATACCATTTCCATGGTCGTTTCAGAGAACATTACCCCCCTGAACAACTGGAATATAAAAATACTGGCAACTGATCTGTCGACCAGAGTCTTAAAAAAAGCGATAACAGGGGTATATACAAAAGAGCAACTAAAGAGTGTGCCTCCGCAAATGTTCAGTACGTATTTTAAGCGACTGAATGGCAACACAAAAAATCTGTATCAAATAGACGATTCCTTAAAAAACCTGATCGCCTTCAGGCGGCTGAATCTCACCGATAGTAATTTTCCCTTTAAAGGGCTGTTTGACTTCATCTTTTGCAGAAATGTTATGATTTATTTCGACAAAAAAACACAGAATGACTTGATATTGAAATTTTATAAACATCTGTCACCAGACGGATACCTTTTCATTGGTCATTCGGAAAGTCTTGCCGGCACTTCAAACAAATTCAGATACGTAAGACCTACCATATATCAGAAATAACTTCTATGCATAAGGACTTTTGATTATGAAACAAAAAGTAAAAGTATTGATCGTAGATGATTCTGCAGTAGTCAGAAAAATATTATCCATCGGCTTAAGCAAAGACAGTGATATCGAAGTGGTGGGAACAGCACCTGACCCGTTTGTAGCAAGAGACAAAATCATAAGTTTGAGGCCGGACGTAATTACTTTGGATGTGGAAATGCCGCGAATGGACGGCATTTCTTTCCTGCAGCGATTAATGGCTTATTATCCGCTCCCTGTCATCATGGTCAGTTCCCTCACCCAGGCCGGGTGTGAAACGACCCTAAGGGCACTGGAAGTCGGCGCTTTAGACTTTGTAGCCAAACCCTCTCTGGACGTATCGAAAGGCCTTGCGGAAATCATTCAGGAATTAGCGGAAAAAGTTAAAGAGGCCGCAACGGTAAAAGTTGGTAAAAAAATTTCTTCGGGTAGCACAGGCACGAAAGACATTGCAGGCAAGCCGACTCAGGCAAGCCACGCATTAATCAAAAGCACGCACAAAATAGTGGCTATCGGAGCGTCTACCGGAGGGACAGAGGCGCTAAAAGAGGTATTGGTTCAAATGCCTGCTAATGCACCGGGAATACTGATTGTACAACACATGCCACAGATGTTTACAAAATCATTTGCCGACAGGCTGAATTCACTCTGTGCTATCGAGATAAGAGAAGCAAAAGACGGGGACAGCATTATTCCCGGTCTCGCACTAATCGCCCCAGGAAATTATCACATGCAGTTGCGAAGAAACGGGGCGCGTTATTTTGTATCAACAAACCAGGAACCTCCCGTTCGGCGTCACAGGCCGTCGGTCGAAGTACTTTTTGAATCTGTTGCAAAATATGCAGGAAGCAATGCAATCGGCGTGATTATGACAGGAATGGGAGATGACGGTGCGGCAGGTCTTTTAAAAATGAGAGAGTCAGGGGCAGAGACAATAGCGCAGGACGAAGAAAGCTGCGTCGTATTCGGGATGCCAAAGGAAGCCATCAAATTAGGAGCTGCAAAGGAAATCGTTTCACTTCACAAAATTACTCCTGCCATTTTGTCTCATCTTAATTAAAAACGATTAACCCTTTTCCTTTCGGACTTCATGCAAAGTGCTGTTATTAATAGAATGGAGAAAATGCCTGAGGATATCGGGTTTGGCCGCAAAATGAACATGGGTATAGGAACCAAGCACACGATCGGCAAAAACGCCATCCGGCCTCACGGTATCATCTCCGTATTTTGAAATCTCATAGACGTACGGCGTCCCCTCAGGAACATGCAACGATGACCAGTGAAACTCGTGAGCTCTGAATGTATCACCCTTCTTACACAAAAGATTATCTTTCACCGCTTTGACTGTTATATAGCCCAAACCCTGTCTCTTGTCTTCCATTTTTGTCATTCCCTTAAGTATTCCACACATTTCATGAGTCTTGTTGTTTGCGTCTGTCATCCGTTCGAGCAAATACATCATTCCTCCGCACTCTCCATAGATGACAACACCGTTCCTGTATGCCTTCCTGATGGATTCCTTCATGGTAACATTTGATGCCAGCAAAGCCGCATGCAATTCCGGGAATCCTCCCCCTATATATATTCCGTCAATATCGGCAGGCACATATTTATCGTACAGAGGACTGAAATACGCAAGCTCGACGCCATGCGCCTCCAGTAAATCAAGATTGTCCTGATAATAGAAATTGAATGCCTCGTCGGATGCAACTGCAATTCTGAAATAAAATCGTTCGTTAATGCCACAATATACCGACCTCTTGAATTTGGGAAGATTGTCTGACGACGTTGCGATGCTGACCAATTCATCAACATCGACCGTAGTCGACAACGCACTGCCAATCTTTCTGTACACAGACTTTGAAAGCTCCTGCTCCACCGACGGCACCAAGCCCAAATAGCGTTCAGGCAGTGTTATTTCTTCATCAAAAGGCAGATACCCCAGCACAGGAATACCGCTATTTTCTTCGATAGATTTTCTCAAGGAACTGTAATGCCGTTCACTTTTCACCCTGTTTAAGATGATTCCTCTGATCTTTACCTCTTTATCAAAGTTTTTATATCCCAACACAACAGCGCCGGCGCTCCTGGACATACCTTTGGCATCCATTACCAAAACCAGAGGAACGTTTAATATCTTTGCAAGATGCGCCGTGCTTCCCAACTCAGTTCCATCGAGACAACCGTCATAGAGTCCCATGACACCCTCTATCACAGCAAGCTTCGATTTGTCCAGCGTATGTTCGAACAGTTCCAAACATACATCTCTGCCCATAAGCCAGGTATCCAGATTCCGGGACGGCAGTCCGGTGACTGCCATGTGATGCGAAGGGTCAATATAGTCCGGCCCTACCTTAAAACCCTGTATCTGGTATCCTTTTTCAATCAATGCGGACATCAGCCCAAGGGTGACCGTTGTTTTGCCCACCCCACTGTGAGTCCCTGCTATCAATATTCTCGGATAATGTAAATCTGCGTGTTTCATGAAACAGCCTGTATATCAGCAAAATTACCATACAAAATTATCGTCTGGCTCCGTATCGGAAAGTTCCAGATTATATATTTTCTTATAGCCAACGTCAAGAAATCGATGGAAAATAAGTTCATCAAAACAAGCCGGATACATCTAAAATACCCAGACCACAGAAATCAGAGATCTCCAGTCCACTACCTGTTGTGTACCTCCCGCATTCTGGTACACCGGTTTTTGAAATTTGAGGTCTACGCTACAGCCGGTATTCGGGATCATAACTGAAACGGACGGCGTAACGGAAAGAGAAGTTATACCTGTATTGCCGGTATCATCCAAAAGAGATGTCTCCGGCCTTGAATAATTGTCATCATGGTCTTTATCTCTTGCCGTATACAGACCATTGAACTCTATGCCGGGCTTTACATAATCAGACACCTGATACCTTCCTATTAAGTCCCATGATATTTTATCGCCAAATTCATACCCCTCATCCCCTTCGGTACTCATTTGATAAAATAGGTTTGTCTGACACACTATGGGATAAAAGGTGCGTGTATAGTTAATCAGAAATAACGGATCCCACGAACCTGTTCCTGGCTGCATAACTGCATGAACGAAATAATCAGTGTCTTCAATCTTTTCATCATTTGGCCCGGTCGGTGTTTTCAATCCTATACCCAGTGCAAGCTTCTCGTTTGTACGGGCAGTTTCATCAGAGAGAAGCGTATATAACCCCATAAGGGTTAAGTCTCCAATATCTTCGATAGTATTCATCCTCATGTCCATTCTCATGTCACTTTCTCCGGCACCATTTGCCGTTGCACTGCTCCTGTTTTGTCGCTTATCCGAATAAGCATGCTGATGGTTCGTCCCCCCGGAGCCTCTTACCAGCGTCCTCATATTCATATCATTTATAACATAGGGAACCGAAACGAGACACTGAAGTTTTTTCGTGACAGAATACGCGCCCACAAGGGTATATCTCTGCATAATCATTCTCGTAGGGATAGAAAATGTTTTTGTTTCAGAAGGTTGTGAAGGCCACCCTGCAGCCACCTGATCCAATACTGAATTATGGCTAATCTTATCACTGCCATCCCTTATGGTTTTCATGTTCGTATATTCATACTGAAGCGAGAGGCCAAAGTTATCAGCTTTGGTTACCCCTGAAACTGCTGCTTCAGTGAGGGATTTCGGCAGACAACATTCACCATGCGCAAACAGTGTTTTATTGACAAAAACCGACAACAACAAAACGGCAATTAAAATTCTCATACATAACACCTCCATTTCATCGCCATCACACGATGGTCAGTATGTATGTTTTGTAACGGCATATAAAATCAAGTTGCTCAAATTGTGGCAGCAATTACAAACGTCTCACGTAAAATCTCTGAATCGTCCGGAAAAAGAGTTCATAAGAAACGTACCGCTCTCTGTATTTCCTTTGCCATCGGCAATGAAAATACATTTATTCCGGCACAGCGCCTCTTAAGACTATTCCGTCTCTTTACCAGATAACGCCACAAAAATAGCAGAAAAATAGCGGAATAAACGAAGTGTCTCAATCAACGGCTGATAAAAGATACCTGTTGAAAATGGATTAGATTACACGACGTAACGCGGAGGTTTTTCCGGTGGAGATGCCATAATCTGAGGAATGAAAACTGAAAGATTATCGGTAAGAATGGAAACACATGAGGAATCTTCAATCATACTCTGACATTCCAGTATATATTTGCCTATCAATGACGTCCCTGGAAACAGGTGATTCCCGTATTTACAGTTTATACTGTTAATAAATATACCCAGGCTGTTCTTCCCTTCCTTATAACCGTCATAACTCATTTTCGGGAAGCAGCAACAGTCCGTCCTGCAATTATATTCAGACTTGCATCCGCAATCGTGACCCTTACACAGGAATCCATCGGAACTTCCCATGGGTCGCGTAACAATGCGGTTATTACACAGCACCAAACACACACAGATAAATACCTGAATGCAGGTGATAACTATTCTCATATTGTTCATGGTTACAAAACGAATTCTCACTTCCGGTTTTTTGCATCCATCTCTATAGCACGGTCTAAACTGTCCTGCCACTTGCCGCCATAATGTTTCTCAAGCCACGTTTCTATATGCCCCGTCCATACGTCATACGCTTGTTTTACACTTTCAATTTTTGGATGTTTTTGGGAAGTATACAAAACCGAGTCACATTTGGGCACTTCAAAGAGAAAGTATTCCGACGGTTTTTCCCCCCAAATTGCGCTAATCTTTACTACCGCATCACACCCTTCTAATTTTCTCCGTGTTTCATCTGCTGTGTGACCGGGAAATATTTTCTTCAGCAGCTTATCGTTGTCTTTAATTGCATAGAACAGCCGGAATACCTGTTTATGCTTCAGTTTCATATAATTTTCGCTGGCTCTATATTCGTTATAAACGCACGGAGCATAAATATCGTACATAAAGCTGTCTGCCTTATCCGGAAATTCCTTGCAAGCATACGGTCTGAGTTTTTTCCCGTATATACCACATCGCAACTCTACCTGAATAGCGGGAACGCCGGAAACTACAGTCTCTTTCAGATAAAAATTCAAACATCGGCAGGGATTATACACAATATCTTTCGCTTCAGGGGAAGTATACAGCAGTTTAATCCCCAATGATGCATTTCTTCTGCCAATGAAATATCTCCATATTCCCAAATGATTTTGCTTTCTGGGAATGCTCATAAAACAACAAACTCCGTCAGTACAGATATCATTAACAAACTGTATATTTTTATTCATGTTTATGTGTGTACCCATGCCGATGTTCGTGTTCGTGCACCGTTTCGTTGTGACGATGACGATGCTGATGTATTAAATTGTTTTCCAGCAATAAATCGTGATTATTTAAAATCTCCTTATAATTTCCCATTGCAACAGGTCTTTTTTCTTCGCTGAACACAAGCACACGATCAGCAATCTCCTGCGCAAGAAATATATCATGCGTTACTATCAACAGTGTTTTTCCCTGCGACTTCAATGCGTACAATACATTTATAAATTTCGATGCACTCCTGGGGTCTAGGCCGCTGGTTGGCTCATCCAGCAGCAAAATCTTCGGATTCATTGACAACACCGTAGCAATAGACGCTCGTTTCTTTTCCCCGTAGCTTAAATGATATGATGCGCGTAAACCATACCCTTCCAGTCCAACCATGGCCAGCGCCTTTTGTGATGCGTCGAGCACCAGATTTTTGTCCCACCCCAAGTTTAAAGGACCAAAGGACACGTCATCCATAACCGTAGGGCAAAATAATTGGTCGTCGGGATTCTGGAATACCATTCCCATATTTTTCCGAATTGCCTTTACATTCACTCTGTTAAGCCTCAACCCGGTAACCTCAATGTATCCCTCCCCATCGAGAACACCCATTAAGTTCATAAACAAAGTCGACTTGCCCGTGCCGTTTGCCCCGATAATAACGACCGTCTCCCCTTCCTCCACTTCAAAGCTAACATCTTTTAGCCCTACAGTGCCGTCAGGATAACGATAATTCAGATTCAAAACCCTTATAATTCTTGCCATAGATGGGCGTCAATTGTTTTATTAACGTATTCAATTCTATAAATGAAACCTGATACGATGCAGATCAGGCATAAAATTATAACTATTATAAATAAAAAATCCAGAGGGGACATCCTGAAACGTTTGACACTCATAATTTCACCGGTAAACCCCCGAACTGCCATTGCATTATAAATCCGCTCAGCCCGTTCATAAGTCCTGATAAACAACACGCCAATCATATATCCCACGACCCGAAATTGCTCTACATACCTGGAACCATAATAACGAAGAGATCTTGCCCGCATCAACCTCCTTGCCTCTTCCAGCAGCACATAGATATACCGGTACATAAATGACATGAGCATAATCAGCAAGTGCGGCACCCGGAACATCTCCAGTCCTTTTAAAAAGTCGGAAAAGACGGTAGTTAGTGAGGCCACCACAAGAAGAAAAAGAGACAAGCTTGCTTTGATAACAATATTCAGAAATGTCCATATCCCTTCATGGGTAACGTGCAATCTCAAACACCCTATCTTCATTGACCAACAAACATCCCCTTCCTGTACAAAGGGAATGACTATGGCGATGATAAAGACAAAGGGGAGCAACATGAATACCCTTTTGACCACTTGCCTGAATATAAGCTTCGAAAATATTTCAATCGCCATTATTAACAAAAAGTACAACCCGAAATCCTTAAGGCGAGAAATGGGAGTTACTATTATGCAGATAATTATGGCAAGAAAAGAAATAATTTTTGTTCTTGGGTCTAAATTTTCTATCTGCCCTGCATTAGACTTCATATTACAACTTTCATCCCTATTATAGACACCACAGAAAACAAAATATCACGAATTACAGAACCGTTACATTGCGATGCCTTCGGCAACGAAAGGGACACGGTACACCGTGTCCCTACCTGTCCTCTCCCGTCAGTGGTAAGACAAGCGTCCCTGCTTGTCATCACAATGTCAGGCGGGGACGCCTGACCTACCGAGGGGCTGAGGGGGGTTATAGCATTAGGAACACATTCCTTATCCCCTTTTTGAAATCAATAAAGATTAATCTTATACGTTACATGTCACTAACACTGTATCGCTGGCTTCTCTATCCAAACAAATTGAACAACATCCGGAACCCTGTTATTTTTAACAATGTAATAATTCCAATCCCCCCAAACAACATAAGCAGAGAAGCAACATAGAGCAGCTTTACGGATATCTCAACGGATTTTTGGGACAATTGATATTGACCCTCTCCAATGAAAGGTTTCTCTATAACCTCACCCTGATACGAACTTGGGCCTCCCAACCGGACTCCCAATGCCCCGGCAACCGCCGCTTCAGGGATACCGCTATTTGGGCTTTCGTGTTTCCGTCCATCCCGAATCGCTATGTGCAATGACCGCATAAAGCCGCAACCGCAGAGAAAAGAAGCAACCGGAACCAGCAATGCAGAAATCCTGGCAGGAATATAATTGGCAACATCATCCAGTCTTGCCGACGCCCAACCGAATTTGATATATCTCTCGTCCTTGTGACCTAGCATGGAATCAAGCGTATTTACAGCCCTGTAAGCCATCGCAGCGCAGGGCCCCCCAAGAAAGAAGTAAAACAGCGGAGACAATATGCCGTCAACCAATCCTTCTGCAACCGTTTCCACGCAGGCCCGTAATATCTGTTCTTCGTTTAAATGCTCCGTGTCACGACCAACAATGTATGACAAAGCCTTCCGTGCCTCTATCAGGTCATTACTCTTCAAATAAACCAGAACCTTTTTTGCTTCATCAGCCAGACTTTTTAGGGAAATTGTAAAATACACTATAGCTGCGCCAACCAGAACTTCACACAGAAAAGACCATTGCCCTGACATTGATACAATCATATAGGTTACTGCATAGACGCCGGACACGACGATTGCCGTCAGGAGTATTCCTGCTATTCGTTCAGGGAGTGGCAGTTTTCTCAGCAGGGCTTCCAGTATTTCAATAAATCTTCCTATAAGTCGCACGGGATGATAATTCCACTGTGGGTCGCCGATAATCACGTCGAGAACAAAGGCTGATATTATTTGAATAAGGCCGGTTTGGGTATATAAATAATCAATCATATATTCATGCAAGTCATTCCCGATTTAATGACGATTACTTTGTTGAGACGAGCACCGCATTTATTAAGGCACACAGATAATGAGGACATAGTACTTTCGTAAGACACATTCGGGAAGGCCACAGGAAATATTCGGACAGCAAAATTCATGAAAGGCAATCCTTTAAAAGAAAACCACAGATACGGGCAATTGACACTAAAATCCCGTATCTGTGGTTTTCTAAGTTTCCTTATAGGTGCGCGGTTGTTAAACTACTCTTTTACTTCATAGTCGGCATCAATGATGTCTTCTTCTCCGCCTTCACCCTTCTTTCCCTTCTTTTTGCTTCCTTCACCACCAGGAGGCGGTGGTGGCTGCTGCCCACCCTTTTGGGCGGTTTCCTGATACATCTTTGAACTGATTTCGTGAAGGATGTTTGTTAACGCATCCATTTTTTGCTGAATTTCTTTTTCGTTTTCCGATTTTATGGACTCTCTCAAATCTCTGATTGCAGCTTCAATCTTCTGTTTTTGCGCGGCATCCAGCTTGTCCCCCATATCCTTCATTGTCTTTTCGGCGCCGTATGCAAGGTTATCAGCCTTATTTTTTGTTTCCGCCCGTTCTTTCAACCGTTTATCCTGATCGGCATATTCCTGAGATTGTTTCACCATCCGGTCAATCTCATCTTTATTCAACTTCGTAGAAGCGGTAATGGTAATCTTCTGCTCGTTACCCGTGCCCAGATCTTTTGCATGAACATTAATAATGCCGTTTGCATCAATATCAAAGGACACCTCCACCTGAGGAACGCCTCTGGGAGCAGGAGGTATACCGGTAAGATGGAATCTTCCGAGCGTCACATTATCCCTGGCCATTGCCCGTTCACCCTGAAGCACATGTATTTCCACACTCGTTTGATTATCTTCGGCAGTGGTAAAAACCTGACTCTTCTTTGTAGGAATGGTCGTATTTCTTTCAATCAAATGAGTAAGCACACCGCCGAGGGTCTCTATGCCGAGCGACAAAGGAGTTACATCAAGGAGGACAAGGTCTTTCACTTCTCCCGACAACACACCCGCCTGGATTGCCGCTCCCATTGCGACACATTCCATCGGATCGATTCCGCGTTCAATTTTTTTCCCTACATAATCTTCCACGAATTTCTGCACACACGGCATACGGGTAGGACCGCCTACCAGAATGACCTTGTGAATGTCATTTGGCGTCAGCTTGGCGTCTTTTAATGCTTGCTCTATCGAGTGCCCGCAGCGGTTTACAATCGGAGAAATCAACTGCTCCAGCTTAGCCCTTGTTATAGTGTGAGTAAAATGTTTCGGGCCTGAGGCATCCGCTGTAAGAAAAGGAAGATTTATATCTGTCGTCAGCGTAGTAGAAAGCTCAATTTTTGCCTTTTCCCCCGCTTCTCTCAGCCTCTGCATGGCCATTTTATCGTTTTTAAGATCGATACCATATTCCTTCTTAAACTCAGCCACCAAATAATCTACGATGGTGTTGTCCATATCCGTGCCGCCAAGCTGTGTATCGCCACTCGTAGAAACCACCTCAAAAACACCCTGCCCAAAATCCATGATGGTACAGTCTAACGTACCGCCGCCGAGATCAAATACCAAAATCTTCTGGGATTCTTCCACCTTGTCCAAACCATAGGCTAAAGATGCTGCGGTAGGTTCATTAATAATGCGAACGACATCCAAACCCGCAATAGTTCCGGCATCTTTGGTGGCCTGCCTCTGGTTATCATTAAAGTATGCGGGAACGGTGATGACCGCCTTCTCAACTCTCTCCCCCAGAAATGCCTCTGCATCCTGTTTTATTTTTTGCAAGATAAACGCAGATATTTGCTGTGGCGTAAAGGTTTTCCCGCGAATAGAAACCTTGTAGTCGGTTCCCATCTTCCTTTTGATTGCATAAACAGTTCCGTCAGGGTTGCTCACAGCCTGCCTTCTTGCAGGCTCGCCGACCAGTTTCTCCCCGTCTTTTGTAAATGCAACATAAGAAGGAAATGCCTTTCCTCCGATTGTTGCCCCTTCCGCGCTGGGAATGATTGTTGGTTTTCCACCCACCAAAACGGCTGCTGCAGAGTTACTCGTTCCCAAGTCAATACCGATAATCTTCGACATACCTTATCCTCCTTTTTCCTCTTCTTGCTTTTCCTGATTCTGAATGCTTTCTTGTATCAATTTTTGTGACACCACTACTTTGGCAGATCGTAATACAAAGTTATTTAATAAGTACCCTCTCTGAATTTCTTCCAATATAGTGTCTTCTTCCACCTCATTATTAACCTTTCGCATCAGCACCTCATGTTTATACACATCCAAAGGAACGCCTATTGTCGCAATGGGTTCCAGGCCTTCTGACTTCATAATCCGATTAAATTCTTTATAAATTAATTTAACCCCGTCTGCAAATTTGTCGTTGGCGGAATCGCCCTTTGTATTCACAGCCTTTTCCAAACTTTCATACACATCCAACAACTTTTTAATAAGCGACTCAGCCGCGGTGCGCTCTATTGTCTGCCGTTCTTTCGCCGCCCATTTTTTATAATTCTCAAAGTCAGCCGCCAGTCTCCGCATCGAGTCCTGAAGTTCACCAATCTTTTTCTTGCTTAAGTCCAATTCCTGCTTGAGAGACTGAATTATGGTCTGTTGTTCGGCAAATAAGACTTCAGAAGCCTGAACAACCTCCAGTTTTCCAGACTGAGTATCTTTTTCATCTGCGTTTGACATAGTTACCTTACCTCAAACCACCTTCCAACCCAATAGTATGTTTGACATTTTATTGACCATACCAATAATTTTTATGACTAATTATGGTAGCATATAAATCAGGATTAGGCAAGTTATTCAATCTTTATTATATACTCAAGAGGGTCACAATCTGTGATCTATAAAAAACGTTGGTAAATTAGGTTGGGTTTTAAAAGACAAAAATCCAACGACTTTACGTTTCTATAATAATTTCCCAGACAACTATCCACCCCCTTCACCCCCGCCAGCGAGGGACAGATGGTTGTCCCCCTCAGTGAGGAGGATTAAGGGGAAGGCTCATTTGTTTGAAATTCCTGTACCTCAAGTTCAGCATGGACAAACGCTGTTTATCCCTGCCACCCTGTCAGCTTAAAATTCACATTTTATGAGCCTTTTGAGTATAGCCAGATTATAAACCGCCCTTTCTCAATATCCCGATAAGAGATTCAATCTCAGGAACCGGCATATTTGTCGCCTGCAAACCTTTTACTGTCGACTCAATATGATATTGAACCCGTTTTATTCAATATGCCCATCCTCCCAAATAGCGTAAGATGCTTTGGGGTTCCCGTCACGCGGTTGCCCGACACTTCCGGGATTAATTACAGTAATATCCTTTATCTTGCGTATCATCGGAAGGTGTGTATGTCCGATAAAGACAAAATCGGCATTCAATCCTTCTGTTTCCTTTTGCAATTCATGCTCTATATTCGGGTCGTCAGCCCTGAGATATTTATATATGTCTCCTCCCGGCGAGCCATGTGACAATAAAAATTTTGCTCCGCCTGCTTCTATGGTGAGCACCACAGGCAAATTGCCGAGATACTCTTTTTCGCAATCATTTATGATGCCGGTTGTGAATTTTTTGCACACATCGCTAAGCGTTTTGTATCTCACAGAACAACCGCAATCCATACCACGACCAATGGCATTGTCATGATTCCCGCGAACCGCCAAATTTGTCAAATTTCGGATTCTCTCCAAACAGTCCTTTGGATACGGCCCGTAGTTTACAATATCACCAAGACAAAATATCATATCGGCATCTTCTCGAATAGCATTCAACGCAGCCAAATTACCATGAATATCTGAAATCACGAGTATCTTCATATTTTATGCATCCTTATCGATTTAACAGGATTTCTGATTATATGGAGAGGGAGACATTCAATCAAGATTTATCTGAATTTACAAAAAACAAAATCAGTAAAACGGATACGGGTAAAAGCGCTGAAAAGGTATCAGTAAGTATTCGCTAAACCAAGGGAAAAAGGGGGAAAATATCGATGAGTTATTTATTTGCGGACATCGTTAAAACCGAACATCTTTATAGACATATATCACTTCCGGTTGTTGCGATCAACACATAATAATGGATTTTAGTAGACACATTCCATGTCTATGTATGTACTACCGGTACTTAAATCTATTTCAACAGGCTGAATTTTGTTCTTCTTGTCATCATAAAGCAATCTTACTTTAGGTTTTGATAACTCCTGCATGTTTAATGCAGCAATAACGCCCGTGAAACCCTTATATGCACCATCTTTAACTTTAATATCAGTACCTACAGGATACTTGGGCATAACGTTCAAAAAACAGGCAGCCAATTCTCTGTTAAACTGTACCCCTGCCCCGCCTTTTATCATTTCGTACACAAGGTCTGGCGGCAATCCTTTTCGATACGGCCTGTCAGTAATACACGCATCGTAAAAATCTGCAATTGCCGCAATCTCTGCAATCATAATCATTTTATCCTCATCAGAATACCATGCATTCCCATCGTCTATTTTGTTATTCCCTTTTAAACCCCTGGGATACCCTTTGCCATCCTGTCTTTCATGGTGTTGATAAGGGATATGAGACGCCGCTCCCCCTATTTCTTCCATGTCCTTCAATAACTCATACCCAAATGTCGGATGTTGTTTTATTTTTTCAAATTCTTCCGGTGTAAGTTTGCCCGGCTTGTTAATTATCTTCTCATCAATGAAAATTTTTCCAATATCATGAAGAAATTCGCCTATCGCAACCTGTTTCAGCTTTTCTTTGCCCAGATTCAGCCTTTTGGCTATTATCAGGGACACGATAGCGGAATCAATGGAATGCTCATACGTATAGTTATCAAAGCTTTTGATGGAATTCAAACCCGATAACATACCCTGCCCCATAATCTCATCCAGAAGCATGTTAATATTACCGCACAATTGTTTAAAAGCCTGATTTTCCTGAAATGTTTTCTTAATTTTAGGAGTGTTAATGCTCTTGATAACATTTTCGGCGGTGTCGGCTTCGATATTTGTTATTGAGAGCTGGGTTGTCTTGTAGGTCTTAAGAATATCCTTTGTCGCCATAGAGCGGATCCGTTCAGAAATCGGATCTCTAATTTCTATATCAGCGGTATCCTCATCTTCAATAAAAAGCCTGGTATACCCCCTGTTTTTCAGTCGCGTAATATACCCTTCAGACAGTTCAATCCCGCCCCTTAATAAAATTTCATAATTATCCCCGTAAATCGTCTTGCCGAGCTTCATACCGGGAACAACGCAATTTATGTGTATTTTTCTCATGAATTATGTATCAGGTAATAGTAAAACCTTACAATGTCTCTCTAAAAATGCAACTCCATACCTTCGTGAGCGGCAAAACATTCTAAAGAGTAAGGATATTCGTTCAACCTTTCCTTGCAATTGGCCACTAGTATATCAATCTGATCATCGAAATGATCGGGATCATGATGAAAAAGCGCCAGCCTTTTTACACAACAGTCTTTCGCAAGCTGCAATGTTTCTCCCAATGAAGAGTGTCCCCAGCCAACCTTCGCCTTATATTCCTCATCCGTGTATTGTGCATCATGGATAAGCAGATCAGCTCCATAAATCAACCTTAGAATCTTCTCTCTAACATCGGGTTTATATTTTAATCTGGAAGTACCGTCTACCCCTGAAGGCACTAACTCATTATCGGTAAAATACCCAATTTTTATCTTCCCAAAATTTATTACGTAGCCCATTGCCTGGCCTGGATGATTAATATAGAGGGAATCAACCTTAGCATCCGCTATTACGTTACTTCCATCAGAAAGCAACTGAAATTGTATGTCCGCCGCCAAAGATTGCAATTTAACAGGGAAATATATACTCTCCATTTGGTTGGAAATAATATTGTCCAATCTCGTCTCTTGCATATTCATTCCGTGAATTATAATTTCGTTTCCCTTCATATAAGAAGGCAGAAAGAAAGGAAGCCCCTGTATATGATCCCAGTGAAAGTGGCTCAGAAATATGTGCACTTTCAGTCTTTCGTTTTTCTTACATAACACATTTCCGAGTTCTCTGATGCCTGTACCAGCATCAAAAATAAATAATTGATTATTGGATAAGCGTATTTCCACACATGGGGTGTTTCCCCCATATTTTATATAATTTACGCCAGGGGTTGGTATGGAACCCCTTACACCCCAGAATTTAACCTTGATTCCAACCTTCATAGCAAACCAATATCAAATGATTGTTTATTAAGGATTTTTATTATTACATGCCTGTTTTATTCTGTCAAGCATTATAAACACATAATACTCAGATGACATGCTGCAAGGAAAATATAATATCCGCACTATTTATAAAGAAACGTCTATCCGTGCACCACGCCATTCCCGCTTCCCCTTTACATAATTAACAGCGGAAGTCAGCGTCATAGCTAAATACAAAATTCCGGCAATTGGCAACGTAAAAGAGCGGACAATTGTCATACCGAAAAACCGAAGTATCGGTATATAAGTTACAGCCATCAGCGCCAGAGCTGTAAAAGAAAGCAGGGCAGCAGCCAATGAAACAGGGAAAAAAGGATACATGCAAACTCCCATCACCGGTAACAAAAAGAGAATAAGCATCCCCACCACAGTGCCAACCAATGCGATCCATGAATATTTCAGTTGAGAAAAAGCATTTCGTGCAACCATCTGCCATATATCGCATAAACAAGAATATGGACGGATGCTTACGGCTGATTTTGTCAGTGAAAGGGAAACAGACAGTCCTGCGCCTTTGACTCGTTTCGCCAATGCAAGGTCATCAATCCATGCATGTGAATATCCTGATATCCCGCCAATTGTATCAAGTGCACAACGCGAAATAAGTATACAACCGCCTGCAGCAGCCGATATCCCTGAGTGCGGTTCTCTTACTTTTCCAAACGGATAGAGAATATGGAAAAAATATACAAAGGCAGGAATTAATAAGGATGCCCATCTCCCTCTCGTATCCAGGAGCGCCATTAAAGAAACCATAGACCGCCGCTCACTTATTGCTTTTGCTACCAAACCTCTCCAAAGATTTGGATTGTGATAAATATCTGCATCAGTAAACAGCAACCAGTCGGACGAAGACGCATTAACCCCCTGCTGTAATGCCCATAATTTCCCGGTCCAATTCATCGGGGGACGGCTCCCGCTAAGCACTCTGACAATGCGATTTGAACGTGCAGCGATATCTCCGGCACACTCGGACGTGAAGTCGTTCGAATTGTCATCAACCAGTATAATCTCTGCTTCCGGATAATCCTGCGCCAGCCATGATGGGAGGGTTGTTGGCAGGGATGCACTCTCGTTACGCGCCGGCACGATAACGGATAAACTCGGCCATTTTGACACATTCGCATAAAAATAGCCGGCAGATTCCCATCGTTCACCCATACACCAGCGACTTGGCATGCAAAGCAATAAGAGCCAGACAAAAGCCGAGACCGCATTCGCAATGAAAAGGACAGAATCTATCATATTCACACTTAATTCTTTTTCAGCAGCTTTAACAACTGACTTACGTCGTTGACCGGCGCTTTACAGGAATAGTTCTCACACATATAAACCGTTGTCTTATTGTCTACGGCCTTACACTCTTTAGTAAACCCGGATATTTCTTCTATACCTGTATCCTTTTCCGAATGCAGCAGCACAATCTTGCGAGGTAAAAAATGTTTACGTATTTCCTTAAGCATGGCATGCGTGTCATTCCCATCCGGTTCACCTGCCACAACAATCTCTTGAACAGGCCCCAGGGCATAATCAACGGCACAGAGAAATTGTGTGTAGCCGGATGGATATCGATTTACAGTTTCCTCAAATGTTCTTATCAATCGCTCTGAAATATCTCCTAGGTTTTTATCCCCTGTCATACGGCTTAGCCGCAGGATATTTAATAAAGCGACAGAATTTCCCGAAGGTATGGCACCGTCGTATATCTCTTTTGTTTGTGCTATAAGTTGTTCGTTGCTCCTGCCGCTGAAAAAAAACCCCCCATCCTTATTATCCCAAAACTCTTCAATCATTCGTTTATTGATATCTAAAGCTGTTTCAAGGTATTTTACATGAAATGTTGTTTCATACAGATCAATCAGTCCCCAAACAAAATATGCATAGTCATCTAAATAACCGGGAATAGACGCCTCTCCCTGTCGATAGCGGCGCAACAACATTCCATTTTTTCCCCGCAGCGTTTTCAGAATAAAGTCAACTGTACGTACAGCAGCCTCTGCATACTTGAACTCATTCAACGCTTGCGCACCCCTGGACAGGGCAGAAATCATCAATCCGTTCCAGGAAGTAAGCACTTTATCATCTTTATGCGGACGCGCACGTTTTCTTCTTGCCTCTCTGAGTGTTTTTCTCGCCCCGGAAAGCAATCCTTGCAAATCTTCTATTTTTAATCCTTCCAACTTGGCAAATATTTCCAGTTGTTTGTCCACATGCAGGACGTTTTTGTCCTCAAAATTCCCCTCTTTTGATATATCGTAATAATCACATACTATTCTGCCATCCTTTTCACCTAACATTTTAATAATTTCGTCAGGAGTCCAAACATAATATCTGCCTTCGACACCTTCGTTATCGGCGTCCTCTGCTGAATAAAAACCGCCTTCAGGAGAGGTCATGTCACACAATATATACGAAAAAATGTCTTCCACTATATCTGCATACATTTTTTTGCCTGTAGCCTGATAGACCTCGGTATAAGCCATGGCTAACAAGGCCTGATCGTACAGCATTTTTTCAAAGTGCGGAACCAGCCAGTACTCATCTGTAGAATATCTGTGAAATCCCCCGCCCAATTGATCGTGTATTCCCCCCCGCCCCATACGGTCGAGCGTTTTCTCCACCATCTCCAGCGCAGCCGGATCATTACTTCTTTGCCACCAGCGAAGCAAAAAGGTAAAGTTATGCGGCGTAGGAAACTTCGGAGACGAGCCAAAACCGCCGTAAATATGATCGTAATTGTTTCTCATCTGCTCATACGCACACATAAGCGTCTCTTCTTTCACGATTTTACCAGGCTTCAACTGCGACATGGATTTTAATACATTTGTCACCTGTTCGCTTGACGCTACAACACTCTCTTTGCTTGTCTTCCAAAGATTGGATATCTGTTTTAAAATTGCGACGAAACCCGGATTACCATACCGTTCGTCTTTGGGGAAATACGTGCCGGCATAAAAAGGTTTTTTCTCCGGCGTGAGAAAGAGATTGAGCGGCCAGCCGCCATTACCTGTTATTACCTGGCACACAGACATATAGATATTATCCAAATCCGGACGTTCTTCCCTGTCAACTTTTATTGACACGAAATTTTCATTCAGAGTTTTTGCAACCTCTTCATCCTCGAATGATTCATTTTCCATAACATGGCACCAATGACACGTCGAATATCCAATCGAGAGGAATACAGGTTTATTTTCCTTCAATGCCTTTTGGAACGCTTCTTCACACCATGAATACCAATCCACAGGGTTATAGGCGTGCTGCTGAAGATACGGGCTTTTTTCATATATCAAACGGTTAGATTTTTTCAGATGGGACATTCCATCTTTCTTCTGACCCGTATTTGACAACGACCCGTTTTTGTTTGTACTCATATCATCACCCCAAAAATCTTTCGTAACGATGGGAACAATAACACCACGGAGTAATTTTCGAATATAAAAATAATAAATCAGGATTGGATTTTCGTGCAGAGCAAATAAGGCAAGGAATATCTGATGGTAGCGTATTGCAGATACATGAAGCCCGCGATCGGAGTCGAACCGACAACCTCATCATTACGAATGACGTGCTCCGCCAATTGAGCTACGCGGGCTTAGCAATATGTGCCTATTATAACGATAATATTTTTTCGTTACAATACTTATTCTGGAAATTGGTCTTTCTCATTATCGTTTTTTTTGTGCAAATGAAGTATTCTGTGTATTTCCAATACCTGATCGATTAAATCAGGCAAATCATCTAGCGGTAACATCGTTGCTGCGTCAGAAAGGGCTTTTTCCGGAGTTTCGTGCACCTCTAAAAACAAACCGTCACACCCTGTTGCGACAGCAGCCCTGGCAAGGGGAACAACCATTCTTCGTTCACCTCCGGACATATTTCCCCTACTTCCCGGTAATTGAACGCTATGCGTGGCATCGTATATTGTGGGATAACCTAAATCGTTCATAATAACGAGAGACCTCATATCACTAACCAGATTGTTATAACCGAAACACGTACCACGCTCTGTCAACAGAATCTGTTCATTCTCTGCGCTCACCATTTTTTCTACAATAGACTTCATATCCCAGGGGGACAAAAATTGTCCCTTCTTGATATTGACCGGTTTACCTGTTTTCGCAGCCGCCAGTATTAAATCGGTCTGCCGGCAAAGAAAAGCGGGAATCTGTATTATGTCAAGCGTTTCAGACACATACTGCACGTCTTCCACGGAATGGACATCTGAAAGTATCGGCAATCCCAGTTGTTTTTTTACCTCATTCAATATTTTTATACCTTCATCTCTCCCCGGGCCTCTAAAAGAGTTAACCGACGTACGATTTGCTTTATCATAAGAAGCCTTAAAAATAAATGGCGACTTCTTTGCCTGAAATATACCCTTTAACCTTTCCGCTAATTTCAAACAGCTTTTTGAAGTTTCAATAACACAGGGACCTGCTATAAAGACAAGTGGTTGTCCTTTGCCGATAACAATATTATTTACTTTTACAACTTTAGCCATTCGGATAATTCCATCCAATCCGGAAAATAACAAAAGCTCCCTGCACAGTCAAAATACATATACTATTCAGAGTAATATAATTAATATCGTAAAGTGTGTCAATACAATATAACCACTGAAAAAGTGATTGCTACCCCTTCGTTATATGTGTAGAATAGCATCGATGTACCGTATATATCAGCGTTTGACAGACACGAGGCGAGGCAATTCAAACGCAACAGTTATTTCTGTTATATTCAGGAAAGGTTGAAATAAAATGAGAAAAATACTATTGCTCAGCACTTTTGTTATAAGCAGTATCTCCTCCATTGCGTATGCACAAATATATGAAATGCCAGAAATAAGGCTAAAAGCCGGCTTACCCAGCGTATTTCAGGTAAACAATGTAAGACAAATTTCCGACAGGGAAGGCGAAGCAGAGTTAAATGTCAGCATAACGGTTAAAAAGGGGAAAATAGAATCCGTGAGCAGAGATGGCGGATGCTGGATTGTAACAATCAGGTCAGGCAGCAACGACGCATCAACTTATTTGATAAAAGACAGTCAATTCAGGATTGCTGACGAAGAATCGAAAAAAGTTATCGTCAATGCAATTCACTGGAAAGACGGTAACTAAAACATGAAAGTATATTTTATAGGCGCAGGACCTGGTGACCCTGACTTGATAACACTCAAGGGAATGTCTGCCATTCAACGGTCAGGATATTGTATCTATGCCGGATCACTGGTAAATAGAGACTTACTGAAACATCTTCCTCCAAACGCCAAAATATATGATTCTTCAAATATGAGCCTGGAAGAAATGGCTGTAGTATACAAAGAAGCGAGGGAACATGACACCCATGTTGCACGGCTGCACTCAGGAGATCCATCAATCTACGGTGCGATTCAGGAACAGATGCAACTTCTGGACAAGCTGGGCATTTTATATGAAATCATCCCTGGCGTCAGTTCCTTTGTAGCAACAGCGGCTGTGCTAAAACAGGAATTAACCCTTCCCGGAGTTACGCAAACAATCGTAATTACACGAATGGAGGGGAAAACTCCCATGCCGGAAAAAGAGCATCTGCAAAAATATGCAACAACAACACCCACCTTATGCATTTTCTTAAGCATCGACAAAATTGAAGAAATTGTAAAAATACTCGTGCCTTATTACGGCAATAACTGCCCGACTGCTGTTGTCTACAAGGCAACCTGGCCTGACCAAATAATTGTACGCACAACACTATCAAACATTGCCGAAGAGGTTCGACGCAACTTAATCACCAAATCTGCATTAATTGTCGTAGGTTGGGCACTAGGAGCGGAATTCAGCCGTTCTGTATTGTATAGTCCCGACAGAGAAAAAGAATAATCGAATGCACAATGTTAAAGCAAATCACCTTAAAATGGAGGCATTTAGATGATCTTCGGAAGTTTTTTAGAAAATAATTTGTAAACAAAAATATTAAAATTTATCCAGAAAATACTTGATTCACAATTCCATTTTGTGTATTCTAACCTGAGTTTTGGCGTGTTTAAGAGTATTGTAAAAACTTTTAATAGGAGGGTGTGTGGATGAATAAGCAAGAGCTGGTTGAAATTGTAGCAAAAGAGTGTGAAGTATCAAAAACCTGTGGAGAGAAGGCCGTGAATGCCGTGCTAAATGGCATTAAGAACGGTTTGAAGAAAACCAAGGAAGTCCGTTTAATTGGGTTTGGGACTTTCTCTGTGAGACAGAGGAAGGCAAGGAAAGGCCGCAATCCGCAAACAGGTTCAGTAATCAATATAAAAGCCAGTAAAGCTGTAAAATTTACCGCAGGACAAGATTTCAAAAATTCTATCAATAAGTAAAACATTCCCCTAACAAAAATACAAAAAAAGCAGGCGTAAAAGCCTGCTTTTTTTGTATATACAATACCGTTCCAAACTATGGTTCTAGTGGAGATACCTCAACACTTACTTGTTGCCTGCGAACAATTCTCCGTTCATTCTCAGTAAGAAGTTTCTTCCTCAACCGAAAGGTTTTCGGTGTGATCTCAACCAATTCGTCATCCTCAATATACTCAAGTGCCATTTCAAGTGAAAATTCCTTGGGAGGCTGAAGTTTGATTCCTTTCTCGGCAGTGGCACAGCGAATATTCGTCGCCTTCTTGGCCCTGATAACATTTACAGTGATATCGTTCTGTTCACAATGCTCACCGACTATCATCCCTTCATATACCCTGTCTCCAGGCTGTACAAACAGAATACCCCTGTCCTGCAATCCATCCAGCGCATAAGCAGTCGCCTCGCCCATTGCCATAGAAATCAATACCCCCTGGATACGATGGGAAATATCTCCTTTGTAAGGTTCATAGTCATGAAAATTATGATACATTACCGCTTCACCCCTCGTAGAGCTCAATAGCCTGTTTCTCAGGCCAATCAACCCGCGGGAAGGCACCTTGAACTCGAAATGAGTAATCGCCTTGTCGGTATCCATTGTGAGCATTTCCCCCTTCCGAGCACCAAGCATAGAAATCACCTGCCCCTCATATTCTTTGGGCACATCGATCACAACATATTCTACAGGTTCTGCCTTTTCTCCTTCCACTTCTTTAAAAATAACTTTGGGTTTGGAAACCTGAAGTTCGTATCCCTCCCGCCGCATATTTTCAATTAACACGGACAGATGTAAAAGCCCGCGCCCGGAAACACGAATAGAATCCGGAGTTTCCGTGTCTTCCACCTTAAGAGCTACGTTTGATCGCAACTCCCGATAAAGCCTTTCCCTCAGATTTCTGCTGGTAACGTACTTGCCATCCTGCCCGCAGAAAGGAGAATTATTAACCGAAAAAATCATCGACAGTGTAGGCTCATCAATACTGATTTTTGTCATTGCCTGTGGATTATCAATTGAGGCGATTGTATCGCTGATGTCAATATTCTCAATTCCGGTTATTGCAATAATATCCCCGGCCATAGCTGATTTTACCGGCTCTTTTCCCAGCCCTGTAAAAGTAAATAATTCCGTTATCCTGTGGGTCGTATGATTGCTGTTTTTGTCGATTCTTGTAACCTGCTGTCCTACGTTAATACTCCCCATAAATACTTTCCCAATTCCGATTCTGCCAACATAGTCATTATAATCCAGAGAAGTTATCTGCATCTGCAGCGGTGCCTTTGGATCGCCGCTGGGTTTGGGAATATAATGCAAAATCATATCGAGAAGCGGCGTGATATCTTTATTATCCCCTTCCAGAGATAATTTCGCATACCCTTCACGACCGCTGGCATAAATCACAGCAAAATCCAACTGTTCATCAGTCGCATTGAGTTCAACAAAGAGATCGAACACCTCGTCCAACACTTCCATACAACGCGCATCCGGCCTGTCAATCTTATTGATCACTACAAGCGGCCTCAGATTATAACTCAGCGCCTTTCGGAGCACAAAACGTGTCTGTGGCATTGTCCCCTCCGCTGCATCTACCAGCAACAGCACGCCATCTGCCATCTTGAGGACACGCTCCACCTCTCCGCCAAAATCAGCGTGACCAGGCGTATCAATAATATTAACCTTTACGCCCTTATAGTTGATAGCAGTATTCTTGGCAAGAATCGTAATCCCTCGTTCGCGCTCCAGATCGTTAGAATCCATAATCCTTTCCACATTTTGAATCTGCTGGTTAGACCGGAATGTTCCGCTCTGTTTGAGCATTTGATCTACAAGAGTGGTCTTGCCATGATCGACGTGGGCAATAATCGCCACGTTCCGTACGTCATCTCTTACTAATTGCGTCATATTACTCCCCAAACTAAATTTCCTTGCTCCGTATTTTTCGCGACACGTAATCAATAAACAAAAAAGCCGCAACGAAGCATCGTAGCGGCCATAATTGACTGTTTATAATAAATGCTATGCCTTAAACACAACGTGTACGTAATTTTAAGGTTAATTACACCCATTGTCAACAAAAAACATACCGGTTTTGTGCGAATTATAACATTTTGAAAGTGTCACTAACAATATTTAAACATTTGATTGTTAAATCATCATCCCCAAAATATCTTTTGTCTTGCTCTAAATATCAGCAGTGGTTATTATTTGAAATATGAATATTGTTGCAGGAATTGATATCGGATCGACTACCACCAAGACCGTACTAATGCACAAGAACACCATCCTCGGCTCACGAATATCTTCTACCGGTGCCAATTGCAAGAAAACTGTAAAACTATTACTTGACGAAATGCTGGAAAAACTCGGCCTGACGGAGGAAGAAATTCAGTACACTGTAACTACCGGGTATGGTCGCAGGATGGTGCCAGCCGATGAAATTATAACGGAAATCACTGCGAACGCCAGGGCGGCAAAATGGCTTATGAACGGGAAGATAAATGTCAGAACTATTATTAATATTGGAGGACAGGATTGTAAGGTAATAGCCCTGGATACTAACGGCATCATGGTTGATTTTGTCATGAATGATAAATGTGCCGCAGGAACGGGGCGATTCCTTGAGGTCATGAGCCGTGTACTCGAAGTAGAACTGGATGAATTGGGGGCATTATCAGAGAAGGCGGCAGATATACCACATATAAATAGTTTATGCACAGTCTTTGGTGAATCAGAGGTTATCTCATTATTGTCCCAGGGACGACGGGTAGAAGACATCATCTCCGGAATTCACAAATCTATTGCAAAGCGGATTGGCGCTATGGTCAGAAAAATCGGCATCAAGGAGGTTGTATTTTTTGATGGCGGCCCTGCATTTAACAGGGGTTTAAAAAAATCCTTAGAGCAGGAATTAGGCGTAGAATTGTATGTTCCCGAAGAGCCGCAAATAACCACCGCACTGGGGGCCGCAGTCATTGCGTATGAGCATTTTACTAAAAACCGAGGGAAGACAACCAACTATCCGAAACAACAAGAAACGCTATAAATTATTTCGTTTTTTTAATAACCTTTCCTCGTATTTAAGAACCGTTTCTTCTTGTTCAAACGTTTCAACAGAACCGGGTCTCTTCAAACGCACCTCGGAAATGGCATCTTTAGCGCTATACCCTTTGCTCACGAGAAAGCATGCAAGCATGGTACCCGTCCTCCCGATCCCCGCATCACAATGAACTACTATTTTTTTCCTGGCTTCTATAAGATTATTTACAAATGATACAAATGCATCTATCTGATCTTGTGTTGGCGATGCAAAATCAACTACGGGAATATGTTTATACTCAAACCCAAATTCTTCTATTAACGTTTTATGAAGTGGCATTTCAGTCAGCGACACTATAGCTTCAATCCCGCTATCCTTCAGAAATTCCATATCGGCAACTAATGACAGCGGCCGAGCCATACCTGCAATTTCGTCTTGTATAAGCCAACTAAAATTTCTGGGCATTTATATCACACACAAAATTATTAATCATCTCTTTGACAGTCTCAAGCGGTAAACCTACCACATTTGAATAGCTGCCTTCAATTTTATCAATAAACTTCTTCCCCTCTCCTTGTATGGCATAAGCGCCTGCTTTATCCATTGATTCACCGGATTCTACGTATTCCTCGATTTCTCTTTCAGTAACAGGCCTCATTCTAATAAAGGTTCGGCAAAAGCGCAACAATTTCTTTTTTGAAGGCATATCTATTAAACAGACTCCGGAAAGAATATCATGTTCTGAATTACTCAGCATCGAAAGCATTCGTTTAGCATCGTCTTTGTCTTTTGGCTTACCCAAAATATTTTTTTTATGTAAAACAATGGTGTCCGCACCTAAAATTAAAGCCTCATCAACTCTGGAAGCCACATCATTTGCCTTCAAATAAGCCAAATTCTGAACATAGTCAGCGGGTGAAACGCTGTCCGATATATATTCTTCAATTCGATGCGGTATAATATCAAAACGATATCCCACCGCTTTTAGCAGTTCTACCCTTCTTGGTGAATTCGAGGCCAGTATAAAACGTTTTTTTTGCATGGTATCCAAAAAAAAACCCTTCTACTTTTGGGTAGAAGGGTGTGATTGTATCGTCAAATCATATTCCAATATCTTATGCTTTCGCTACCTCTGGCTTGACATCCTCTGAAGGTTGAGTTTCTTTTGCGCCTTCCACTAATTCAAAAATCACCTGGGATGCGTTATCATTTAGCCTTCTACCCAACATACGCAGCTTTCTATCCCTGCCTTCCATCTTATACTCAAGCACGGGAATTTTCCCAACACTGCTTCCCGACAGAACACCTAATCGTGTGCCCGATAGTTTAAGAATCCGGGTATACCCGCCATTCCTATCTATAAATCTCTGGGCAATGCCTCCGGCTTCACGCCATTTTCCTTCTCCAAGAAGTTTTCTTGCAACTTCAATATTTCTCAATTTTGAAAGTATCTGCCTATAACAATGCACATACCCCGGTCGGTCTGCGTCTCTTTTCGATATCCCTCTTTTTGCAAGTGTAATAATCTTTTCCGCAAAGGATTTTGTTTCCTTGGCTTTTTCAAGCGTTGTAACAATTCTACCATACGTAAACAGACTATTTGTAATATTTTGTCTCAAGGCCTTTCTATGAGCCGCGGTTCTCGACAAATGCCTTCCTCTCATTCTATGTCTCATACGCTATCCCTTCCCCTTCTCAACTGGTTTTGCCAATACGGGCATTCCAATCGTCAGATTCAATTGTGCCAACTTTTTTTTCACTTCTTTTAGTGTGGTTTTACCGAAATTTTTGATGTCCAGCAACTGTTCCTCCGTCTTTGAGACAAGATCTCCAACTGTAGCTATATACGCGGTTTCAAGGCAATTTGACGCTCTCACAGACAAATCTAATTCTGATATTGACATGCTGAGTTTCTTATTGAGTTCTTCTTCCGACAACTCTTTCACAGATTCCAGCCCCATCCTTTTTTCAACCTGCTGCAACTCTCTGCCAATCTCAAAATACTGAACAAATGGATTCAAATGTTTTCTCGTAATTTTTGCAGCTTCAACCATAGCCATCTCTGGAGAAACCACACCATTTGTCCATATTTCCATAATGAGCCGGTCGTAATTCGTACGTCTACCGACACGGGTTTCTTCTATATTGTAACGAACATTTCTGATCGGAGAAAAAATTGAGTCGACCGCTATTAATCCAATTTCCTGTTCTTCGCACTCATTTTCTTCGGCGGTCACGTATCCTCTGCCTTTCTTGACCTCCATCTCGACATTAAATTTCACATCTTCGGAAAGAGTTGCTATGTGCAGATCACCATTCACTATCTCCACACTATCATCTGTTATTATATCTTTCGCCTTTATTGTACCTTTTTTGTTTGCCTCGATACGGATCACCTTCGGCTGGTCTGTGTGCAGCTTCACAACGAGATTTTTAATGTTTAATATTATGTCCGTTACATCTTCCACAACACCAGGAATAGTTGTAAATTCATGACTAATCCCACCTATCTTCACAGATACAACTGCACTGCCTTCCAAAGAAGACAGCAAAATTCTCCGCAAGCTGTTTCCAATCGTATGCCCAAAACCACGTTCAAAAGGAGCAGCTATAAACTTTCCATAGCTATCGGTTAAAGTCTCTTTTTCCACATCTACACGAACCGGAAGTTCAAGACCTCTCCACCTTATTCGCATATTTCTCCCCCTAATCCAGTTAATAAGGGATTTTAAAATAAATTAAATTCAGACTGTGAATAATATCAAAAATTTGAAAATTATTTGTGAGGCTATACAAGACATCTGCTGAATATATGACCGTGGGATGAAAAGATTCAAATAAACATCTTACTTAGAACACAGTTCTACAATTAGCTGCTCTTGTGCAGTAACCGAAACGTCTTCTCTCGTAGGAAGCTGTGTAACAACACCCTCTGGTATGTCCGCCTTAAACTCTATCCAAGCCGGAACATTTCTGCCTTTTACCATTTCAATGTTCGCCTTAACAGTGTTTAAGCTCGTCTCATTATTTTTCGGTTTTATAACGTCACCGACTTTAACAAGGTATGAAGGAATATCAACTTTTTTATTATTCACTGTTATATGCCCATGTCGTATCAATTGCCTGGCATTCTTTCTGGATGCGGCAAATGAAAGAAAATAAACAACGTTGTCCAATCTTCTTTCCAGTGAAATTAAAAGACTTTCGCCGGTATTCCCCTTTGACTTAATCGCTTTGCTATAATAATTCTGAAACTGCTTTTCCAGTATCCCATAAAAACGCTTTGTTTTCTGCTTTTCCCTGAACTGGATACCATATTTCGACAGTTTCCCTCTCCCCCAGGTAAATTGGCCTGGAGGGTATTTCCTCCGCGTAATAGCGCATTTTGCCGTATCACACCTAATTCCCTTGAGGTACAATTTCTCTCCCTCTCTCCTGCATAACCTGCACTGCGGACCTATATATCTACCCATATTATTCCTTTCTTACACCATTTATATGTATTATACGCGGCGCTTCTTTCTCGGACGACAACCGTTATGAGGAAGCGGAGTCACGTCTTCAATCGCTTTTATGCTTAGACCGGCGGCTTGAAGCCCCGTAATCGCAGACTCTCTGCCTGGGCCTGGCCCCTTAACCCTGATTTCCAACTCCTGAACTCCATATTTCTGAGCCTTCTCTGCTGCGCTATTGGCGGCCTTCTGCGCCGCAAAAGGAGTACTTTTCCTGGAACCCTTGAATCCGACAGTACCAGCACTCGCCCAACATATTGTTTCGCCATTTACATCAGAAATCGTAATATACGTATTATTAAAAGTAGCCTTGATATTTGCAATTGCACGTGTAACATTTCGCCTTACCCGTTTTTTACCAACTACACTAGACATAATTACCTCTTCTTTTTTCTGTTAAATCAAACAAAAAAAATTAATAACATGCAAGACTATCGCATGTATTCAAATTTTGACGACCCTGTTCTATAAAAAAATCCTTTAATACAAATTTCGTATTAAACATTTCGTCCAACTTGTCATAACGAGACAAATCGCGCTTTCTATTTCCCTTCTTTCTTCGCGCAATAATCATCAGATTCTTTGGTGTAATTTTAGGAGGCACAATCTCCACCAGTTTTACGTGATAGCCGTTGCCAGATAAAAACTGCGCCCTTAATGCCTCTGTCAAAATATCCGCAAAGCGATATCTTAGCAATCCAAAATTTGTCAAATCAACCAAGTGATGCCCCATCTTCAGCCGACTTCTGATTTGATTCTCACAGCAAGGTACTATAACAATATATTTTACACCCAGCTTTATTCCCTTTGCGATAGCTTCATCAGTTGCAACATCACACGCGTGTAAAGCAATAAGAATATCAATTGGTTTTTCAGGCTGGACGTCTATAATCCGCTCGCAAGAAAAATGCATATTACTGAAGCCATGCGTTTTACTAACCTGGTTGCATTTTTCTATTAATTTCTGGTTTTTATCTACACCATAGAAGATGGTGCTAATCGAAAAAAACTTGGTAAGAACATGGTTTAACGCAAAAGACAAATATGATTTTCCGCATGAACAATCAAGAAAAGTCAATTCCTTAGACAGATGGTCAGTTTCTATAATACGAATAATCTGTTCACAAAAACCAGCAACCTCATTTATTTTCTTACTCGAACGAATATCCCCTGCATGATTAACGCTTAGATCAAGAGCGCTCAATAATTCCTCACAAATTTTCAGGATATTTGCTATCGTTATTTTACTCTCCATTGTAGCTCAGAACTTAACTACCTTTGCTTTTTTATTCTAGCATTAATACTAACCAAGTTCTTTCACGCCTTTTTTACCCGCTACTGTTTTTTTGCGGCCTTTTCTCGTACGTGCATTTGTTTTAGTCCTTTGACCTCTCACAGGCAAGCCCACCTTGTGACGCACTCCACGATAACAACCAATTGCTTTCATACGTGCTATATTTTGCATTTCCTGTCTTCTCAATTGTCCTTCAACAGGAAAATTTTTTTCAATATAAGAAGCCAACATACTTAACTGGTCTTCGTGAAGATCTTTTGCCCTGATATCCTCACTAATATTCGCATCACGTAATATCTTCTGCGATAATACCTTTCCAATCCCATAAATATACGTAAGCGCAATGACAATCCTTTTATCGGCAGGAATATCTATTCCAGCAATTCTTGGCATTCAAATATCCTTTCTTAAATATTCTTAATTCCAAAGCAGGGTTTCTTTCTTACCCTTGCCTCTGTTTATGACGCGGATTACTACAGATTACTCGCACAACATTTTTTCTTCTTACTATATTACAATTCTCGCATATTCTTTTTACAGATGCCCTTACCTTCATTGCTTAAATCCTCTTTTCAAAGTATATCAAACCTGCCTGTAAATAATTCTACCCTTATCCAGGTCATAAGGCGACATTTCGATCGTTACCTTGTCACCGGGCAATATTTTTATAAAATGCATACGCATCTTACCAGAAACATGGGCAAGTACTTTATGACCATTTTTCAGCTCAACCCAAAACATAGCATTGGGAAGCGCTTCTCTTACCGTAGCCTCAACTCTAATTGGTTCTTCTTTTGGCATATATACAGTCACTCATTATTTAAATTGTCAAAATATCAGCCCTATCCTCAGCAACCACCACTGTATGCTCAAAATGCGCTGATAATTTTCTATCCTTTGTTACTACCGTCCACTTATTATTTAGAACTTCTGTGTCACATTTCCCCATACAAATCATCGGTTCAATAGCTATCGTTACACCGGGCAACAATATTTCATCTTTTGCTAGCAACGATTTACTGACAAAGTTAGGTACCTGAGGATCCTCATGCATACACCTCCCAATACCATGTCCGGTATAATTTCTGACCACTGTATAGCCATTCTTCTCCACGTATTCCTGTATTGCTCTTGAAATTGCGGAAAGCTTTACCTTTGCTTTTATTACCTGTATGGCCTGATCAAGTGCTTTCTTACATGTATCGATTAGTCTTTTCGCCTCAGCAGATATATCCCCGATCGGTATTGTTAATGCCGCATCAGCGACATATTTCTTATAACTAACACCTATATCAATGCTAAGTATATCACCATTCCTAAGTCTTCTTTGCCCTGGAATACCATGCACAACTTCTTCATTAATTGAGGCACAAATACTTTTCGGAAATCCCCTGTATCCCTTGAATACAGGTATCCCCCCCTGGTCAATAATATACTTTTCTATCTCGTCATTTATATATTCTGTAGTTACGTCAATCTTCGCTATTCTTTGAGATAACTCCAGTGCATTTGCAACAATTTTTCCTGCTGCTCTCATTAACTCAATCTCACGGGGCGATTTACTAACTATCAATTCAGATTACTCCGTGATTGATCAACGACTTCGTCTCTATATTGGAACTGATAGTATCTAATATTGTTTTTGTTATCTTTTCGACACTAACGTCACTTGCAATTTCTTTTAATAAATTATTCCTTCTATAATAATCTATCAAACTCTCCGTTTGTTCGCGATATACTTTTAAACGTTCAAGAACCGTTTCCGGTTTATCGTCCGCACGCTGGTTTAACACTCCGCCACATTTATCACACTGACCATCTCTCGCAGATGGAACATAGGTAACGTGATAGTTCGCACCACAATTAGCGCAAATCCTTCTACCTGACAATCTTTTAACTACGTTCTCCTCAGATACAGAAAAATAAAACACCGAATCCAATTTACTTCCAAGATCCGCAAGCATTACATCTAGAATCTCAGCCTGCGCAAGGGTCCTAGGGAAGCCGTCAAGAATATACCCACCATCGCAATCTTCTTTTAAGATGCGCTCTTTTATCAGGTCAATAACAATTTTATCAGGAACAAGCTGCCCTTTTTCAATATAATTTCTTGCTTTTTTACCGGTTTCTGTGCCTGCCTCGACTGCTTCTCTCAGCAAATTCCCGGATGAGATATGAGGTATTCCCTTTTTTTTGCAAATACTTTCCGCTTGAGTTCCTTTGCCTGCACCTGGTGGTCCAAGAAATACAACTCTCATCCCATTCTTCCTCTTATACGGCTACCACCACTTAAAAAGCCGCTGTACTGCCTCATAATCATGTGTGATTCTACTTTCTGTACAACATCAAGGGCAACACCAACAATAATAAGCAACCCAGTACCTCCATAAAAACCAGCCAATGCCCTATTCATTTCGAAACCACCGGCAACAAGTTTAGGTAAAATTGCTATCAATGCCAAGAAGGCAGCACCCGCCAATGTAATCTTCCCCATAATACCTTCCAAGTATTCGGCAGTTCTATGCCCCGGTCTAATGCCAGGAATAAAGCTCCCATAATCTTTCATGTTATTTGACATTTCTCTTGGATTAAACTGAATAGCAGTCCAGAAATAACAAAAGAAAGTTATGAGCATGATATAAAGAATAACGTAGATAACGCCACCCTGCAAAACATCAGCTATTCGTGACGTAAACCAATAACCAAAACTACCCGGTTCCAACCTTACCTGAATCCCCTGCATAATTGCTGCCGGGAAAATTAACAAGGACTGAGCAAAGATAATAGGCATAACTCCCGCCTGATTTACACGGAGAGGCAGGAAGTGACGCTGACCACCATACACCCTTCTTCCCCTGGTATGCTTTGCTTGCTGGACAGGTATGCGCCTCTGCCCCTGAGTAATATAGACAACACCACCCACAATGGCAAGAAACATCCCTATCATTATCATTAGTTTCACAATTCCAATTTGGTGCTCTGCCGGAGTTACAGAAAATGTGAAATTTTCTATTACTTGCGAAAAAGCCCACGGCAATCTATCAATAATTCCAACCATAATAACTATTGATATACCATTCCCAATACCGTGTTCCTCAATTTGTTCTCCAATCCACATCATCGTCATCGTACCTGTTGTCAACAAAAGTGCCGCCATAACTTGAAATCCTAACCCCTGGAAATAAACCGGCACCACAGGTATCCCATTAAATTCAACCGTATAAAGTGTCCGCGTCATAACAAATGCTTGGAAAAAACAGAGTCCCACTGTGGTAAGACGCGTATATTGATTAATTTTTTTCCTTCCCGCATCGCCTTCCTTCTGTAGCCTCTCTAAAAACGGAATAACACCAACCAACAGCTGAAATATAATCGATGCACTGATATACGGCATCACCCCCAAACCAAAAATCGCCCCGGAAGTCAGGGCACCACCAGCGAACATATCCACCAATCCCAACAACTGACCCACGCCAGTCTGCGTAAACTGCTGGAAATATGATTTTAAAACAGTCGTATCAATTCCGGGTATCGGTATATAAACTCCCACACGACACAAAGCAATTAAACCGAGCGTTATTAATACCTTCTTCCTTAACTCGGGGATCCTAAATATATTTCCTAATTGTTCAATCATGGTAATACCTTTATATCTCCGCCAGCGGCTTTTATCTTGTCAATGGCAACTTTACTAAACTTTTGAGCAACAACCGTTATAGAGTTTTTTATCTCACCGTCTCCCAATACTTTTATACCGCACTCCACCTTCTTGATTATCCCTGCTTCTTTTAATTTCTCCTCTGTCACAACAGTACCCTTGCTAAACTGTGCGATATCTTTAATATTAACGATTGTATACTTCTTCCTGAAAGGATTATTGAACCCTCTCTTCGGCAAACGCCTGTACAGCGGCGTTTGTCCCCCTTCAAACATAACACCGGTTTCGGTTCCCGACCTCGCAGTCGCTCCCTTACCACCTCGCCCTGAGGTCTTTCCCATTCCAGATCCTCTCCCGCGTCCAACCCTCTTTCGGCGTTTCCTGTCTATAGATATGGCTTTCACATCCATGAGATTCATTCTATCCTTATCCCCCTTAATTCCTCAACTTCCTTCTTGGTTTTCAAAGCTGCCAGACCCTCCAATGCGGCTTTCGCCACATTAATAGGATTCCTTTTGCCATAACATTTTGACAAAATATTTTTTATTCCTGCAGACTCCAATACCGCCCTCACAGAAGCACCGGCCTTTATACCTGTACCAGGCAATGCCGGTTTTAAAAATACGTTTGCGGCTTTATATCGGCCCCATACCTCATGAGGAATAGTGTCCGTTGCAAGGGGTATTTTAAGCATTTGTTTTTTTGCCTCTTTTACCGCCTTACTTACAGCATTCGGCACCTCTCTAGCCTTTCCGAAACCGATGCCAACGCTGCCTTTCTTATCACCGACCACCACGATTGCACTAAAGCTCATCGATTTACCACCCTTTGTTACGGTCGTACATCGATTAATCTTTATAACCGTCTCTTCTATGTTTGTTGGTTCATCAGAACGTGCCAAACGATTCTCCTTGTTAAAATTAAATCTTCAGAAACTTAAATTGTGCCTCCTGGCACTTTCCGCTAAGGCCTTTATTCGCCCGTGATATTTATAGCCACCTCTATCAAATACAACTTTTGTAATGCCCTTGAGCTTTGCATCTTCCGCAATTTTCTCACCCACTATTTCGGCAGCCTTTACATTACCGCCGTAGCCGATCTTCGATCGGATATCAGGAGATTGTGTTGATGCAGACACCAACGTTTTCCCTTCAATATCGTCGATAATCTGACAATAAATATGCTTTAAGCTTCTATAAACGCTGAGGCGCGGTCTTTCAGTTGTCCCAATCACTTTGCGCCGGATATGAAGATGCCTTCTTGTTCTCTTCTGTAACTTTTCCTTAATCAAACTCATCGTCTTCTCTGCCCTTTAAAAAACCTTAACAAAACACTTTTTATTTTTGTTATTGTTTATAATTCAACAAAATATTATGCCGTTGCAGCAACAGCTTTCCCGGCCTTTCTTCTAATAACTTCATCCTCATACTTAATGCCCATACCCTTATAAGGTTCAGGTGGTTTTAGCCCTCTAATCATCGCTGAAAATTGTCCTACGCCCTGTTTGTCAGGCCCTGAAATGGTCAATTTGGCTGGATTTGTCGGATTTGTGATGTCTACTTTTATTCCTTTGGGTATCTCTACTGTTACCGGATGAGAATAACCCAACAAAAGAACAAGGTCTTTCCCTTGCACTTTAGCATTATAACCAAGCCCCACTATTTCCAGATTCTTGGAAAAACCCTTTGTAACGCCCAAGACCATATTCGCTATAAGCGCTCTTACCAAACCATGCAAAGATTTGTGAAACTTATCATCAGATGGCCTTTTCACCAAAATCTGCTTGTCTTTTTGGTCATATTCGACTGTGATATCAGGATGAAACGTTTGATTTAACTTTCCTTTCGGTCCTTCAATGTTCAGCGTATTAGCATTTAACGAAACTTTAACATCACCTGGTATCTTAACAGGTTGCTTTCCGATTCGTGACATCTTAATTCCTCAAATCAAGTCCAATGTGCCTTATAATACAATACAAAGTAGCTCGCCACCCACCCTTAACTTCCTGCATTCATTATCGCTGATTATTCCCTTTGGCGTTGAATAAATTGCAGTGCCAATTCCACCCAATACTTTAGCAATTTCATCTGCCTTTTTATATATTCTCCTGCTTGACTTACTTACCCTTACAATTTTATTAATCGTTCTCTGTTTGAGCGGACCGTATTTCAAGTAAACTCTGATCAAATCTTGCTTGCTATCAGTAGGAACATTTTTAAATTCCTTAATAAAACCTTCGTCTTTCAATATTTTTAAAATTGCAAGTTTTATTTTAGATGCAGGCACATCAACACTCTCATTTCGAATCATGTTCGCATTTCTAATGCGGGTAAACATATCAGCTATAGGGTCTGTCATACACATTTTATTGTCCTTATTTAATGGAATTTTAAATACCTTAAGTCAAGTTTACCAACTTGCTTTTTTCACACCAGGTATCTCACCTTTTGAGGCCAAATTTCTAAAACAAAGTCTACAGATTTGAAATTTACGGTAAAATGCCCTCCTCCGCCCGCACAACTTACATCTGTTGTATTTTCTTGTTTTATACTTCGGCTCTTTCTTTGCTTTCACAATAAGACACTTTCGCGCCATTCCAGCTCCTTATTCTAATCTAAAAGGCATACCCAATAACTTTAGCAACTCCAATGACTGTTCATTCGACCCACCTGTAACTACAAGGGTAATATCCATTCCTTGGATAAATTCAACTGTTTCGATACTTATTTCCGGAAAAACAATCTGCTCCGTAAGTCCAAGAGTATAATTTCCTCTACCATCAAACGCCCGAGAAGAAATACCCCTAAAGTCTTTAATTCTTGGGAGAACAACACTAATCAAACGGTCTAAAAACTCAAACATTCTTTTCCCGCGTAACGTTACTTTACAACCTATCGCTTGACCTTGCCTAAGCTTGAAACCGGAAATTGCTTTTTTAGCTTTTGTAATTAATGGTTTCTGGCAGGTAATAATCGACAAATGTTTTACAGCTTCCTCAACAATCTTTTTGTTATCAACAGCTTTTCCCAACCCCATGTTTACAACTATCTTTTGTATTTTTGGTACCGACAACTTATTCTTGTACTTAAACTTTTCTATCAGTTTAGGAACAATCTGTTTTTGATATTTTTCAAGCAATCTTGCCATTTATCAATCCTATTTTATTATTCAGCCGACACAATTTCTGATCCACAATAAACACATACACGCTGTCTACTACCGTTCTCTAAAATTTTTTTCCTGATTCGTACCCCTTTCCCATTTTTCTTACAGTTCTTGTTTTGACAAACGGGAAGCACATTTGAAACCGATAGTGAAGCTTCTTTCTGAACTCTTCCCCCCTGCGGGTTTTTTTGGCTCGGTTTTGTATGTTTATAAACTAAATTAACGCCCTTAATTATAACCCTGTTATTGTCACGTAAGACCTTTATTATCTTCCCAGTCTTCCCCGCCTCATTGCCAGCCATAATTGCTACTAAATCATTCTTACAAACATGCATAATCTTCTCCAGTAGAAGTATTAATACGCACCACTTAGTTATTAATTTCTGTCCTACACAACCTCAGCAGCCAAAGATACTATTTTCATAAATTTCTTTTGCCTTAACTCTCTGGCTACAGCACCAAAAATACGAGTACCCTTGGGGTTACCGTCGTTGTCAATAATAACAACTGCGTTCTTATCAAATTTTAAATAAGAGCCATCTTCCCTTCTTACATTTTTCTTGGTTCTTACAACAACACCTCTTACTACATCTCCCTTTTTTACAACCCCATCTGGCAACGCTTTTTTAACGGTTACTACTATCACATCGCCAACAGTTGCATACTTTCGACCTGACCCACCCAATACTTTTATGCACTGAGCACGCTTAGCCCCGCTGTTGTCTGCAACATCCAGCCGTGTTTGCTCCATTATCATCCTTCAGTCTCCACCTTAAATTACGATCTTGCCTTCTCAATGATACGCAATAATTTCGTATTCTTCGTTTTGCTCATTGGCCTTGTCTCGATAATTTCAACCTTGTCCCCAACCTTTGCCTGGCCGTGTTCATCATGAGCCTTATAGGTTGAAGACCTTTTCATATATTTACCGTACTTAGGATGCTTAATAATACGATCAACTTCCACCGTTATTGTTTTTTGCATTTTATTTCTAACAACAATACCAACTATCTTCTTGCGCTTTTTTATTTCTTTGGCTGGAACCATCTCTTGGCCTATCCCTCCGGTTTAATCTGTTTATTAATGCCTAAGTCCATTTCTCGAAGAATTGTTTTCAATCTTGCAATATCTTTACGAATAACCTTTTTCTGCGCAGGATTCCTATCCTCTCCGGCCTGCCATTGAAACCTTATGTTAAGCATTTCTCTTCTTTTTGCATCGATTTCGTCGGTAATCTCTTGTCTGGATTTGTTTCTTATTTCGCTAGACTTCAAACAGTTTTTCTCCTTTGAATGATTCTCACCTTCACGGGCATTTTATGAGCCATCCTATTAAAAGTCTGCCTGGCTATATCTTCCGTAACGCCGCTTAACTCATAAAGAACTGTGCCAGGCTTCACTACCGCAACCCAAAACTCAGGCTCTCCCTTACCCTTACCCATTCTGGTTTCTATAGGTTTTGACGAAACCGATTTATGAGGAAATATCCTGATTGTTAAATTACCTTCTTTTGGCAAATACTGAGAAGCCGCCACCCTGCCGGCCTCTATTTGCTGCGCAGTTATCCACCCAGGCTCCACAGATTGCAAACCAAACTCTCCAAACGCTACCGTATTACACCTTGTGGCATTTCCCTTTATTTTGCCTCTTTGGGATTTCCTAAACTTCACCCGTTTGGGCATCAGACGCATGCTTCTTCTCCTTCTCAGAATTCATCAATTCTCTATAAATCCACACCTTAACCCCAATTACCCCATACGTCGTTTTAGCCTCTGCCAAACCGTAGTCTACATCAGCCCGCAAAGTATGCAACGGTATGCTGCCGGACGACATCTTTTCCGTCCTGGCAATTTCAGCTCCACCCAGCCTCCCTGCAACCTGTATCTTTACACCCTTAGCACCTGCCTCAAAAGACGTATCCATTGCTTTTTTCATTGTCCTTCTAAAAGCCGCACGTCTTTCCAGTTGCTCCGCAATACCCTCCGCTACAAGCTGGGCATACAATTCCGGTTTATTGATTTCTTTTATCTTAATAACAACTTCACGCCCTATCAGATTTTTTATCTCATCCTTTAGTTTATCTACCTCTGCGCCTTTTCTGCCAATTATCAATCCAGGCCGCGCCGTATGCAATGTAATCTTAGCATCCTGCCTGGTTCTCTCAATTTCAACAAAAGGAATGCCAGCAAAGCTGTAATTCTTTTTTATCATTTTCCTTATTTTCTGATCCTCGACCAGCAATGTACCAAATGATTTTTTATCTGCATACCATAGCGATTTCCATCCCTGCGTAATACCAATTCTTAATCCAATTGGGCAAACCTTTTGACCCATCTCTTCACCTCATCTATTCCTAAATGTTAGTACGCTTTCCCTTTTCTGATAATATAACCGTTATATGACTGGTACGTCTTAATATAGGTGCGGACATGCCCCGAGGCCTCGTACGGTGCCACTTCCTGCTGGGGCCTCCGTCAACCAATGCCGTTGCAACATATAATGAATCAACATCAACGTCTATATTTTCATTTGCAGAAGCAATCGCCGCCCTTATTACCTTGTCTACCATATAAGACGCACGTTTATGGGTAACCCTCAAAATTCTCAAAGCATCGTTGACAGGTTTTCCGCGAACGAGGTCTACCACATACCTTGCTTTTCTCGGTGATATACGAGCATATCTATAACAAGATTTAAATTCCATATATTTACATGCCTTTCGTGCACATAGAAACCAAAATCAGTACGTTAGCCGCGCGCAACTTCCTTCTTCTTAACTCCGCCATGCGCCCTAAAAGTACGCGTAAGAGCAAACTCTCCCAGCTTGTGGCCAACCATGTCATCTGTAACAAACAGTTTATGAAATATTTTTCCATTATGAACCATAAAAGTATGAGAAACAAAATCAGGCACTATTGTACAACTCCTCGACCATGTTTTGATAGGTTCGTTACCGCCAGATTCTTTTTGTTTCAATACTTTCTTCAATAATTTATCATCGACAAACGGACCTTTTTTAACTGAACGGCTCATAACTTCTCCCTGTCAATAGTTTTTACCTTACAAATTTCCCCTAGCACCAATTCTTCTCCTGCGAATTATAAATTTATTGCTTAATGCTTTTCTCTTTCGTGTCTTCCCACCTTTTGCAAGCAAACCAGTCCTTGAACATGGATGCCTTCCACCACCACTTCTGCCCTCACCTCCACCAAGCGGATGCGCTACCGGATTTTGTGCTACCCCCCTGACATGTGGCCTCCTCCCCTTCCATCGCATTCTTCCTGCTTTGCCCAAGCGAATGTTCGCATGATCCATATTCCCAAGTTGACCGATAGTCGCCCGACACTCATCAAACACTTTTCGCACTTCACCGGACGGCAATACAATGTGAGCATAATTTCCTTCCTTCGCCAGTAATCTTGCGACACCACCTGCCGATCGAACTAAATGTCCACCCTGTCCAACACGCAATTCAATATTATGAATTTCCAATCCCAACGGGATGGATTTCAACGGCATACAGTTGCCTATCTCAGGCTCCACTTTTTCTCCAGACATAACTGTTTGTCCTACCCGTATACCTTCAGGCGCAAGTATATATCTTTTTTCTCCATCCTTATAATGCAAAAGCGCAATGCGCGCAGAACGGTTCGGATCGTATTCAACAGTTGCAACTTTCGCCGGAACATTATCTTTCTTACGTTTAAAATCGATGAGTCTGTAATGACGCCTGCTCCCGCCACCCCTATGCTCTGCAGTTATTTTACCCTCAGAATTCCTACCGCCGTTTTTTTTCAAAGGCCTTAACAACGATTTCTCAGGTTTTCTTCTTGTAATCTCGGAAAAATCAGAAACACTCGCAAATCTTCTTCCTGCAGTTACCGGCTTATAGTAAATTATACCCATATATAGTCATCCTTAATTATAGTAGAATGTTAACGCCTTAGTATCCGAGATCTATCGTGCTACCTTCTCTCAGGGTTACAATAGCTTTTTTCCAATCTTTCGTTCTTCCCAATCTAAACCGCACCCTTCGGTTTTTTCCCTTTCTTATCAACGTTCTTACATCTTTTACCTGCACATTAAAAAACTTCTCCACAGCCTCTCTTATCTGAATTTTGTTAGCCCGCAAATCTACCTCAAAGTGGTATGTATTTGTAGCACTCCCATCTGCCACACTCTTCTCCGTACGCAAAGGCTTTTTTATTATCTGATAACAATCCATAACGAGCACTACTCCTGTATATATCCCAAAGCTTCTTTGGTAAGTAATATCTTTTCTGTTCTGAGAATTTCATACGCATTTAACCACGTATACGGCATTATTCTAACCGAAGGAATATTTCTCCCTGATTTCCAAACCACCTCATCTACCTTAGAAGTAACAACCAAACACTTGCTATCATTAATTCCAAGCGCTTTCAATATGACGTTCATTTGTTTTGTTTTTGGTTCATCAAATTTCAAATCGTCAACCACTACCAGTTCGTTATCCCTTATTTTAGACGCTAACGCAGAATAAAACGCTAACTTTTTTGCCTTTTTTGGAATTGCATACGAGTAGTCCCGCGGCTTTGGACCAAAACTTACCCCACCACCCCGCCAAAGCGGAGAGCGAATACTGCCGGCCCTCGCCCTTCCTGTATGTTTCTGTACCCACGGCTTCTTTCCCCCTCCAGCAACCTCACCCTTTGTTTTTGTACAAGCTGTTCCTTGCCTCTTATTCGCCTCATACATGATTACCGCTTCACGCAGCAACCTTTTGCGAATAGGGCCTCCGAACTTTTTCTCATCCAGCTGCAGGCTTTCAATTCTCTCGCCCTTTTGATTGTGTATTGGTATCTCCATATTTTTTACCTGTTCTATTATTTACTTTTATTTAGTATCAGATAGCTCCCCTTATGTCCAGGAACAGCACCTTTAAGCAACAGCAAGTTTCTTTCTTTATCGACTTTGATTACATCTATATTTTTTACCGTCACACGCTCACCACCCAGCCTGCCCGCCATTTTTTTGCCTCGATTGACTCTTCCAGGATCAGTGTTCGAACCAATAGAACCCGGCGGCCTGTGCCTTGTAGATCCATGTGTATTCAAACCACCTTTAAAATTCCAGCGTTTCATTACTCCAGCAAACCCTTTTCCTTTGGTGGTACCGATTATATCCACCATCTTGACGCCATCAAAAATATCCACAGTAACTATTTGCCCAAGTTTAATTTCTGAACCAGACACCGGCTTTACTTCACGCATAAACCTCTTTGGGTCAGAAGAAGATTTTGCGGCATGTCCGCCATCAGGTTTATTCACATTTTTCTTTTTCTTGTTGTCAAACCCCAACTGCACTGCAGAATACCCATCCTTTTCAAGGGTTTTTATTTGCATAACGTTACAGGGACCGGCTTCAATCACAGTAGCCGGAAGAAGCTCTCCGCTCTCGGAGTACACCTGCGTCATCCCGATTTTTTTCCCTAGAAGCCCGTTCAACATTCTATTTTCACCTCAATAATAACGATTTTCCAGCACTCTACGCCTTTATTTTAATTTCAATTCCAGCAGGCATATTTATCTTATTAAGCGCATCCATAGTTTTCCCGGTAGGCTCAACAATATCAATCAGCCTTTTATGGGTTCTTATCTCAAACTGCTCTCTAGATTTCTTATCAACATGCGGTGATCTAAGAACCGTATATCTTTCGATACGAGTAGGTAATGGAACAGGACCATACACCTTAGCTCCCGTCCGCTTAGCGGTTTCTACTACATCCAAAGCCGACTGATCGAGTATTCTGTGATCATAAGCTTCCATCCGAATTCTTATTCTTTGGTCCTGCACAATAACACTCCAATAAATAATTAAATGTATGATTGCAAAACGCTAAATGATATCATTTAAATTGATAAAGTCAATACTTAAATATAACTTTATTCAACGATTTTAGTAACGACACCAGCACCAACAGTCTTTCCGCCTTCTCTAATAGCAAACCTCAACCCCTCATCCATCGCTATCGGCGTCAAC
>Ga0233425_10001555_pt1 | contig 50789 bp, 52 predicted proteins | sample Watercolumn_Towu_2_FD_181712 | JGI IMG/M metagenome (GOLD analysis project Ga0233425, IMG submission 181712) | Freshwater microbial communities from Lake Towuti, South Sulawesi, Indonesia - Watercolumn_Towuti2014_140_MG | ecosystem: Environmental > Aquatic > Freshwater > Lake | place...
GCATCCCCAGGGCAACAACGATCGAGAGATGGAATTTCGATATGGGCCAGGAAATCGAGAACGCTGGCGGGTCGATCCTGCCGTTTCCCCTGACGCGAGCATATCTGAGTTCATCCGTGTTCATCCGTGGCTAACTGCCGCATGGCTAGCCACAGATGAACACCGATGGACGCGGATGAGCATCCCAGGGCAACAACGATCGAGAGATGGAATTTCGATTGGCCGGGCAATCGAGAACGCTGGCGGGTCGATCCTGCCGTTTCCCCTGACGCGAGCATATCTGAGTTCATCCGTGTTCATCCGTGGCTAACTGCCGCATGGCTAGCCACAGATGAACACGGATGGACGCGGATTAGCATCCCAGGGCAACAAAGATCGAGAGATGCAATTTCGATTGGCCGGGCAATCGAGAACGCTGGCGGCTCGATCCTGCCGTTTCCCCTGACGCAAGCTTATCTGAGTTCATCCGTGTTCATCCGTGGCTAACTGCCGCATGGCTAGCCACAGATGAACACGGATGGACGCGGATGAGCATCCCAGAGCAACAACGATCGAGAGATGGAATTTCGATATGGGCCAGGCAATCGAGAACGCTGGCGGGTCGATCCTGCCGTTTCCCTTGACGCAGGATCATCGAAGTTGATCTGTGGCAAATCCGGGGTACCGGTTCGACGTTATGACTGAACGAGTTCCGGAGTCTGGTTCATTTCCGCAGCGCCGATATCGGTTGGGGTCGGTTTCGCCGACGATTGGCGGCAGAGCCAAGCCAGTGCATAAAGCCCTGCAACGAGCAGTAGCAGGGCCTTCGTGCCGGTGAGAAACGTGACCGATTGCAGGATACCTCCGGTCAGTGAGCCGAACAGGTTGGCGCCGAGTGCGAGATCCTTATCGCGCACTTGGGCGAAGGAACGGATGAAGACGATTCCGCTGAACAACATCGGCAGGCAGGTCAGCAGACCGACGACGAAGACCTTGCTGAGGAATGGCAGGAAGGCGAAGCGTGCGATGTCGAGTCCATACAGTGCAAGGCAACTGGCGGCAAGTGCTGTGTAGGCCCAGTTTGTCGAGATTGAGGGGAATCGGGCCACCAGGAAATTTGCAGCGAGGACCATCGTCAGGATCGCGCCGATAATCACCGCGTTGACCCACCAGGTGCTGCCGAGTACGACGCAGGCCTTGCTGATGTTCTGCACTTCCAGAAGCATGAAGGCGGCGCCGAGGAAAAAGAAATGCCATTGCGACTTCTGCCAGCGGGCCGCCAAATGCAGCGCGTCCAGTCGCCACAGGCCCGCCAGCGCCAGTGCGACCAGCATGCCGGCCAGCAGGAAGTACAGGCTGGGGATCCCACGGGATTCCAGGTAAATATATGGCCAGTCGTCGGTGGCCACCTCCACATCGGGGTTATGACGAATCGGTTGAAGTTGGGGAGGCTGCGAGGCAGCGGTCATTCCGTTCGGCGACGAGTTCCACGCGGCGATCAGGTGGGCCAGATCCGGACTCTTCTCCAACTGGCTGCGGATCGCCGTCTGATCGCCGGTCAGGAACATTCGCCCGCCCCAGCCGTAACTGGTCTGGGGGATCGTGAATTCCAGCGGAGCTTGCTGAAAGACCTCGGTCAGCACCTTGTGAATTCGGTCGCCGATGAACGATTTCTGTACTTCGAAACTCAGCGCCAGCACGCCATTATCGGCCAGCAGGGATCGCACCTGGGCGAGACTCTCTTTGGTATAGACGTAGTGGTCAAGCCTGGCGTTAGTCATGGCACTGGTGGTGTGCGAGTCGAGCAGTCCGAACAGGACGACGTCAAATTTTTCGCGGCAGGTGGCCATGAACGAACGCGCGTCGTCCTTGACGATAGTGACTCTGGGGGAAGCGTAGGGTTGTTCCGGATGATAGCGCTGGCCCATCGACAGGATTACCGGATCAATTTCGACGGCGACAATCTGTTGCACGTCGTTGCGCAATCCGCCCGCCACGTCGTTGCCGGATCCTGCGCCGACAATCAGAGCCTTCCGAGGATGGGGATGCACCAGATAGGGAATATCGTATTGGCTGAAGCCGGCCATCTTCGGCTCGAAAAACTCAGGATGACTGCTGACGTTGGCCGGGCTGAGATCGATCATGCCTTGATAACCGGCGTTATTCACATTGACGAGATACTTGCCGATCTGTCGGAATTTCATCTCCTCGCCCAAGTCGCCGTTCACTTCGCGCAGCGTCAGTTTCTGATAGGGAGACCAGCGCGTTTCGAGCGCCAACGGATCATGCCCGGCAATCCAGCCAAAAGCGGCTGTGGCGATGATCAACGACCATTCGATCGCTCGCAGCTTGAAAAAGCCACCGACCAGGGTCACGTAGAGCAGGCCGACGACCAGGCACCAACTCCAAGGCGAAAGTTCGGCGACGCTCATCGCCACAAACAACAGAATTCCAACCAGGCTGCCCAGCACATTGATCGTGTAGGCGCGAATGACCTTGGGATGTTGATTCATCCAGCGGCCGAGTGCGCGGCCCAGCGGCACAAACATGCTCCAGAGCAGCGCCATCAGAATGAACGATAACAGCAATCCCAGCAGCACTTGACCCACCATGCCCGCGAACGACACGGCGGCCTGTTGCTGCCAGATCGTCAGGTCGCTGAGTGATCCCAGCAAAAAAGTGATCGAACCCAGACCGTTGCGGGTGAGCGGCATCGCCAGCATTACCACCAGCAGAGCGACGCTCCAGAGGAATCCTGCCAGCCCAAACGGCTTGCGAGCGGTCAGGCAACCCATTCCCAGCCCCAGAAAGCAGACGACCAGGACCGTGTTTTGCAGGTACGCGAAGATGCGAATCTCGGTGCTCACCCAGCGGATCATCATCAATTCCAGGAACAGGCCGAGCACGCTGACCCAGAACAGAGACCATTCCAGATTGTGCACCGATTCCGCAGGCCGGGAATTGTCGGTTGTCTGTCGAACGGAATGGGAACGGGGATCGTGCGAGTAGGCCATGGCGGGGGTTCCGTCGGAGCGATGCAGGTGAGCGGCGGGAAATCAGGCAATACCGATTCTGCTCAACTGTTCCTACGTCACGCCCGCCGGCTGTCAATTTCCGCCGCCGCGCCGAACCTGCGGCGCGTCCCGCCGATCGGAGAAATCGTTATGATCGGAATCGATCAGGTCACCGACGGAGGGGAGGGAGGGGGCGTCCCATGCCCGTCAGCGATATAACGCGATCGTTGCTCCGCATAGGTGTCGGCATCGGGCAGTGGATCGGTGGTCGGTGCCGATTGTGACTGCTCGAATAATCGCTGCAGGAAAGGGCGGCACCAGCCGCAGCCGGTGCCCGCGCCAAAGCAATGACTGAGTTCTCCTGCCCGCCGAGGTTTCTCGACACGGAGAAAGTTGACGACTTTGCGTTTGGTAACATGAAAGCAAAGACAAAGTTCGTCATCGAGTTCCATGGACCGTTCAGTCCCACCACCAGGAACTGGATTCCAGACCCTGCGGCTGCGGCGAACTCGTGTGCCGTTCGTGAAGTCGCGACGCTTGGTCGGTTTGGATTCGGTCCGCTGCCACAAACTTACGCGGTTGCACCGAAACACCGCCGCTCACGCCCGCCACAACATGTTTGCCTCGAATCAGACGATGGTTAACGACCGAGAGCACTTCCTTGGGGGCGGGGCCGAGCGTAACCGGGCAGGTCTCGGGGTTGCGGTAATGGCTCATCTGCCATCCGACCTGCCCCGGCAAATCCTGGCTCTGCAACAACGCGCAGACCAGAGCCAGATCGAATACGTTCTGCAGTTCGGCGTAAATCGGATATTTTTCGGACAGGGCCGAGAATTCGCGGGTAAAGCTCTCCGCAAACCGTGTGTTGAGCTCTTCCGACTTGCCCGTGCCGATCCGCTTGCCCTGCGCCGCCAGTAACTGGTTTTCGCTTAGGACCTGAACACCGTTTCCGACCCAGGCGAAGGCGTCGTGAGATTCGGTTGATTGCACGGCATCGTAGTTCATCGTGAACCACCATCGCAACACGCTCATCGGCGGAACCTGCCCCTGCGCGTCGACCTCGATCGAATCGAGATAACTCTTCACGCCGGGAGTTCCCTCTTCCAGACCCATGCCGACCAGCTTCATGCGATAATCGGCTTCCACCATAATCTGGGCGACGCGCGTGCGCGGATCGATTCCGAATACGCGAATATCCTGCAGGCCGGCCAGATCGCGCATGGTGCTGGCCCATTTGTCCCGCTCACCCGGCTTCAACGGTCGATTCTGTCCACGCAGGAATTCCTGGAGTCGTTCGAGGTTCTGGGGGCGGGGATCGATCGAGCACCCGAACGGCTCGACCGAGCCGAATGCGTGTCGCAGCAGGACGATTAGATCGTCGAGTTGCAGAACGGGGCGGCCATTGGCAGTGCTGACGATTCGCCCTTCTCCGTCACGGTACCAGCCCGCTGCGGGACCAGCCAACACAATCTCGCCCGAGTCCGGGTAGACCAGCAGGTATTCCACCTTGCTCAAGCCGGCCAGCGACCGCATCGCGTCGTCCGGCTCCTGGTCGAATGCGCGGCGAATCTGCAATTCCCGCTCCAGTTTCGTGAGTGAGACCTTGCGGAGTTCGGAAACGCGGCGAATGTCGCGGTTTCCGGATTCGGCCCTGGCGGAAGCGTGCAGTCCATTCAGTCGTTGTCCGCGGCCGGCGTTGAGCTTCTTCAGCGAGCCTTGCGTGTCGATCAGGACACCACCTGGGAACGGTTCGACCGTTCCGACTCCACCGTCATCAACCCAGCCCGGTTTGGGAGTCCCGGTAGTCTTCTTAATCAGATCAATCAGGCTCTGAAAGTCGGCGGCGGTTGCGCCGCCGCGCGCCGCAGCGGCAGGCCTGGAGGCCGAATTCTGCCCATTCACACTCGGCGAGGAACCGGAACCGATCGTGGCGGGAGTGTCGCTCAAGCTTCCGTTCCGCAATTGATCATCGCGGATGCCGCGAACAGTTTCCGCCCAGCCCGAACGCGCCCCGGCGCGTGCCTGAGCGACCGCCAGCTCGGCAAGTGCCTGATCCCGTTCGCGAGCCGGAAGCTGGTCAGCCAGCAGCTTTGCCGCGGGAAACTCGCCGGCTCGCAGATGGTCTCGAATGGAATCCAGCGGCTCCGCCCCGTCGATCCTGCCGGCGGAAAATCCGATCAAAACAATGGCGGCGCCCAGCGGCGCGCGGAACCAACGAGGCAACGACATGTTACAACCCTTCTCGCGTAGACTTGGCGCTCTCAGAAACAGGATCCGCCCGATCGACGGAATTCCTATAGACTGATCGAATTCCCTTCGCAGGTCAAGGAAAAACCCTAGGCCCGGTTCTGGCTCATGAAACGGCTGGCATTTCCCGCCTGTCCAAAAGCAGTCATGCGGTCGATACAGACCTTTTTCATCGCGTCACGGGCCGGCTTCAAATAGTCGCGAGGATCGAATTTCTCCGGGTGCTCCCAGAGTACACGCCGGATGGCCGCCGTGATCGCCATTCGGTTGTCCGTATCGACGTTGATTTTGCGTACGCCGTGGCGGATTCCTCGTTGGATTTCCTCGACCGGAACGCCGAAAGTCTGGGGCATCTTGCCGCCGTACTTGTTGATCAAGTCCTGCAGGTCCTGCGGCACCGACGAGCTGCCATGCATCACCAGATGGCAGTTGGGTAACCGACGATGGATTTCCTCGATGCGGCCCATGGCGAGCACTTCGCCGTCAGGTTTTCGGCTGAACTTATAGGCCCCATGACTGGTGCCGATCGCCACGGCCAGCGCGTCCACACCCGTTTTCGCCACAAAATCTGCCGCTTCGCCCGGATCGGTCAGCAGCTGATCTCGGCTCAACGTGCCTTCGGCCCCGTGCCCGTCTTCCTGCTCGCCGTGGCCATGCTCCAGCGACCCCAGGCAACCCAATTCCCCTTCGACCGAAACGCCTCGCGCGTGAGCCAGTTTGACGACTTCGGCCGTGACCCGCACGTTGTACTCGAAATCGGCGGGAGTCTTGCCATCTTCCTTCAAGGAGCCGTCCATCATTACGGACGTAAATCCGTTTTCAATGGCGCTCAGGCAGGTCGCCACGCTGTTACCGTGGTCCTGGTGCATCACCACCGGAATCTGCGGGTAGAGTTCGGCGGCGGCCAGCATCAGGTGACGCAAGTAATTGTCCTGGCTGTAACTGCGGGCACCGCGGGAGGCCTGGATAATCACCGGCGAATCGGTCTCCCTTGCGGCCTCCATAATCGACTGAATCTGTTCCATGTTGTTGACGTTGAATGCGGCGACTCCATAGCCATTGTTCGCAGCATGGTCGAGCAGACGGCGCATCGGTACGAGGGGCATTGGGCGTTCTCCTTAGACGGTCGAGGCGCTCGGAGCAGAAAGTGGATCGGTCCATTAAACCGATCCGCGCGGCGGCTCGCAATGGCCTTAGGCGAGCGGCAGATAGGAAATGACCGATCCGCGTCCATCCGTGTTCATCAGTGGCTATCCAGGCGGCTGTTAGCCACGGATGAACACAGATGAACTCAGATAGACTTGCGTCAAGGGAAAGGCAGGATCGAGCCGTCAATTTTCTCGATCTTCCCGGCCAATCGAAGCTGCATCTTTCGATCGTTGTTGCCCTGGGATGCTCATCCGTGTCCATCCGTGTTCATCAGTGGCTATCCAGGCGGCTGTTAGCCACGGATGAACACAGATGAACTCAGATAAACTTGCGTCAAGGGAAAGGCAGGATCGAGCCGTCAATTTTCTCGATTTCCTGGCCAATCGAAGCTGCATCTTTCGATCGTTGTTGCCCTGGGATGCTCATCCGTGTCCATCCGTGTTCATCAGTGGCTATCCAGGCGGCTGTTAGCCACGGATGAACACAGATGAACTCAGATAGACTTGCGTCAAGGGAAAGGCAGGATCGAGCGGTCAGTTTTCTCGATTTCCCGGCCAATCGAAGCTGCATCTTTCGATCGTTGTTGCCCTGGGATGCTCATCCGTGTCCATCCGTGTTCATCAGTGGCTATCCAAGTGACTGTTAGCCACGGATGAACACAGATGAACTCAGATAGACTTGCGTGTATGACGGACTTCTTGCACGGCCTCGATTCTCGAAACAGGACGGCTCTCCCGACGACAACTTGCCGCCGCGTGCGCTGATCGCGGATGCAGGTGATCGCGGCCTACTGAAGTTCGTCTTGAGGCAGCTCGGCTTCCATCAGGGGGCTCGGCGCTAGCAGGTCATCGGCCTGAGTTTGGGCCAGCCGGATCAGCAGCACGCGTTGCATGCGGATTTCCCCGGCTGAGTCGGCGAAGAACTGGCGCCCCAGGCCTTTCCATTCGGACGAACTTGTCACCAGCAGCGTCTCGCCTGGCGCCAGCACCGTGTCGAAGCGAAGCTCATTGAAAATCGTCCGTTCGCGTCCCGTGTCGAGTCGAAAGGTCCCATCGGCGGGCTGTCCCAGCCAGCGCGTCCGCGGCTCGCCGTGTTCGATTTCCGGCACGAGTTCCAGTCGGACGTGGCCATCGCCGCGAGGATACGATCGCAGGGAAAGCAGGCACTGGGCCATATACAGAGTTTTGCCGGTCACTCGTCCCGCGTCGGGCATCAGTGTTACCAGCTCGTCCCGTATATCGGAAGTGATCAACTTGCCCCGTCTGCCGGTTCGATTCTGGAGTCGCTGCTGGCTTATGACGGGGCCGTGCGTTCGTTCGGGATCGAGGTCCCCGATACGATTGGCAACCTGGCCTTGGGCGACCGCATCGCGCAGCGATGCAGGCAGTTCTCCTGCCAGGATTCCGCTGCGAAAGCCATTGCCGGCCAGTTTCTGGCGAATTTCGAGAGAGAGCGACTGCTCGTCCACGGCAGCCCAGAACTGCGCGTCGACCTGTTCATATGGCAGGCGAATTTTGGCAATTTCAACGACAACGGTGTCGGGAGACATTGCCGGTCGAGGCAGTTGTGTCGGCGCGGTTTCAGGGCGCCAGCGACCGCAGCCGCAGGCAAAAATGCCGCCGGTTGTGACGGTGACCAGGAGTGCCAGTCGAGCAAGGGTCACAGCGATCGGATCGACGGGCGCGCAGGACGGACTCATGGCGCGGGAAAATAGGTCGCTAAGCAAATGGAGTCAATGCGGATTTGTCCGCGGTTCGCAACCAAAATTCCGCATCCTGGCGGTTGACACGTCCTCGCGCGATTCGTAAACTCGTCGATTCGCCATGCTTGGCGGATTGTGATTAAACGCGCCGGAGCGCCGGCGGTCACACCAGCGGGTACACCGGGGAATTGACTCAGGGTCTTGGGGAGACGGATTTGTGGCGGGACAACCGAGTGAAGTAATACGCATTCGCATGGAGGCATATGACCATGCGATCCTCGACCAGAGCGCCCTGGAAATCGTTGACACGGCGAAGAGAACACATTCCGAAGTACATGGTCCCATTCCGCTTCCGACGCGTGTTGAGCGGTACACGGTACTGGCAGGTCCGAATATCGACAAGAAGGCTCGACAGCAATTCGAGATTCGAACCCATAAGAGGTTGATCGATATTATTCAAGCGACAGCCAAGACGATTGAGGCATTAAACAAGCTGAGTTTGCCGGCGGGAGTGGACATCAAGATCAAGGCGTCGACCCGCTAGTTGAGACGGTCATCATTTTCGTGGAATTCCTATGCAACGGATGCTGGGCGGGTAATCCGGGAGATTGACTCCCGCGGTCCTGCCGGCGACGGACCTAAAGAGAGTTTTCAGCCATGGCCAAAGGAATACTCGGCCGCAAGGTCGGGATGACGCAATTATTTGACGAGAGCGGCAAGGCATTGTCGGTCACGGTGATCCAGGCGGGTCCATGTCATGTGCTGCAGATTCGAACTCCGGAGCGGGATGGATATTCCGCGGTGCAGGTCGGCTTTCTTGATAAGCCTCGCCGATTGGCGCGCCGGAGCGAACGGGGTCACGTCGCGAAACTCAACAGCAAGCGCGTGAAGAATCGATCGGCTGCCGGGGTCGAGTTGCCGCCGAAGGCCGACTGTGAACCGCAGCGATTTGTGCGCGAATTCCGGGGCTCGGCCGAAGGCTTTACTGTCGGCCAGAAGATCACGGTTGCCGATCTGGCGGACGTCAAGGCGGTAGATATCGCGGGTGTCACCAAAGGTCGCGGTTATGCCGGGGCGATGAAACGCCACAATTTCGCCGGTCAGCGGGCGTCGCACGGCGTGAAAAAGGTCCATCGTCATATGGGTGGAACGGGAAGCTTGGCGGCCTGGCGCGGTGGCGGTCGACCCAAAAAGGGAAAATGCATGCCCGGCCATTATGGCAACACCCGCGTTACCGTTCGAAATCTGCGCGTCGCCAAGATCGATCCCGAAAACAACCTGTTGATGGTGCTCGGCGCCGTACCAGGTCCCACCGGTGGCATGTTGATCATCCAGCAAACGAACAAGGTTGGTTAGGAGTCGGGGAAAATGGCAAGTTTGCCGGTCTATAACCGTTCGGGTCAGGAAGTCGGTCGCTATGAGATCGACCCGAAGGAGTTGGCGCCGCGGATCAACAAGCAACTGTTGCATGACGCGGTCGTGATGTACCAGTCGAATCAGCGGCAGGGAACGTTTCGCACCAAGGCACGGGGCGAAGTGGCAGGTTCCACCAAGAAAATGTACCGTCAGAAAGGTACGGGTAACGCTCGTGCCGGTTCGCGTCGTTCGGGAGTGCGGCGGGGTGGCGGACATATTTTCGCCAAACGTCCGCGGGATTTTTCCTACCGGTTGCCACGCAAGGCACTGCAAACCGCGACGCGCATGGCGATTGCTTCGAAAATCCGGGATGACCAGGTGGTCGTGATCGACGAATTGAATTTCGCGCAGCCGAAAACTCGCGAGATGAACTCGATTCTCAAGGCCTTGAAGTTGCTGGGCCGCACGACATTGATTGCCACCGCAGCGGCGGAGGGCAATGTGTTCAAGAGCGGCCGCAATATTGACGGAGTGAATGTCCTGCCGGTCGGGGAGCTCAACGCCTACAGTGTGCTCCGCCCCCACCGGATGCTGATTACGCGCGCCGCGCTCGATGCGATTCGGGCCCGAAGTGCGACCAAGGGTGCACGCGAGGAATAGCTCGCGAAGATGGAAGGAATGTGGTCATGAATGGAAAAGCAAGCGAAAAAACGAGACCAACTGGCGAGCGGGCGATCAAATTGCTGCCGCATCAAGTCGTCGTGCGTCCGCTGGTGACCGAAAAAGGGACCCATCGATCGCAGCGACTGAATCAATACGCATTTGAAATCAGCCCTTTGGCCGACAAGGACGACGTTCGCTCAGCGATCGAAACGCTTTTTGACGTCAGAGTGGTCAAGGTACGAACCCAGAACCGCAAAGGGAAACCGCGGCGGCATCGGTTTCGCGACGGCCATACCAAAGACTGGAAGAAGGCGATTGTAACGTTGAGCAAAGACGACCGGATCGATTTCTTCTAACAGTTGTCGAGTTCGCAAACGAAAAAGCATGTAGACGGACGCCACGAAAATGGGAATTCGAACATATCGACCAACATCGGCGGGACGGCGCGGAGCCAGTGTCAGTGATTTCGCTGATTTGACCGCGGGTGCCAAGCCCGAAAAGGCGTTGCTGCGACCGTTGCGCCGCAAAGGCGGGCGGAACAATCAAGGGTTTATTACGTCGCGGCATCGGGGTGGCGGCCACAAGAAGCGGTATCGGCTGATCGATTTCAAGCGGGACAAGGATGGTGTGCCGTCCCGCGTGGCGTCGATTCAGTATGATCCAAACCGCAACGCACGGATTGCTTTGCTGAATTACGTGGACGGCGACAAACGGTATATTCTGGCTCCCGAGGGTCTCAAGGTCGGTGATCGGATTGAGAACGGTGCCGATGCGCCGCCGAGCGTCGGCAACTGCCTGCCGCTGAAGAACATTCCGGTCGGGATGGCGATCCACGCGATTGAAATGCTGCCGGGAACGGGCGCCGCACTCTGCCGCAGTGCCGGCACCGGCGCTGTGTTGATGGCTCGCGAAGGCCCCTGGGCTCAGATCACTTTGCCCAGCGGCGAGATCCGGCGTATTCCGGCCGCCTGCCGAGCGACGATTGGCAAGGTCGGCAATGCGGATCACATGAATGTTGTGCTGGGTAAGGCGGGACGGAAGCGGTGGATGGGAATTCGTCCCCATGTCCGCGGAACGGCGATGAATCCGATCGATCATCCCCACGGTGGCGGCGAAGGCCGCACGAAGGGTGGTCGGCACCCGGTCAGTCCCACCGGCAAGCTGGCCAAGGGTGGCTCGACTCGAAAGCGTCGCAAGCCATCCAACCAGGCGATCGTGCGGCGACGCCGATCGCGGCGATACGGTCAATTGAAGTTACGGTAACGCATACCTCGTGCCGGCGGGCGGGTGCACCAGCCCGACCGTCCGGAAACCTGAAGTTGGGAAGCAGAATATGGGTCGATCGTCGAAAAAAGGTCCGTTTGTCGACTTCAAACTTTACAAGAAAGTCAAGGCGCAGCTGGATGCCGGGGGCGCCAAGACTCCGATCAAGACCTGGGCGCGGGCCTGTACGATCGTGCCCGAATTCGTCGGATTCAATTTCGAAGTTCACAACGGTAAGCAGTTTTTGAAGATATTTGTCACCGAGGACATGGTCGGACATCGGCTGGGCGAGTTCGCTCCGACGCGGACCTTCCGTGGCCACAGCGGCCGCAAGGCGGCTGCGTCCGGCCCACCGGCCGCTGCACCGGCCGGAAAGTCCTGAATTGCTGTTCGATCATTTGCAAGGAATCGACAAACATGGCCTTTCAAGCATCCTTTCGCTACGCTCGGATCAGTCCACGCAAAGTGCGGCATCTGGCGACGCTGGTCCGCGGCAAGTTCGCCGAGGACGCGCTCGAGATCCTGCGCGTCTATCCCCATCGGGGTGCTCGTATGCTGGAAAAAGTAATCAAGAGCGCTTTGGGAAACGCACAAGATCCGGATCAGAACAAGGGGAAAACCACCCGCGTGGACGATCTGGTGATTACCGATATTCGCGTGGATGGCGGGCCGATGTTCAAGCGGATCCGGCCTCGTGCCCGCGGCATGGCATTCATGATCAAACGTCGTATGTCGCACCTGTCCGTAACATTGACCGATATCGCTGAAGTTTAGACACCCCTGCACCGCAAATCATCAGGTAACCGCACTCCCGTTCCCCGTTCCAGGTAACAACAATATGGGCCAGAAAGTTCATCCCGTTGGCTTCCGCACCGGCATCATGATCGGCTGGAAGAGTCGCTGGTACGCCAACAAACAGGAATTCGCGAACCTGCTGATCGAGGACCAGAAGGTCCGGGACTTCATCAAGAAGCATCCCACGAAGACGCAATATCGCAGCGCGGGGATCGACCGCATCGAAATCGAACGCACGCGTGACGAAGTCAAAGTGATCCTGTTCGTGGCACGGCCCGGATTGATCATCGGCAAGAAGGGGCAGGAGGTCGAATTGCTGCAGGAGGAACTGCAGAATCTGATCGGCCGGCGCGTCAACTTGAAGATTGAGGAAATTTCGCGACCGGAGCTGCAGGCCCAGTTGGTCGCCGAGGAAATTTCGATGCAGTTGGCGAAACGCGCCAGTTTTCGCCGCACGATGAAGAAGGCGATGGAACTTTCCATGGACGCCGGTGCCAAGGGGATCAAGGTGCAGTTGGCTGGCCGGCTGGGCGGCGCTGAAATGGCACGTCGCGAAAAAGCGATCCTGGGTTCGATTCCGTTGAGCACGCTGCGAGCGAAGATCGACTACGGTTTCGCCGAAGCATCCACCGCTCAGGGAAACATCGGTGTCCAGGTCTGGATCAATCAAGGTATGTACGAAGGAGACGTAACCGATGGCGCTAATGCCGAAGCGGGTCAAGCACAGAAAAAACCAAAGAGGACGTATAAAAGGTAGCGCGACGCGCGGCAACCGGGTCGTCTTCGGCGATTACGGACTGCAGGCGGTCGAAGGCGGCTGGATCAAGGCCAATACGATTGAGGCCGGGCGTATCGCTGCGCAGCAATATATCCGCGGCGAAGGCCGACTGTACGTGCGGATGTTCCCACACAAGTCGATTACCGCTCGACCGTTGGAAACCCGCATGGGAAAGGGCAAGGGCGAACCGGCGCATTGGGTCGCGGTGATCAAGCCGGGCTCGGTGCTCTACGAGCTGGGAGGGGTTACGGAAGATCAGGCCAAGGTCTGCATGGCGAGGCTCGCGCACAAGATGCCGCTGCGGGTCCGGTTCGTGAAACGGCGCATGACTTGAAAAGAACTTGAAAACAATTTGAACGCGGCTTGAACGCGGAGGATCGCTAGCGATGAAGGCGGGTGAATTGAGGGAAATGAGCGACGATCAGTTGCAGGCGACGATGAAGGACGCCGCGGACAACCTGTTCCGGCTGCGGATCAAGTCGCAGACGGAGCGGTTGAATACGCCCAGCGAGATTCGGCGAAATCGACGGCTGCTGGCCAGAATTCTGACGATCCAGCACGAGCGAGCACTGGCGGCCGGCGGATCCGGAGACTGATTCCAGCGGCAAGAATCCAGGCAGTCGATCAGGACACAAACCATATCGGAATGCGAGTATGCCTAAGCGAGTAGTAGTGGGTGTGGTAAAGAGTGACAAAACGGCCAAGACCCGGCGCGTGGAGATTCCCCGGCTGGTCAAGCATCCCAAGTACGGCAAGATCATCAAGCGCCGTACCGTTTGCTATGTGCACGACGAGGGCAACCTGTCGTCGGCCGGCGATCTGGTGGAGATCGTCGAGTGCCGGCCGATGTCCCGCACGAAGCGCTGGCAGCTGGTTCGCGTGGTGACCAAGGGCCGCGCGGTGGACGTGGCGGCGTCAAGAGTCGCCCAGGATATCGGCCAAAGTGAACCATTGGGCGGAGTCTAGACGCTTGGAGTCAGGTTTTCAGTGACACCGGCAACGGTCGGCAAGGAATGAGCAGCGATGATTCAGCAAGAAACGCGATTGACGGTCGCCGACAATACGGGCGCGAAAGAAGTGATGTGCATCAAGGTGCTGGGCGGGTCGAAACGCCGCTACGCCGGATTGGGCGACATCATCGTCTGCAGCGTCAAGAGTGTGGTCTCGGGCGGCGAAATCAAGAAGAAGGCGGTCGTGAAGGCGGTCGTGGTTCGCTGCAAGCAGCCCACGCGCCGTGAAGATGGCAGCTATATCAAGTTTGACAGCAACGCGGTCGTCCTGATTGACAACGACAACAACCCGCGCGGCACGCGAATTTTTGGCGCCGTGGCTCGTGAACTGCGCGACCGCAATTTCATGAAAATCGTAAGTCTGGCGAGCGAGGTGGTGTGATGCATATCAAAACCGACGATGTCGTCGCCGTGCGGACGGGAAAAGACCGCGGGCAGCGCGGCAAAGTGCTGGGGATCGATCGAGCGGCCGGCAAGGTGCTGGTAGAAGGCGTAAACCGCGTCTACAAGCATGTGCGCCGCAGCCAGAAGAACCCGCAAGGTGGCCGGCTGTCCAAAGAGATGCCGATCCAGCTCTCCAACGTGATGCTCGTCTGCACCCAGTGCGGCAAAGCAGCGCGCACCGGCGCCCGACTGGCGACGGGTGGAGCCAAAGAACGATATTGCAAGAAGTGCGGAGCCGGACTGGGCGAAATTGCACCCGCCCGAAAACGGAAGTCCGCCGCAACATGACCGAACGAGCGTTCGGTGCGTGGATGAGAATCAGGGACACAGGTTGACGAAAGTCGGATTATGAAACCCAGATTACAAGAGAAATTCGAAAAGGAAATCCTGCCCGCGTTGGCCACGAAACTTGGTCGGCCGAATCCTAATTCGCTGCCGAGGCTGAAGAAGATCGTGGTGAACATGGGCGTCGGGGCGGCCACACAGGATAAGAAGTTTCTGGAAACATCGGTCGAGGCGATGGGATTGATAACCGGACAGAAACCGGTGGTGACCATCGCCAGACAGGCGATCGCCGGGTTCAAGCTGCGCGAGGGAATGCAGATTGGCTGCAAGGTAACCCTGCGGCGGCAACGGATGTACGAATTCCTGGATCGGTTGATCGCCCTGGCGTTGCCGCGCGTGCGCGACTTTCGCGGGGTCAGCCGCACCGCGTTCGATGGTCGTGGAAATTACAGTCTGGGGCTCGCCGAACAACTCGTATTTCCCGAACTGAACCCGGACAAGTTCACGCGCGTCCAAGGGATGAACATCTGCTTCGTGACCACGGCGCAGTCGGACGACGAGGGTCGGGAACTGCTGCGTGCATTGGGAATTCCGTTTCAGATCGACGAAAAATCAAAAGACGCTGCCTAGGGGCGGCGGCTTTGCGTTGGTCGAGCCGCGGGGAAGCGGCGGCCAGGAACTGTTTGACATAAGGACTATGCGAAGTGGCAAGTAAATCGAAACGTGCCAAGGCCGCTCAGCCGCCGAAGTTTTCGACCCGCTTGCGCCGGCGTTGCCGAAGCTGCGGCAGGCCGCGCGCCGTGTATCGGAAGTTCGGCATCTGCCGGATCTGCTTCCGCAAGTCGGCCGATCAAGGACTGATCCCCGGCGTGCGGAAGGCCAGTTGGTAGCCGCCAGTTTTCCCGCGAGCAGGAAAAACGTAATCCGATCCGACAATATGATGACATGACCAAGAACAACGTTCGTGGAATCCGTCCGGCGATATCCACGCGTGCACCCGAATTGAATCGCAAGGCAAGGTAAGAGGTAACCAATCGACCATGTTGACCGACCCAATCGCCGACATGTTGACGCGCATTCGCAATGCTGTCGCCATTGAACGTCCGCACGTGGACATTCCTGTCTCGAAGGTCAAACGGGGCCTGGCGGATGTACTGAAACGCGAAGGATACATCTGGGATTGGAAAGAAGTCGAGGGCAAACCGTCGGCCCAGTTGCGGCTGGAACTGAAGTACGGTCCCAGTGGCGAGCGGTTGATCCAGAGAATCCGCCGTGTGAGCTGCCCGGGCCGCCGCGTTTATCGACAATCCAAGGACCTGCGGCCCGTGCTGAACGGGCTGGGAATCGTGATTCTCAGCACCAGCCGCGGAGTGATCAGCGATCGCGAAGCCCGCCAGCGCAATTTGGGCGGCGAAGTTTTGTGTGAAGTCTGGTAGTTTGGCTCGGTCTGTCACGAACGGACCTCGATTTCAGGAATGCAGGTATGTCTCGAATTGGTAAGAAGCCGGTGGCGGTTTTGGACGGTGTCAAGGTTGCGGTCCAGGGTCGGTCCGTGTCGATCGAAGGGCCCCAAGGGAAACTTGCCTGGGAACACCGGCCCGAAGTCAGCGTGGCTTATGACGAAAAGGCCAGACAACTGATCGTGACCCGGAATTCCGATGAGCGGCAGGCGCGAGCTCTGCACGGTTTGACCCGGTCATTGATCCAGAACATGGTCGACGGCGTGAAAAAGGGTTATGAAAAACGCCTGGAGATCATCGGGGTGGGTTACGTTGCTTCGATCCAGGGCAAAGTCCTTTCCCTGCGGGTCGGCTATGCCAACGAAGTCAAAAAACCGATTCCCGAAGGCCTGAAAGTCACCTGTCCCGATCAAACCCATGTGGTGATCCAGGGGTGCGACAAGCAGATGGTCGGCCAGTTTGCCGCGGAGGTACGAGCGGTACGTAAGCCGGAGCCATACAAGGGAAAAGGCGTCCGTTACCAGGGCGAATACGTCAAGATCAAACCGGGTAAGGCGGCCCAGTAGGCTGGGGGCCGTGTACGGGGGGGTGCCGGTGGAGCCGGTGTTGGGGAAACCGAACAGGGGGATTGAATCGTGAGTTTTCGCAAAGTCCTGAACGCTCGGCGGCAGCGCCGGCAATATCGGGTCCGCAACAAGTTGCGAGCGCAGACCGAACGCCTGCGGCTGGCGATTTTCCGCAGCCATAAGCACATTTCCTGCCAGCTGATTGACGACGAGAAAGGCCGGACGCTGGTCTCCGCAAGCACGCTTGACGCCGACCTGCGCGACCAGATCAGCTACGGGGGAAATCGAGCGGCTGCCGCCATCGTCGGCAAGGCGATTGCGGAACGGGCCAAGGCAGCCGGCATCGAAGAAGTCTGTTTCGATCGTGGACATTTCCGCTATCATGGTCGCATTGCGGCGTTGGCCGATGCGGCTCGGGAAGGCGGATTGAAGTTTTGACCTGTGCCTAATTCGCGGAGTATCGCCAGGCGGCTCCAGGAGAAGATGACGAGTGTCGACCGACAGTAATCGAAGTGATTTTGTTGAACGCGTGGTGAAGATCAAACGTTGTGCTGCCGTGGTCAAAGGCGGACGTCGATTCAGCTTTGCCGCCATGGTGGTCGTCGGCGACGGCCGCGGCAAAGTCGGCTGGGGATACGGCAAAGCCAACGAAGTTCCGCCCAGCGTGGAAAAAGCGGCCAAGCAGGGGGACCGACGGAAGATCTCGGTGCCGATCGAGCACGAGACAATTCCCCATCGCGTCGTCGGTCGCTGCGGTTCGGCAAAAGTAATGTTGATGCCGGCGAGCGAAGGTACCGGGATCAAAGCGGGTGCGGCCGTGCGAGCCGTCTGCGAAGCGGCCGGAATCAAGAACATCCTGACCAAGAGTCAGGGCAGCACCAATCCGGTGCTGCTGGTCAAGGCCGCCATCGATGCGCTGACCCAGTTGAGAACTCGACAGGATGTGGAACGACTAAGAGGAATCTCGTTGTCATGAAACTTAACGACGTCAATCAAGGCATTGTTGGCCACAAGAAGCTGATGCGGGTTGGCCGAGGGCCCGGTTCCGGCAAAGGGAAAACCGCCGGTCGAGGCGGCAAAGGGCAGACGGCCCGCGCCGGCTACAAGGCCCTGTCGATCTTCCAAGGCGGAGCGACTCCGCTTGTGCGACGCATTCCCAAACGTGGATTCACCAACAGTTTCGCCCTGCGGGTCGCCGCGGTCAATGTCGGCGATCTGGAACGCGTCTTCCAATCGGGCGACGAAGTCTGCCCGAAGCAGGTCGATGGCAAACATCTCGTTCGCCACCGATTTGACCTGCTGAAAGTGCTCGGAAACGGCGAATTGACCAAGAAACTGAAAGTTTCGGCGCATCGCTTCAGCCAGTCGGCGCGTGAGAAAATCGAAAAAGCCGGTGGCGAAGTTGTGGTGCTGGCCGGGCGTACGCCTGTCGCGGAAAAGCAAAAGCGGTCCGAGGAGAGTGCGGGGAAGTAGTGTCGCTGGCTCCGAACTGTCGCAAGATTGGCGGAGTCCAACACGCGCGCCGTTCCTCCTGCCTGTTTAAAAACCCCGAGGATGGTTTGCAATCATGTGGGAGAAACTCCGAATCGTATTTACGATTCCCGAACTGCGCCGGAAAATCTTTCTGACGTTGTTGCTTTTGGGAATCTATCGCATCGGTTACTGGATTCCGCTGCCGATGATCGACCAGGCCGCCCTGGCCGAAAAGGTGGGCGATAACTCGCCATTCGGGCAGATCATCCGGCAGATGACCGTGTTCAGTGCCAGCAATCTCAGCCAGGCCACGATCTTTGGCTTGGGGATCATGCCGTACATTTCGGCCTCGATCATACTGCAGTTGCTGGGCAGTGTCTGGAAGCCGTTGGAAGAACTGCGCAAGGAAGGGGAAACCGGGCGCAAGAAAATTAACGAGTACACGCGTTATCTGACCGTCGCGATCTGCCTGATCCAGAGCTGGTTCTACATCCAGACGCTGCTGTCCGCTGGCGGTGGTGGCGGTGACCGGATCGTCGCCGCGGATTTTACCAACGCCGCCGGACGTCTGACCCTCGGATGGACTTTGACCGCAGTTGTAACGATGACCTGCGGAACAATCTTCCTGATGTGGCTCGGCGAACAAATCGACGAATTCGGAATCGGTAACGGGATCAGCTTGCTCATTATGGCCGGAATCCTGGCGCGGATGCCCGACGCATTTATTCAGTTGCTGGGCAAATCGTCCAGTTTCTCCCTGACCGGTTTCGGCGGAGGCTCGATGGGCCTCGAGACACTGCTGGTACTGGCCGTACTCTTCGTCGCTGTGGTGCTGGGAGTGGTGTTTATTACGCAGGGCCAACGGCGGATCCCCACACAAAGCGCCAAGCATGTTCGAGGACGCCGAGTTTTCGGCGGCAATCGCCAATACCTGCCGTTGAAACTGAACCAGTCCGGCGTCATGCCGATCATTTTCGCCAGCAGCCTGCTGATGGTTCCGGCATTGTTGCTGCAAGCGCTGATCGGATTAAAGGCCGATTGGGCCCCCTACCTGGCGCCGATCGCCGATATGTTCAATAAGGGCACGTCGTATACCTACAATATCCTCTACATTGGCCTGATTTTCTTTTTCTGCTACTTCTGGACCGCCATCTCGTTCAATCCAAAAGAAGTCTCTGAAAACCTGAAAGACTACGGGACGTTCATTCCGGGCTACCGCCCGGGCCGTCGCACGGCGGATTACCTGGAAAAGGTCATGGTTCGCATTACCTACGTCGGGGCCGGCTTCCTGTCGCTGGTGGCGATCGTGCCGACGGTCGTTTCGGCGATGCTCGGGGTCAGTGGAGCGATTACGAGCTTTTACGGCGGAACCAGCCTGCTGATCGCGGTCAGCGTTGCCTTCGATTTAGTGCAAAAAATCGATAACCATTTGTTGATGCGCAATTATTCTGGATTGTTAGAGTCCTGATCGCCTGACCGTCGCTGTCCGAATTCCCGGGAACTAGATCATGTTTATCGTCTTTATTGGTCCTCCCGGAGCCGGCAAGGGGACGCAATGCAGGCGCCTGGTCGAGTACCTGCGGATTCCCCACCTGTCGACGGGCGATATGTTGCGGCAGTCCCAACAACAGAAAACGGAATTGGGGCATGTCGCCACCACGTTTATGGAACAAGGCCAGCTAGTGCCCGACCATTTGATCCTGGAAATTGTCCGGTTGCGGCTTCAGCAACACGATTGTGACGGCGGCTGCCTGTTCGACGGTTTTCCGCGAACCCGCGAGCAAGCCTCGGCATTGGAGTCGGATCTGGCGTCGCGGAATCGAGGGCTCGACCTGGCGTTGGAACTGCGTGTGGACGAGGCCGAGTTAATCCAGCGGGTTTACCTGCGATCGCAGACCGAGCATCGGAATGACGACGCGGCGGCGACCTTGCAGGAGCGGCTCCGCATCTACCGTTCACAGACGGCCCCGATTCTGGATTTTTACCGCAAGCGAGGCAATCTGGCGTCGGTGGATGGCCTGGGGACGCCGGACGAGGTTTTTCAGCGGATTCGCCATGAGGTGGATACGCGGCGCAACGGTCAGGGAAGCGTGTCGACTTGAGGGGGTCCATCGCCGATCGGCACATACCCGGTCCGGCGATATCGCGCCGTGGCGGGAGCCAAGTATTCGTTTTTTGCCACCGGCCTTGAAGATTTTTGCCGGGGTTACGTATACTGAGTCGCTTTGGATCGGGGGATCGTGGTCATGAAAGTTCGCACGAGTGTCAAGCGGATTTGCGAAAATTGCAAAATTGTCCGACGCAAGGGGCGGGTCTATGTGACCTGCTCCAATCCTCGGCACAAGCAGCGCCAGGGTTGATATCGTCGTAGATTTTTCCTGGGTAGTAGGTTGAGGTTGTTGCGAGAGGAACATGCATGCCGCGGCTATTGGGAGTGGATTTGCCGAATGACAAGCCGACGATCGTGTCGTTGCGCTATCTGTATGGTGTTGGCAAGCATGTGGCGCAGGAATTGTGCCACAAAGCCGGAGTCGACCCGCAGAAGCCTGCACGTGAATTGGCGGATGACGAACTGGGCCGATTGTCGGTGTTATTGGAACGCGACTATACCGTGGAAGGCCCGCTCCGCCGGCAGGTCGGCCAGTCGATCGCCCGATTGAAAGAGATCAAATGTTATCGCGGGCTGCGGCATCGCATGGGGTTACCTGTGCGCGGCCAGCGGACTCGCACGAATGCCCGCACTCGCAAAGGTCCTAAGAAGACTGTCGCGGGCAAGAAGGGCGTCAAGGACATGAAGTAAGGCCTGCTTGCTTGTAGCGAAGCATGGGGAATTGCTTTGCCAGGGCGTGGGAAGTTCCGGGATCGTCGTTGGGAATTCAGCTGGGTGAGGGAGAATTACTGTGACAGGACAAAAGACAGCACAAGCCGCTGCGGGCAAGAAAAAGAAAGTGCGGCGGAATGTGACCGTGGCGATTGCGCACATCCATGCGACGTTCAACAATACGACCGTGACGGTTACGGACACGAAGGGCGACACATTGTGCTGGGCGAGCGGCGGGACCTGCGGCTTCAAAGGCAGTCGCAAGAGCACTCCGTTCGCAGGTCAGTGTGCCGCGCAGCAGGCGGCTGAGAAAGCGGCCAAATTCGGTGTCCGCGAATTGGACGTTCGGGTCAAGGGACCGGGATCGGGTCGTGAGAGTGCGATTACCGCGCTGCAATCGGCCGGCATGACCGTCAAGTTAATCGAAGATGTAACACCCATTCCGCACAACGGTTGTCGACCGCCAAAACGTCGACGGGTTTAGTTTCGACATTCGCCGTCAGGGAATCGCTGATCGCAGACCATTTCGACCCGCGACGGGCACCACCCGGATGGGGTCCTCTTTCCGTTCGATATTTCAGTCGCATACGTTAGGCACCTTCAGTTTTCCGGAGATTCACGATGCATATTCGCTGGCGCGGTTTGGAACTTCCGAGTGCTGTGAATTGTGATGCGGCAACGTTGTCCTCGACCTATGGCAAGTTTGTCGCGGAGCCGTTCGAGCGAGGATTTGGGGCGACCGTCGGCAACAGCCTGCGTCGCATCCTGTTGTCCAGCCTGGAAGGCAGCGCGGTCACGCAGATCAAGATCCAGGGTGCGCAGCACGAGTTCACCACGATCCCCGGCATTCTCGAGGACGTGACTGACATCGTGCTGAATGTGAAGGCGCTGGTCGTCAAGAACCACAGCGATTCGACGAAAGTGATTACGGTCGAGCGATCGGAACCGGGGACGATCACCGGTGCGGACGTAAAAACCGATTCCGAAGTCGAAGTGATCAACAAGGACCATGTCATTGCCACGATGACGGCCGCGGTGCCGTTTTTGATGGAGATGGTCGTCGAGAACGGCCGAGGATATGTTCCGTCAACGGAGCACAGCGTCGGGGACCACGAGATCGGTATTATCCCGATCGACGCGGTGTTCAGTCCCGTAACGCGGGTGCGGTGGCTGGTCGAGGAAACGCGCGTCGGGCAGAAGACCAACTATGACAAGCTGACGCTGGAGATCTTTACCAACGGCTCGGTTTCGCCCGAAATGGCATTGGTCGAGTCGGCGAAGATTTTCCGCAAGCACCTCAATCCGTTCGTGCAATACGCGGAGCTCGGCCCGCGCGTGCACGCTCCCGCTCGCGGCGCATCCCTCGGCGGCGACGCCGTACTGGACAACAAGCTCGCGCTGAGCCTGGCCGAACTGAAGCTGTCCGTGCGGGCGATGAACTGCCTGGAATCGGAAAACATCAACACGGTCCGGGACCTGGTGCAGCGTACGGAAGATCAGTTGCTCGAAGTTCGCAACTTCGGCGAAACAACTTTGAACGAGGTCCGGGAAAAGCTCAGCGAATTGAATCTGCACTTGGGCATGCGACTGCCGCGAATGGCTGGATCACGTTGATTGCGCCACACGGTTTTTTTGAGTCAAGATTGGGAACACGACGATGAGACACCGCAAACGAGGTCGAGTGCTGGGGCGCTGCCCCAGCCATCGCAAGGCGATGTTCAAGAACCTGGCCAGCGCCCTGTTCTTGACGGAACAGGACCCCGAATTGCTGGACAACGCGCCAAAGGTCAAGGGGCGGATTACGACGACCCTGCACAAGGCGAAGGAAGCGCGGCCGCTGGTCGAAAAGTGCATCACGATCGCCAAGCAGGTCGTCAAAACGGAACGCGATGCGTCCGAATGGGGAACGACGGCGCGGCGAGCGTCGGACGAATGGAAGGCATGGCGCAAGAGCCCGAAGTGGAATCAATGGGCCAAGGCGATGGCTCCGGCCGTCACTGGTCGCCGGCGGTTGCTGCAGTTGCTGGGTGACAAGACCGCGGTGAAGTTGCTGGTGGCCGAAGTGGCCCCGCGTTTCGTCGATCGGTCGGGCGGCTATACCCGGATTTTGAGACTGTCCAAGCCAAGGCTGGGCGATGCGGGTACCCGCGCCATTCTGGAACTCGTCGGTGTCAATGACCGGCAGGTGAAAAAGGCTCAGCGTCCGGCTTTCAGCAGCGACGACGCGACTGCCGCGGGAACGGCCGAATCGTAGTCGTTCGTTGCAGCGGTCGCGCATCAGAATCTTGTTGTTCCCTTCAGTCGGTGGCCGTTACAATGACCTCGGCTGGAGAGGGGGCCGCATGTTTTTTCCGGACCGAGTTCATCAGATCGTGGCGCTGGGCCCGCTGGCGATGTATCTGCTGTTGCTGGGACTGTTCAATCTGCGGCGCCGGCCGTTCCTGACCACGGGTGCTCGCGATACCGCGGCACTTGGCATCGGTATCAGCGGGCTGGTGCTGGCGGGACCGATGGAACTGTTCATGCCGGAACAGGCGGCAGCGAACTGGCCGGGATTCGTCTGGCTGCTGCTGCTTTGCTTTTACTCGCTCTGCCTGACACTGGTCGTATTGCTGATGCGGCCGCGACTGGTTGTTTACAACATCCGCTCCGAGCAGCTGCGCCCGTTACTGGGAACGGTTGTCGGCCAGCTGGACAAGGAAGCCAGGTGGGTGGGGGATTGCCTGGTGCTGCCGCAATTGTCGGTGCAACTGCAGATCGAGCATTCGGACTACCTGCGTACCGTGCAGTTGATTTCAGCCGGCTCGTTGCCCGAAGGTCAGACCTACGAGTCGTACGCGGGTTGGCGGCGTCTGGAATTGGCGCTGCGAGCCGCGCTCCGCAGTTCCACTTCCACACGTAATCGCCACGGTTACATCTTCGCGTTGACCGCGTTGACACTTGTGGGGCTGATCGCGGCATACTTGACGAACGATCCCCAGGGCGTGGCCCAAGGCTTCTGGCAGATGTTGCGCTTGCACTGACGTTCGGGACGCGGATATCGCGGGTTGCCGCCATGGCCAGACGATCGAAACGCCCGATATCGGATTACGGCATCGTCGTGGTTCTCGTCGGCCTGTGCGGATTGTTCAGTTTGCTGACCAATACTCGGCATCAGCCCCGCGGTGCGTCGGCCGCTCGACAGATCGAACGTCAACTCGCCGCTTCCAGCCAACCGCTCTCCCGGATCGTGGTGCTGGGCCGGGCGACGGCCGAAGAACGACAATTCATGGAAGCGATTGTTTCAGCTCTGCGCCCGCGCGGCATCGAACTCGTCGTCGTGGAGGGCGACCCTCCCGACGTGCGCCGGCGTCTGTTGGAATTGCATCGCCGCGAATTGCCGGTGGACTTGATTATCTGTTCGGAGACCGTGGCGGGCTGGAGTCTGTTGGCAAGTCTGGCCGACGACTTTCCCGGAATGGGCACCCCGCGGCTGTTATCGCCGCAGGGCTATTTCTGGCCGACTTTTCTGACGGCCGCCAACTTGCTCAATGTCGCCAATCAGATCTCGGTGATCGCCATCATGGCCATCGGCATGACGATGGTGATCATCGCCGGCGGAATTGATCTTTCGGTGGGGAGCCTGGTCGCCTTGTCCGCCGTGGTCACGGGGTTGGTCATTCGCGACGTTGCCGGCGCGCTGGAGGCGGGAGCGGCCGGGATGACGCTGGCATCGGCGATCGGCATCGCCGTCTGCGGCTGCGTCGGGCTGGTCAGCGGACTGGTGCTGACCCGCTTCCGCATTCCGCCGTTCATTATGACGCTGGGAATGATGCTGATGGTCGGCGGAGTGGCATCCAAACTCACCAATAACGAGTCGGTCTATCAAATCCCCGATTCGTTCACCTGGCTCGGACGCGGCGCGACGTGGGGCGTTCCGCACGCCGTAATATTGACGGTCACGCTCTATCTGCTGGCCTGGTTTGTGATGACGCGAACGGTGTTCGGCCGACACCTGTACGCCGTCGGAGGCAATGCGGCGGCGGCGCGACTCTCGGCGGTGCCCGTCAAGCGTGTTGTTGTCAGCTCCTATGTGATATCGGCCCTGATGGCCGGACTGGGCGGCGTCGTCATGACTTCGAACCTGAAAAGCGCCTCGCCATCCTATGGGGTGATGTACGAGCTGTACGTGATTGCCGCCGTCGTCGTCGGCGGGACGAGCCTCAGTGGTGGCGAGGGCAAGGTGCTCGGAACGTTGCTCGGCGCGCTGGTCATCGCCGTGATCAACAACGGTATGAACTTACTGAACGTGGAAAGCAACATGCAACGGGTCGTCTTAGGGCTGCTGATCGTCGGCGCCGTACTGATGGATCGCCTGCAGCGGTTTGGCTGGCACCAACGCATGTCGGAATAACCGCCGTCTACTCCCCGCTCGACCCTTGCCGATGCCGGTTATAGAATTATGCCGATCGCACCGTGAACCAGCGCAATATCACGTTGCCAGGGATACATAGTTGACAGGGATACAAATTTGACAGCGACACGAAGGGTGGTCATTACGGGACTGGGCCTGGTCAGCCCTCTGGGGATCACCCCGGAGGCGATGGACGACGCCCTGATTGCGCGCCGTTCCGGTGTCGCACGCCTGCAGCGCATTCCCCCGGAAGGACTGCCGATCGCCTTCGGTGCCGAGGCAGGTGATTTCAACGCGGAAATCGACGACTTTGGTCCGCTGGAAAAAACGTTGCAGCGGACGATCAAGAAAGGCACGAAGTTGATGTGCCGCGAGATTCAGATGGGGGTCGCGGCGGCGCAGCGCTGCCTGGTCGATGCCGGGTTGACGGTGTCATTACGCGACCCGGAGCGTACCGGGGTCACGTTCGGATCCGACCATATCATGACCGTTCCCGAGGAGTTCACGGCGGGGATCCGCAAATGCCTGGACGAGTCGGGCCGGTTTCAATTCCCGCGTTGGGGCGACCTGGGAATCTCCAATGTCGATCCGCTCTGGTTGTTGAAGTACCTGCCGAATATGCCGGCCAGTCACATCGCGATCTACAACGATCTGCGCGGACCGAGTAACTCGATCACTTCCCGCGAAGCTTCCTCCTGTCTGGCGATCGGCGAAGCCTTCACGACGATTGCGCGGGGAAGTGCCGACGCGATGATCGCCGGTGCCACGGGGACGCGCGTGCATGCTTTGCGCACGGTGCATGTGCTGTTGCAGGAAGAGGTGGCTCGCGGCGAGGATCCGGTCAGCCTGAGTCGCCCCTTCGACCTGCATCGGTCGGGGCAGGTATTAGGCGAAGGCGCCGGTGCCCTGTTGCTCGAAGAACTGACGCACGCGCGCAATCGCAACGCGCGGATCCTTGGCGAAGTGATCGGCCACGGTTCTTCAGCCGTATTATCGCGGCGGGGCGAGGCGCTACCCCGCGACGCCTTCCGCAACGCGATGCGCCAGGCGCTGGGCGTGGCCGGCATACCGCCCGACCAGGTCGGGCACATCAATGCGCACGGCCTGGCGACACGCGGTGGCGATCAGGCCGAGGCGCAGGCGATCCACGATCTGTTCGGCGATCGCGGCGTCGCCGTTACCGCCGCCAAGAGTTACTTCGGCAACCTGGGAGCCGGCGGAAGCGTTGTCGAACTGATCGCCAGCCTGCTCAGCCTGCGATCGGGCAAGCTGTTTCCCACGCTGAATTACCTTGCGCCTGATCCGAACTGCCCGGTCCGAGTCGTCACGCGCGACGACGAAGAGCCCGGGAAAATCTGCTTGAAACTCAGTATCTCTCCCCAAGGTCAGGCTGCGGCGGTCATCGTCCGCCAGTGGGCCGAGTAGCGTTGACACTGCCGCGGTCGGCGAGGCCCGCCGTAGGGGTTCTCGCAAAGGCGCAAAGTCGCAAAGGAATTTTTCGTGCGCGGAGTGGCGGGGGCTTCCAGCCCCCGCCGAATCGGAGCAGCCGAAACGGAAAATCGAACTGCGAATCCCGACGCATCCGAGGGTGGGTCGAGGGTGGGCGTAGGGTGGGTCGAGGTACTCCGAGGCCCACCAGAGCAGTGTGAAGCGGCAATTGCCTCTGTCAAATCCAAGAAGTCGGGTGCTTTTGGTCAATCCATCGCATGCGAATCGCGGAAAAGTTCACCTTGCGGCGCTGGTGGGCCTCGGAGTACCTCGACCCACCCTACGCTCTCGATTCGTCGCGCTACGGCACTTGCACAGGTTCGCCGCCGTTGCGGGTCATCAGTGCTTTGAGAACGTTGGGATTAGCGTTGCGACTGATGAACCTCACGGAACCGTCCGCCAGTGCGGCAAGAAATCCACTTGGGCCATGCAGCCCCATCAATCCCTTGAACGGGTCCTGAGCATTGGGTTCATAGTCATCCGGTTTGGTCCAGATTACCGCCGCCTCGTCGCTCGCTTCAACGACGGCAATGGTGTTCGATGTGCCGTCGGTGACTTTGGACAGGTGCAGCCCGACCGGCCGATCCTTGGGTTTTTCACCTTCCGGTTTGGCAATGACACCGTTTTCGCCGCCCACGCCCAGATAATTGGTGTAACCGGGCTCCGCAGTACTGAGCGGAGAACGGTAGGTCGGCGGCATCCGCGCAATCAGCTTCTTGTTGTGTTCGCTGTCCCAGGCTTCGTCCAGGTGGAATTCGTTATAGAGTTGTACCTGTTCGATGTACGGCAGCACATGCACGCGCCAGCTCAATCCGGGTTTGCCGTCCTTGGTCAGGCCGTACGATGCGGGGAATCCCTGGTTGACGTCGTGAAAATTGTGCATTGCCAGCAGGATCTGTTTCATGTTGTTCATGCTCTGGGTCCGCCTCGCGGCCTGGCGCGCCGATTGGACGGCGGGCAATAAAAGCGCCATGGTTGTTGGCATCGATGAACCGAGATTACTGCCCGGCATGGTCTGGCGCGAATAGAGCTCGATACCCGGTTTGGTGCGCATTAACGCAATCAGGCTTGGTTCGAGGTGCTTGGTCAGCACCTCCATCGGCGGCAGCTGAAACGGCTCGCCGGCAGGCAAGGCACCCTGGGCCATCGCCTGCTGCAGTCCAGCTTGAACGATCGGCATCACCGCCTGCAGGATGGCGCGCATATCCATGCTCATCGCCATCAGCATCGGCTGGCCGCTCTTCAGGCGTTCCGCCACGTCGGCCCGCGTCGCCAGCGAAGGATTGGCGGTCGTGCGGCTTGCCGCCGATTGCAGGGATGGAGACGACATCGAAAGGATCAGTTCCTTATCGGTGAGGCACCAGGTCGGTGCGATCGGTATTCCCGGAGCAGGCAGCGTCATGCTGTAGGCCTTATGTTTGCCCAGCGGAGCCTGCTTGATCGGCGGCGCTTGCCCCTGCGCGGACAGTGCGCCCGCCAACTGCATCAACTGCTCATAAACTTGACCGAACCGCTGTCGATCCTTGATCGGTATCGTGATCGTCCAGCCGTTAATCAGTTCCGTGCCGCCGCCCGGCTCGGCGACAACTCGGAGCGAGTCACCCAAAGCACCGACGATATCTCGCCGGAGGTTCAGGTTCAGTTGCTGTTCCATCTGCCCGAGTGCGGTGTCGTACCGTTGCTTTTCCTGCGGTGCGAATTGCCCCCATTGGCTCATGCCCCAGTCGTAGAGTCTGCCGTAGTCGATGCGGATCATGGTGGCGACGGGGCTTTTTTCAGGAATCAGCTGCAGGTCATTGGCGGTTAGTGAAGGCATGTCCATGAACCCCAACAAACCAACCGGGATCCCGCCGACTGCAAGTTCGGAACGGCTCACGAATCCTCTGTCATCCAAGCCGGTGACCGACGCAAAGCTGGTGATCGTATCAAGTCCCAGGGAACTCAAGACGCCACGGGCCACGACCGCGCCTGGTCCTGCTGCTTCCATCACGATGGGGAGGATCTTGCCGAGGTTGACGTAGCTCATCCCGGAGACGCGCGGAACCGCAAGCCTTTGGCGGACGTCGGTCAGCCATTTCGGCGCTTCCTGACGGGCTCGTTGCTCGATACTCTCGATGATTCCATCGCCGGCACCCAGAATGAAGTACTTGCCGCGAACGCCGAACGTCATTGCCGGCTGATTGGGCTGAGCGGCGATACGATGAAACGTGCGTGTGCCGATCTGAACCGGTTCGATCGGCCCGGCTGCCGCCAGAAGTTGCTTGAAGATCGCTTCCACTCGGGGGCCTTCATCGCCGGTTTGCAGCACCAGTGCCGCTTCCATATCGGTTGGACCCATCGGGCCAACCTTCAGCTTCGCCAGGTAGGCTGCGCCGGGTCGGTTCAAGATCAGCTGCATGATGCCGAAAGGATCGTCGCCGGTCTGACCCGGCAGGGCGGCCTGCTGCATTGATTTGCTGATCTGGCTTTCCATCGACTTGAGGAATTTTTGGATCTGCGGTTCGCTCAGCAGTTTTTCTGTCGAGTTCGTGCTGGAAGGATTGATCGTTCCGGTTCCCGACCAGACGATGTAGGCCAGGCATTCGGCAGGCGCGATCTTTGCCAGCAGAGGGTCTTCCGGCAACGGAGGAATGCTGCTAGGCAGCCCCAGGCTTCCGCCCAACATTCCCAACAGTAACATCTCAGCAAGTCCGATTCCGAACATACTCATGGTCTTCATCCTCGCGTTGAGTGACGCCGATGGGGCCGAATCGCCGGCAACATGCCCGCAGTCGAAAACGGCTTGACACGCGCCCCCCAGGAGGCGTGCTAGGGGGTGAATCATCCGCGATCAGACTAATCTCCGTGCCACCGGGAGTCTACCGGCCGTGCCGGGATTCCATGCGGCCGCCGCGTCGGGAGCGGTGTCGTCTGTTCGCTTGCCGCCCGATGTTATTGCCATTTCGGCGTCCGTTTTTCCAGGAATGCGGCGAGGCCCTCGACCGCGGCCTCGGTGGTTCTGGCCGTGGCGCTGATCGCGGCGCCCGAGGTCAACTGCGTCATCAGGTGCTCGCCGATCGTGTCGTACAGCATCCGTTTCGTCAATTGAATGGCCTCCGGAGCCGACTCGGCGCATTCCTTGGCCAACTCGTGCGCCCGGGCCCAGATCAGGTCGTCGCCAACCACTTCATGGACGATCCCGATCCGGTGCGCCTCGTCCACGGGGATGATCCGAGCGGTGACCAGTAGTCGAGCCGCCTGACCGGCGCCGACTCGGAAGGCCAACAGGGGCGAGACCATTCCCGCTACCAGTCCGCGTCGAGGTTCGGGAAGCCCGACGGTCGCGGACGGGCAGGCGAGAACCAGATCGGAACCGAGTGCCAGTCCCATGCCGCCGGCAATGGCCGGGCCGTTCAGTGCGGCGATTATCGGCTTGGGAAAACGCAGCATCACCTCCAGTAATTCGGAGTACAGCACGGAGTCGTTGTACCATTGGGCTTGGGCATCGGGTTCCTTGGCGGTGGCCTGCATTTCCGCCAGGTCCATGCCGGCGCAAAACGCACTGCCTGCTCCGGTCAATACCACGGCCCGCACACGCTTTTCCTGGTGCAGGTCGTGGAATGCCTGGACAATTTCCCGCAGCATCTCCCGCGACAAGGCGTTGCGGCGCTCGGGCCGATTCAGAATGATCGTTCCGCTTGGGGCATGCACTTTGACTTGGACTGCGGACATGGCAGAACTCCGGGTAGCGCTGGGACGGAACCGACAAGATACCTGTCTGCCAAACTTTGCGTCCAGCGGGACAAGTCCATTCGGGCGGTTCGCTCACGGGCAAACCCGCGGCAGATCGACCCCGGTCAGCGTGTCTGGCCGGGTCGAGCGTTGGGAGGACAGGTGTCGTCAGGCACAGGCTCGGAGGTCGCGGGACGGCAGGTCGAGCGTCTGTTCCCAGGCGACGGTCCGTTCATCGACATCGTGCGGGTCGAACGCATCTGGCGATTCGCATGGGTTCGGGGCCGCGTATCGGGGCGAGGCCAACAGTCGTTGCTTTAATTGTCGCCGTGATTTTCTCCACTGCAGCCGCATCCGGTCCAGAACGGGGGCCGAGGGAACCGGCGGCAAGTGGCAATCGCGTCCCACGGCCGCGGCAAGGATCGCCGCAACTTTGGAAATCGGGTCACCGTAGCTGAGTAGCTCCAGTTGAGCCCATTGGCGGAGCAACGAAGTGGCAAATGGCGAAGGACCCTCGCGCAAAAGACGCTGGAAATCACCGCTGGTCGTGATCTTCGGCGCCAGGTCGTGCCACGCGCAATGCATGGAGCGGGGCAGGGGAGCGGGCATCAACAGATAGGCTGGACGATCGGCAACCGCCGCCTCGACCAGCGTCGTACTGAACGACGAGACCACGGTATCGCAGGCCAGCGTCCATTGCCGGACCGACTCCTGCTTGATGAAGTGCAGTCGCGTCGGCGGCAGTTCCCCCGCCGCTTCGCGGAATGCCTCGCGCAGGGTCTCGACCGACGTGGCGGGACGCGGGCGGACGATGATCTCGACATCCTCGCGCAACGCGGCTTCGCGACACCAATGGGCGACCTGGGCCAGCGAATCGCGCGAGCTACGCCGGTATTCTTCGACATCGCCGCGATTGCAGCCCTCGCGCACGCGGCGTGCCACTTCCCGGTCGGAAAAAAAGGCGGCGCCGTAGTTTTCAGGGAAAAAGACCCAGGGACGGTTCAATTCCAGCCCATATTGATCGGCCATCCGCGCGCGTTGCGATTCGAAATAGCGGCGGTAGGGCATCAAGTAGAGCGAACAGGCCAGACTCCCCGTCATCAGGACTCGATCGCCGGGCACGCCGTTTCGAATCAGAAAATCGCGGAAGAAGTCACCGGCGGCCAGGTGCAGCACATGTTCTCGGGCGATCGGATCGCGCGGGATCTTGAACTGTTGATTGCCGGGGGACACCAGTTGTTCGTAAGCCAGGTTGACCACTCGGACGCCCGGCCAGCGCATCAGGATCTCGCGAATGCCCATATCGCGCCGGGAATAGAAGTACGGAACCGCAATCACGCCGGGCGGCGCCCCACGCAATGTCTGTTCCAGTCCCTGAGTCAGCGATGCCACGCTGACTTCCATGCCAAAGCGTTGCCAGGCGAGATGCCGGATCACGCAGGCGATATCCAGTTCCCGAGCCACATGTTCGACGAACAGAATCACGTCAGCTTGCCGCACGCCACACCTCCTTCTGTTCCAACAACGTTTCCGCTCGCTGCCAGTCTTCCCAGGTGTCGATATTCAGATGCAGATCCGCGGGCATCTCATAGGCCAGGCAGTGTTCCCCGTACAGCGAGCCGCGAAGCAGAGTTTCAGTTCGCGTGGCGTAGATCGCACCGTTGCGAATGTAGGTCGGCGGTAACTCCTGTCGACGTCTCACGACGTCGCCCGGGGCACCGCCGCAGAAAAGCCGTAGCCTCCCCTCATCCAGCTGATACTGCCAGAGCGGGCTGTAATGCGCGGGAACGGCGCTGACGCTGACGATGGCGTCGGCATCGGGTTCACTCTGCAATCGCTGCAAGGACTCCGAGAGGTGCGTGCTGGTCCGCAACGGAGCGGTCGGTTGCAGCAGCAGTACGATCTCCGGGCGATAGCCCTGTTGTTCGGCCAGCCAGCGTAGCGCATGGATCACAACCTCGATGGTGGGCGTGGCGTCTTGTGCGAGTTCCGCGGGGCGCAGGTAGGGTGTTTCCATACCCCGTTGCCTTGCGACGGTCGCAATCGCTTCGGAATCCGTATCGACGATCGTGCGCGTGACGCTGGGACAGCCTGAGGCAGCGGCCCAGGCATAATCGATCAGCGGGCGCCCACCGAGCAGCCGGATGTTCTTTCCGGGAATTCCCTTCGATCCGCCGCGCGCCGGTATCAGAGCCAGGATTTCCGTCCGTTGTGCCATGTCAGCCACTCCTCTGCCTGCTGCCTTCATCTATGCCGCCTGCCGGGAACTGGAGCGGTCTCGGCCCGCTTCCGGCAGCGATTCACCTTCGTACAGCGTCTTTTCGATCGTCAGCGGTACCGTCGCCAGCAGATCGGCGATGCGTCGCCCGGACTGCCCGTCGCCATACAGCGGGTCACTGGCGAAGTGTCCATGCCGGATATGGGACCTGACGGCCCGCACAATCTCCGACTGATCGTGGCCGACGTCGATCACGTTGCTGCCGCGGTCGCGCCCTTGCTGGCGCGTGCCGATATTGACGGCGGGAATTCCCAGGAAGGAGCACTCGCGGATCGCGACGCTGGAGTTGCCGACAATGGCGCAGCTATGGTAGGCCAGTCGCAGGAACTGCAGCGAGTCGACATGCTTGAAGAAGTGGATGTTGCGTGGATGGTGCAGTTCGCGGAAAGCGCGGATCGCATTCGAGGTGCCATCAGAACCCGCGTCGACGTTCGGCCAGAACCAGAGTGTCGGCATGTCGAGTTCGGCGATAGCCCGCAGCGTCTCCCAGGCCTGGCTGCGCGCCGATTCGTATTCCGTTGTCACCGGGTGCTGCAGCACGATCAAGTAGCCGTTGCTCAGGTCCAGTTCCGGACCGACACCGCCGAAGCGGCGAAACGGGTCGGGTTCGGGAGTCGGTTCCCTCAGAATCTGATCCGCCAGATCGATCGACGGGCAGCCGGTAATGAACACTCGATCGGGACGTTCGCCCATGCGGATCACCCGGTCGCGAGCCCGCGTGGAGCAGACGAAATGGATGTCGGCCAGCTTGGTGTTGGCGTGGCGGACCTTTTCATCGATCGATCCTGTGATTTCACCGCCTTGCAGATGCACCAGCGGAATATTCATGTAAGCGGCCGCAATCGATGTCGCGATCGTCTCGTAACGATCGGCAATTGTCACCACCAGGTCGGGTTCAAGATTGGCCAGCACGGTCGCCATCTCGACGAGCCCCAGCCCTGTCGACTTGGCGGAGGTCACCAGATTCTCGCCTTCGACAATGTTGAAGATGCGGGCGTGGACGGGGAATCCGTCCTGTTGAATGAACTTCACGGCGTTGCCATAGCGGTCCAGCACCGACGAGGCGGCAGCGACGATCTGCAGCTCCAGGCGTCGGTCGCTCTGGATTGCGGACAGCGCGGAGCGAATTCGCGAATAGCTGGCGCGAGCGGTGATCGCCACACAGATCTTTCGGGTCGTCATTTGTCTGCCATCCTCCATGCTCGATCCATAATTCAGCCCGCGTCCGCCAGATCGTCACGGCGCAGGAATTCGTCGGTGCTCAGCGCGCGGAGTACGCGCATGCCGACGACCGAGTGGACTTCCGACGCCGGGATTCCCCTCCCCGGTTTCTTCGCGGTCAGGTCCTCTTTGCGGAGGATCGCTCCGGCGGGAAGCGGGTGGCGCGCGACGAGGCTTTTGCCGAAAGCAGCGCGCAGCGGTTGAAGCTGCACGGCTTCCTGATCCTTGTTCGTTCCCGCCGCCTGAGCTCGGTGCACAAATTGCAGCCCCTCGACCACCTGCCGCAATTCGCTGGTTGTGACCGAGGCCGGCACGTCGGGACCGAACATCTCCCGGCTCAAAGTGACATGCAGCTCGACCAGGTTCGCGCCCATCGTGGCGGCGGCGATCGCCGCGAAGATGGTTCCGGAATGATCGGAGAGTCCGACGGGGGCCTGGTAGCGCTCTCGCAGCCGGTCCAGCATGTCGAGCCCGATCCGCTCGGGAGGGCAGGGATAGGCCGTGGTGCATTGCAGCAGGGCCACGGGGCACGCCTGTTCGCGGAAACGGGCCACGGCGCCGTCGAGTTCCGCCCAGGTCGACATGCCGCTGGATATCAGGGCCGGTTTGCCCGTGGCGGCCATCGCTTCCAGCAGCAACGGGTTGTTGACCTCTCCCGACGCTACCTTCCATGCGGCCATTTCCAGGCGGTCCAGCAAGGTCACCGCTTCGACGGAAAACGGGCTGCTGAGAAACACCAGTCCTGCATCCCGTGCGTGATCGCGCAGACCACACCATTGTTCAGCGCTGAATTCCATCCGCCGCCAGTAGTCATACCGGCTGGCATCCTGCCGGCTGAACTTGACGCGCCATGGTTCTTCGGGCGAACTCTCCGCGGCCGCCAGGTGCGTCTGAAACTTGACGGCATGCGCGCCGGCGGTCGCAATGGCGTCGATAAATACGTGCGCCATGCCGAGACTGCCATCGTGCGCCTGGGCCACCTCGCCAATGACGAAACACCCCGCGCCGCGGCCGATCTGATGTTGAGCGATCTTGAACGATTCCATCGTCTTTACGCCGCCTCGATACGTGGCGCCAGTTGATCTCGAACCAGGTTTTCCATCTCGACCATTAGTCGAGCCCCGCACTGTCCGTCGAACATGCCCCAATGTGGCGCATCCATCCGCTGGGACTCGACGAGCCGCATGAACCGCGGCTCGTCCCTCATCAGCGAACGAAGCTCCACTGCCGCCGCATCCCAGTCGCGCACGGTGACCACTCCCCGGCATCCCGCGAACAGATCGTCGCGCGCACCATAGATATCCAGATTCAATACCGGTTTGTGACAACCGATCGCGGTGATGATGGTGGATGAAAACGTGCTGACGAACAAGTCGCAGGCCGGCAGCAGTTCTTCGATCGACCGTCCCTCGGCGATCGTGAACCGGTACTGCTCGGCGATTGCCCGATAGGTCGCCGGATTGCTTTTGGGGTGCAGGTTCAGCAGCACATTGCAATCGCCTACGGAACGCATCGCCTGAAACAGACGATGGGTATCCCGTTCGTGCTGCGCCCAGCTGCACAGATTCTGCTCCGCCGTGTTCGGAACGGCGCAGAGAATTGTTTTGAGGTGCGATCGCAGGCCAAAGTCCATCTGCAATTGCGCGCGATACCTGGGTCCTTGCCGAAGGCGCGCTGCCACTTGATCGGCCGACGCCCGGCCGGTGAGCCGCACCGTCGTTGAGGGAACTCCCCGTTCGAGGCAAAGATCGCGCAAGGCGGGACTCTCGACCGCCACGCGGTCGGCCAGGCCGCAGCCGCCGAAAAACGCGAACGGTTGAGGCGGCAAGATTCCAGCGCGATCTGCGGCCAGGGTGGTTTCTCCCGGCGCGAAGAGCAAACGATGATCGCCCTGGGCCAGGAGTTGGCCGGGGAAGCGGCGGGCCACCTGGCGATTCAGGAACCGTGTCAGACTTACCGTTTCCTCGATACTCGAACGCTCCGTTCTCGCGTAGACCTCGGATCGCGGTGTCCAGAGGCACCACGGAATCACCAGTGACGAAATACCGCGCCGGCGGCCTTCGGTAAGTAGCGCGGTTTCCAATCCGATCGTACGATCACTCGGTGTGACCAGCAGAGCGGGGGCGAGTTGATCGAGCAATTGGCTGGCTTGTTGGCAATCGGCCCGGAATCGACGTACGGCCCGTGCGTACCGACTCAACGAATCGAGCATCAGCCGGCGTCCGACCTCCCGCAGAAATCGTCTTGGCGCCGCCAGCAGTCGAGCAGCCGTTGCTCGACGCATGGCGTTTCGATCGCCTTCGACGGACTTTGCCAAGTCGTCGCGCGCCGCCAGTTCGGGATCAACGATGGCCCGCTGGGCCGCGGGAGTGACCGTCAGTTCGTGACCGGCTTTGCGTATCTCGTCGAGCCAGTGCTCGCGCATTGGTGTACGGATAACGAATGACGGCACCAGCGTCCCGCGCCGCGCCAGACATTGCGCGATATACAGCATCTCCTTCAACGAGGATTCCGCGGAGGGCAGGAAGACGGCCTTGTTGCGTGCCATGCGTGGAAGTTGCTGTTCGGACGACACTCTGGAGTTCTCCTAGGCGGCGCCGCGCAGCGAGGCAGGTGGGGAGGGTGCGTCGCGCGAGGCATCCCGCACGGCATCGCGAATCGTTGCGACGATGTATTCCAACGACGTATCGATCAGGTCTGCCGAGGACGGAAGGCTGAGGCAATCGTCGTATAGTGCTTCGGCGACTCCTGACAGGCGTTGGGGTGCGCCGCGATGGGCCGGACTGAGATGCATCGGCTGCCAGAGCGGACGCGATTCGATGGCTGCCTGTCGCAATATTTCGCGCAACTGGCGACTGGATCGCCCGAATCTGTTGGCATCGATACGCACTGTCGACAGCCAGTCAGACGAGCGGACATCGGGTGCTTCGGTCAGAAAGGTGAGTCCCGGCACGTCGGAGAGGTCTCGTCGGTAATGAGCGGCGATGCGTCGTTTCGCAGCCAGCAGAGTTTCGAATCGTTCCAGCTGGGCGCAGCCGATTGCCGCGAGAATATTTGGCATCCGATAGTTGAATCCGACCTCGTCGTGGATGTACTCTTCCGTCCCCGATTTGGCCTGCGTGGAAAGGTGCCGAGCTCGCCGCGCCAGCGACTCGTCGCTGGTCACGAGCATCCCTCCTCCCCCCGTGGAGAAGGTCTTGTTGCCGTTGAAACTGAAGCAACCGGTGGTACCCCAGGACCCGGTCGGCCGGCCATGATATTCAGCGCCGAGACTCTCCGCGCAATCTTCGATCACGGATAGCGAAAATCGCCGAGCCAGTTCCAGCAGCGGTTCGAGATCGGCGGGATGTCCCAGCAGGTGCACGGGCAGGATTGCCCGCACACGGCGCCACGTGCGGCGATTTACCAGTCGACCGTCGCGCAGCTCGCATTCCTCCTCCAGAAAGCGACGCACCAGGTCCACGTCGATCTGCCAATGATCGGCCTCGGCATCGATGAACACCGGCCACGCGCCGACATACCGGACCGCGTTGGCCGTGGCGATGAACGTCAGCGTCGGCACGAGCACTTCGTCGTTACGCTGGATGCCGGCGGCCAGCAGTGCGAGGTGCAGTGCGGCGGTGCCGGAACTCGTGGCCACCGCATGCGGCACCCCGATTCGCGCGGCGAGCTCATTCTCAAATCGCGTTACGAACGGTCCGGCCGACGAGATCCAGTTTGTTTCCAGGCATTCGCGCACGTATTCCATCTCTCGCCCGTCGAGGCAGGGTACGCTGAGCGGAATCAAGCGTCGCTTTGCGGCGGACGCTGCATCAGACGTGGTAGTCATTGGCCTGGCACCTTTCGAGATTTTCACCGACCCAGTTCAGTGTGACCCGCAGGCCCTCATCCAGGTCGATCCGCGGGCGCCAGCCCAGCAGCGTCTCGGCCTTGCGATTGTCGGCGATCAGCCGTTGTACCTCACTGGCGTCCGGTCGACGACGCTGAGGATCCGATTCAATCTTCACGTTTCGGCCACTCATGCGGATGATCCGCTCGGCGAGTTCGCCGATGGTGATTTCCGCACCGCTTCCCAGTTGGATGGTCTCTCCGCGTGCCGCTTGCGATTCAGCCCCGGCGACAAATCCGTCCACCGTGTTGGCGACGAAGTTCAAGTCGCGCGTGGCATCCAGGTTGCCTAGTTGCACGGTGGAACGGGTCAGGCATTGGGCCATGATGGTCGGTATCACGGCCCGCGTCGATTGCCGCGGGCCGAACGTATTGAACGGACGGATCGTGACGGCAGGTACGTCATACGATCGATGGTAGGCCTCGACCAGTTTGTCGGCGGCGATCTTGGTCGCCGAGTAGGGCGATTGGCCCTGCAATGGGTGCTGCTCATCGATTGGCACGTAACGCGCAGTCCCGTAGACTTCGCTGGTCGAAGTATGCACGACACGGTCGGGCCGCAATTCGCGGGCAGCCTCCAGCACATTCAGCGTGCCCTCGATATTCGTTCGCACGTACGATCCGGGCGCCCGATAGGAATAGGGGATGGCAATCAGGGCCGCCAGGTGGTAGACGATCGTGCAGCCGCGCATCGATTCACGCACCAGGCCGGCGTCGCAGATATCGCCCGGGATCCGTTCCAGGTTCGGGTGCGCCGGGATCGGGTCGAGCCAGCCGGCCGACCCCGAGCCGCGGTAATGGACCAGCGCGCGGACCGAGGCTCCCAGCGCCAGCAGTCGCTCGGTGAGGTGGCTGCCGATGAATCCACCGGCTCCCGTCACCAATACGCGTTGTTTTGCCCATTCCATCGGCCGAATCCCCGCCTGATTCCCCGAGACGTACTCAGGATGCCCAGCGCAGTTGCTGGGACTCCTGTTGTGCCCGCTGGAAGTCGTCCAGCTTCCCAATGTCGATCCAGTACTCGACGATCGGATAACTCATGACATTCCGTCCCGCGTCGAGCAGCGACTGGATCAGTTCGGTCATGTCGAACCGTCGCTGTTGCGGAATCAGCGAACGCGCCGAGGGTTCCACCAGGTAGATCCCCGCATTGACCAGAAAGTCGACCGTCGGCTTCTCGCGCAAGGACCGCACCATACCTTTGTGCGTCTGCACCACTCCGAACGGGACATCGACGCCGTATTGTCGGACGCCCACCGTCAACTCGGCTCCATGGCGACGATGGAATTCGATCATCGATCGGAAATCGATGCCGGTCAGGATGTCTCCATTCAGGACCAGCAGCGTGTCTTGATTCGAATCCAGCAGTCCCAGAGCGCCGGCGGTACCGAGCGGCTGATCCTCCTCGACATAGTGCAGATCGACGCCGAACTGGTTCCCGTCGCCGAAGTAGCCGCTGATTTTCTCCGGCAGGTAGCAGGTGGTGATGTTGATGTTGCGAATGCCGGCCGACTTCAGGCGGTTGATGGTGCGCTCCATCAGCGGCTTGCCTCGGATCGGCAGCATCGGCTTGGGTGTCTGGTCGGTCAGCGGTCGCAGACGTTTGCCGAAGCCGCCGGCCATGATCACCGCCTGCACGCTGCTTTCCGGCTCCCGTATCAGGTCTTCGAGGAAAGTCATTCCGGCAACTTGCCCCTGCGAGTCGAGCAACGGCAACTGACGGATGCCGTGGGCCTGCATCCGCCGGATCTGCTCGTCGACGGGCAGGTCGCACGGTGCGGTGATCGGACCGGACGGTTTACGGGCGATCAAGGTACTGATCGGCTGATCGAGGCCGTCGCCGGCCAGGATTGCGCGGCGAATATCGCCGTCGGTGACCGTATGCTCGAGTCGCTGCTGAGGGTCGACGACCAGCACGATGCCCCGCGCGCCTCGATTGATTCGAGACATCGCTTCGCGAATCGTATCTTCTCGGCGTATCAGGCACTCTTCAAGTACAGACATGTCGCATCCTTGCGTGCTCAGTTGGTGTCGGCTCTCGCTCCGCGAAAGTCGATCTTCATTGTCTTACTACAGCTCAATGGCTGGTGCGCGTGATCTCCAACACTGCCCAGGGCTGCAGAATATAGCCGTTGACCTGATAACCGGCGGCGATGCCCGACGCGTCGTGCGCCGCACCATGTTCCGTGGCCGATTCCAGGATTCGCTGCTGGTCATAGTCGGTGTCGGGTGTGATCGTCCACGACTCGACGCCCTTCAGGTCGGAAATCACACGATGCACGTAGGCCTGGCTGTAGATGTTGTAGTAATGGAAGCCGACGGGTCGCATTTGCGAATCAAATTCCTCGCCGTCGGCCTGTGGGTGCACATCCTGGATGATGAACGAGCGCTGGCCGCAGAGGAATCGGACGAGGACTTTGCGTCGCGCTACGCGGACGAGTTCGGACAATGGTCGAGCGATCGAGGGCATATGCAGCAGCACATTATTGCACATTACCACGTCATAACTTCGATCGGGCAGGTCCAGGTCGAAAATGCTGCCGACGGAAAATTCCGCGTTGGGCTGCCCGGCGAATGCCTTCTTCGCAAGTGCAACATAGTTCTCCGTGGCGTCAATTCCGTGATAGGCAAATGGCGTGTTGATCACGCGCCGCAGGCTGGGCAGGTAATGCCCCGCGCCGCAACCCACATCCAGAATGGAATCGCCGCTGTGGAAGACTCTGCCGACCTCGCGAGCCATCTTCTTGGCACTCTCCATTTCCGGCAATTCGCCGACCGCGCGGCGATAGAGCGTGTGCCCGTAAGATGTCGCTTGATCCCAGACTTGCCATGCCCCCGTCATGCTGCTCATCGCCAGTCTCCTTTCATGCGATTGGCCGTTGCCCGTTTCAGGCGGCATTGCGGTTCGCGGCCGACTCCGCCTGAATCACCGCCCCCGTTGCCGCCGCTGCCTTCGCCACACCGTCCGCCGCACCGTCCGCATGTCGCTGATCGCCCGGCACCGCGCCGTGCTCCGCGTCGACGGGGGTGGACTGCTGCCAGATCGGGTGCCGCAGTCGCCAATTGCCCTGCTCGCAAACCCAGAGGTGCGGCGATCGGAACTTGTCGCACAGCGCGTGGAAGTCGTCGGGCTTCATGCCGATGAAGTCCATGATCTCCTGAAAATAGCGGGCGGGGAATTCGCCGTCGAAGCGGCGGACGAGCGCGACGGCCTCCTCGCGGGTCAAGTGCCGGTTGCGGATCTCCTGGGACGCATCGTAGCTGGCGCGGCCCAGGCCGAATTTGATGTAGGTGGTGTAGTAATGAAAACCGTCGATCTTGTCATCCAGGCTGTTGTACTTGCTGTAGGTGCCCTCGGTGCGCACCGGGTTGGCCTGGAAGCCGGAGTGCTCCACGGAATAGTAATAGGCTTCCTGCGGCGTCCATTTCACGTAGTAGCCGAGATAATGGACGTCGATCTGCTGGCGATCGTACAAGGTATGCTCGGCGGGAAGGTAGGTCATCAGATCGACCAGCGGAATCTGGTACCGCTCGATCAACTCGGGGACGGACACTCCGGCCAGGTGCAGTTTGGAAATGTCGCTCATGGTGTGATACGACTTGTCGCGCAGCGATTGATTGTTGTCGGCGATCGGATTGCCATATTCCGCTTCGTTCTCGCCGTAGAACACCAGCGGGATGCCGAATTTCAGCGCCAGTTTCGGAGCCAGATTTTTCTGGCCGAGAATGAATGTCTGGAACGGGTGCAGCAGGTTTTCGATCGACAGCCGTGTGAGCAGCTTCATCGCGCGGCCGTTCTGCTTGAACGTTACGTTGTCGAAGCCGCCGATGTCGCACCAGTTGAGGTAGTTCTGGCGGCCAATGTCGGTGTACATGATCGGCGGCCAGGTGCAGGTCAGCGGGTGCATGCCGTACTTATATTTGAGCAGATGCGCCGCGTAGATGCTGTCCTTGCCGCCGCTGCCCGGAACCAGGCAGTCGTACGATCCGTCGTTACTGCGATACCGATCCAGTAACGCCTGCAACTGCCGCTCCCGATCGTCCCAGTCGATACGCTCCTTGGTTTCCGCGTAGCGGCAGGCGTCGCAGACTCCTTCGGCGTCGACATGCATCGTGGGTGTTCGACGATCTTTGGTATGTTTGAACTCCGGATAGGAGCAAGGCCGCTGGTTGGACATCACGCAGCGCGTGCAATACGTCACGTGCTCAGGCAGTCCGAAGTAGGCTGGCAACGATTCATGCGGCATGGCGAAGTTCCCTTCTTGGCGAGCCGTCGCGCGATTCTCCGGCGAGCGGCATCGACGTGTCGGCGTGAAATAGTCCGGCGATGTTTTGATAAAGCTGGATGCCTCGCGGGCCGCTCTTTTCCGGATGGAATTGAAAGGCCCAGATATTCTCACGTCGCAATGCGGAACAGAAGACGGTGTCTCCGTGGACCGATTCGGCCAGCACGCATTCGTGCTGCACGGGGCATACCACGTACGAATGCACGAAATACATCGAATGCCCAGGTTCGATGCCGTTCAGTGGTGTCGACGACCAGTTAACGAATCGGTTCGCGCAGGTGGCGGGATAGATACGGCTCCAGCCGACATGAGGCACGCGTGCCGTTCGGTTTGTCTCGCTGTTCTGCAGGCGGCGAACTTCTCCTTCGATCAGGTCGAGTCCGCGATGGCGGCCGAATTCGTGGCTTTCGCTGAGCAGCAGCTGCATTCCCAGGCAGATGCCGATCAACGGCCGGCCCGAATGGGAGAACTCGATCAGCGCCTCGGCCAATCCCGATTCCCGCAGGACTCGCATCGCGTCACCGAATGCGCCGACTCCCGGCAGGATGACGCCGGCAGCGTTCGCCAGGGAACCAGGATCGCTCGTGACCCACGGCTCCATGCCGGCTCGACGGCAGGCATGTTCCACACTGTACAGGTTGCCGGCCTGGTAATCGACGATCGCTACCCGGGGCAAAGTGTGTCCGTTCATGTCGGAATCCACTCCTGTTCAAGTCCTTGTATTGGGGCCTGTTCCCAGGCCGGCCGCGTCGGGAGACCCGGCCTGCGCAGTCGCGGGCTCCTAATTCAGGCGGCAATCCACGCCGCTGTTCCATAGCCATCGTTTGACTTCCGCAAGGGGCCGGCTGTGAATGGCCGACCAGGCTGTCTGCCTCCGTACGAATTCCAGGTTTCCTTCCTGGGCTGTGGGTGCCGACGCGGCGCCGTGGGTTGCGGCGGAGCGGACAAAGTCGTAATGCAACAGGGACGCCAGGCCGACGGCGTCGGCCGAGCCTCGCTCGACCACTTCACGAACATGTTCCAGCTGGCCGGCGCCTCCCGAGGCAATCACAGGCACCGAAACGCGTTGCGCGATCTGCCGCGTCAGCTCGACGTCGAATCCCTTGCCCGTTCCGTCGCGGTCGACGCTGGAGACGAGCAATTCGCCGGCGCCCAGCTCGGCGGCCTGCACCGCCCAGGCGACGGCGTCCAGGCCGGTCCATTCGCGCCCGCAATCGGTGTAGGCGAGGTACCGGCCATCGGGCTGCTGGATCGCTTCGATCGATACCACAATCGTCGACGATCCGAAGACGCGGGCAGCTTCGGAGATGAACTCCGGCCGCCGCACCGCTTCGGTGTTGATCGCCACCTTGTCGGCGCCGGCGCGCAACACGCGGCGAATGTGGTCGACGGAACGGATTCCACCGCCGACGGTGAGCGGAATGAAGACTTCCCGTGCGGTCCGCTCGATCAAGTCGAGCAGACTATTGCGGCCATACAGGCTCGCCACGACGTCCATGTAGAGCAGCTCGTCCGCGCCCGACTCGTAATAGTAGCGCGCAAACTGTTCGGGCTTGCCCAGTACGCGCAAACCCTCCATATGCACGCCTTTGACGAGGTTCGGGCCCTTGATGTCGAGCCGCGGGATCACTCGAACCGGCAACGGAGTATCTCTCTCTGTGAACCATGCCCGTCAGAGATCTCCGGTGGGTCTGGGTCCGAAGTCTCCGGGCGGTGATGCTTATACCAGAATGGGCAAAATGCAACAATCGCGATTCGATGCTAGCAGTTTGCCGGTGACCCATGACTCGGTCGTCACGCGGGACACACAGCCTTGTTTCCCGGGGGATCAAGGCACCACGACAACGGTCAACGATCGGGGCCCGTGCGCCCCAATCACCAGCGATTGTTCGATGTCGGCGGTCTTCGACGGGCCCGAGATGAACAGGCCGTATCCGCGCTCGCCGAACGCCAATCGCTCGTATGCCTGATGCATATTGTCGACGCACTCGGACTGTGGCACCACCAGCAGCAGATGCTGCGCGATAAACAGAGCGGCTCGATGACGAATCGACGCGTCGGTAACCCAGACCGCTCCATTCTCGGCCACGGCAAAATGGCCAGGGAAAATTGCCAGGTCGAGCCCGGCCAGATCCCGTGGATCATTCACGGTGTTCAGGTCGAGGTGACCCAGCTGCCAACCGGAGACTGCGCAGACCCGGCAACGCGCCGATTCGACGATGGGCAAGCGCTGCAGGGCTGTGGCGACGTCGGCGGGGCTGGTCAGATTCAAGAACTGCCCGCCGACCGACAACAGGACTTCCTGGAAGTTGGCCCAGCGATCGGGGTAGCGGATGCCGTCAGTGAAAACCGGCGGCAACGCGCGCGGCGGGACCTCGCGGGACCGGATCCGATCCAGGATCGACTGGCGTGCGTTCTTATCCGCGGGGAGGCTGGCGCTCATTGCGATGACGGTATTCCTGCCGGAACGATCGGCGAGGCGGGATCGGCAGCTCACGCCGGCGACCCCAGGGATTGAGTTGATGGTAGAAGACGAAACGGGGCAAGTGGCGGAGTCCCCAGCGGGCGATCGCGCCGGCAAAACCGAACAACGCGGGGCGACGCAACAAATGGCTGGCAAATTTCATTGCCAGCCGTTTGGAACCGCTGAGGATTCCGCGGGCCGCAATCTGATCCCGCCAGATCAGCAGTTGCTCGTGCAGGTTGATCCCCACTGGGCAGACGTCGGTACAGGACCCGCAAAGGCTGCAGGCAAACGGCAGCGATGCATATTTTTCAGCATCCCGAGCCGGATTGAGGATCGACCCGATGGGCCCGGGGATCGTCGCGCCATAGCTATGCCCGCCGCTGCGACGGTAGACCGGACAGGTGTTCATGCAGGCTCCGCAGCGGATGCAATGCAGGGCTCGGCGGAAGTCGTCGCTGGCCAGGATCTCGCTGCGGCCGTTGTCCAGCAACACAATATGCAGCTCGCCATCCCGAATCGGGCCATGAAAGTGGGACGAATACGACGTGATCGGCTGACCGGTGGCCGACCGCCCCAACAGCCGCAGGAAGACGCCCAGGTCGCTGCTGCGCGGGATCAGTTTTTCGATCCCCATACAGGCGATATGCAGTTTTCCCAGCGACACGCCCAGATCGGCATTGCCCTCGTTGGTGCAGACGACGATCCCACCCGATTCGGCAATCGCGAAATTCACTCCCGTGATGCCCGCATCGGCGGCGAGGAAAACTTCGCGCAGCCGAGCCCGCGCCGCCTCGACAAGGTACTTCGGGTCGGTCGCGCCGGCCTCCGTTCCCAGCACCCGATGGAACAGTTCCCCCACTTCTTCCTTCTTGATATGGATCGCGGGCAGCACGATATGACTGGGGGGTTCATTGCGCAGCTGGACAATCCACTCACCCAGGTCGGTGTCGACGACTTCGATCCCGTGCCGCTGCAGGAAAGGGTTCAGGTGGCATTCTTCGGTGAGCATCGATTTGCTCTTGGCGACCTTGCGAGCCCCGTGCCGCTCGAGGATCTCCAGCACGATCGCATTGTGCTGCTCGGCGTCCCTCGCCCAATGCACCACAGCGCCGCGCCGCGTCGCTTCCTGTTCGAACTGCTCGAGATAGTCGGCCAGGCGTGAGATGGTATGAGCCTTGATCGCCGCCGCCTGCTCACGCAGCGATTCCCACTCCGGCAGACCGTGCGCCTGCCGATCCCGTTTGACACGCACGAACCACAACGCCTGATCATGCCAGCCCGTCCGCGCTCCGTCGTCGACGAATCGCGCGGCGGCGGCCGGATGATCGATGATCGGCAAGGACTCAGTCATGGATGGATCGGGCGCTCCAGGCGTTGAGATCAATTCGGCGTTCGTCCGGCGAGGATTTGTGCAATGTGCAGCACGCGCATCGGACGTCGATCGCGCCGCAACAGCCCCTCGAGATGCATCAGGCACGACATATCGTTGGCGGTCAGTACTTCAGTGCCTGCCTGCTCATGATCGTGAATCCGGTCCAAGCCCATCCGGCAGGAAATGGCCTCCTCTTGAACGGCGAAGGTTCCCCCGAACCCGCAACATTCGTCCGGCCGCGTCAGCTGCACCAGCTGGATTCCCTGCATCGACTCCAGCAGCCGTTGCGCCTTGCTGAAGCGCGGGCCGACCGTCTCGCTGGAACTGCCAAGCCGCAACTCGCGCAAACCGTGGCAGCTCTGGTGCAGTCCGACTCGATACGGAAACGGACTGCGCGGCGGTTCGATCCGCAGCACGTCCAGCAGATATTCGGTCAATTCCCAGGTCTTGCTCCGCAGGGCGACATAATCGGTTCGTCCATGCAGCAGATGCTCGTAATGCTGCCGTACCATCGCCGTGCAACTGCCGGACGGACAAACCACATGATCGAAGCGGCCCAGTACCTCGACGAACTGCTCGGCCAGCGGCCGGGCCTCGTCGACGCAGCCGGTATTGGCCATCGGCTGACCACAGCAGGTCGGCATTTCCGGTACTTCGGCGCGTACGCCATGCCGCTCCAGGACTTCCAGGGTCGCCCAGGCAACGTCAGGGTAAAACTGGTCGATATAACAGGGGACGAACAGGGCGACTCGAGGCATCGTTCAGCGATTATAGACGGAGTCGGTCGGCAATTCCAACTCCAGCAGCGCGGTGCCGAGCAGCTTTCCCTGAGTATCGATCCGCAACGACTGGCTGGCACCACCCTCCAACGCGTCGAAGAGCAGGAAGTTCAAGGCGTGCACGTTCGGCAACTCGTAACGCACGACATCCCGGGCACCCAGACCTTCGAAGTACCGCGCCACAACCTCCGCAGTCAACACGCGCTGCAGCAATGCGAAATCGGCGGCCGTCTTCGCAACCACGCCAATATTCGCGTGGTTCCCCTTGTCTCCGCTCCGCGCGGTGGCAATCTCTCCAAGCCGTATCGTGGGTGCCGCTCCCATCCGCCAGCTCTCCTTGTTCCTCGCGATTGTAGTCCAGGGAACGGGGAGCGGGGAACAGGGCTGGGCTGATCTGGCAAGCCTGTAGGGCCTGTAGGGTGGGTCGAGGTACTCCGAGGCCCACCAGAAGTCCCAGGTATTTCCTGGGTGAGGGGATCGGACGCGACGTAGCGCAACGCTACCGGCCATTTCGCGACATTGCCTTGCTTGGTTATGCCGAGTGCAGTCGCGGAGTGCGACGTGAGCTTGTCAATCTTCGCCAAGAGTCCGGTCGCGTAGATCAATGAAAAATTTTTATCAGCCCCGGTGCCGGATGTACTCAGGCTAGCCGGAGTACCGGCAATCCTGGGCTGCGCGGAAGAACATCCCCTTCGGGGAACAGGCAGCTGGTTCCAGTTCGTGTGCCACTGGTGAGGTACTCCGAGCCAGTGTTCAAGAGACAGAGCACAGTTTGAACTGTAAGCGAACGGCGGGTCGGGGATCGGTATCCACCCGCAGTGCGAAATCAGATTCGAGGACATCGCGTCGGATATGCCGCGGCGCGCGCATTCAAACTCAATGTCCTTGACCACCAACCTACTGCGACGCTCGTCCGATGCCCGACTCCACCCTTCGCCGCACTTCAACCCGTGCTCGGTCGCCTGAGCACTGGCTCGGAGTACCTCACCAGTGGCACACACCACGAGCCTATTTCACGCGTTCGAACATGTCGGCGATCACTTCTTCCAGCGGCGGGTCCTCGACCGCGACGTCGGCGACGGCCCAGCGCGCGAGGATGTCGGCCAGTGCGCGGGGGACCTGGACGCGAGGGATCCGCAGCCGGACTTTTGGTGCCTGGACATCGAGCAGCCGGCCGTAGACTTCGAACGGCTGGAACGACCCGGGAATCGCGTTCTCGTCCAGTTGCAGCGTGATGATCTTGTAGCTGCTGAACTGGTCGATGATGCCTGCCAGCGAGCCGTCGTACTTGATCAGTCCCTGCGCGATGATCACAACGCGTTGGCAGAGTGCCGCGACGTCTTTCATGTAATGGCTGGTCAGCAGGATCGTGATCCGACGTTCTTTCTGATAGTAGCGCAGGAATTCCTGGACTTTGTGTTGCGCGACGACATCGAGCCCGATGGTCGGTTCGTCTAGAAACAGCACATCCGGGGAATGCAGCAGTGCGGCCGTCAATTCCATCTTCATCCGTTCGCCCAGCGACAGTTCCCGCACCGGCTGATCCAGCAGTTCGCCGATCGCCAGCAGCTCGCTGAGTTCCCCCATGGTCCGCTCGAAATTCTCCTTGGAAATTCGATAAATACGCTGATGCAGTCGAAACGACTCTCGGGCCGGCAGATCCCACCACAACTGGTTTTTCTGGCCCATGATCAGCGCGAAGCGGCGCCGGTAAGCGTTCTCGCGTTTCCAGGGGACAAATCCCATGACGCGCGCCGCGCCGCGCGACGGGTTAATGACTCCGGAAAGCAATTTCAGGGTCGTGGTTTTGCCGGCGCCGTTCGGGCCCAGGAAGGCCACGAATTCGCCCTGGTCCACTTGCAGATCGATGCCACGCACCGCGTGAACCTCGCGGAACTCGCGCTTCCACAAGCCGCGCACTGAACCCCACAGGCCCTCTTTTTTCTGATAGACCCGATACGACTTCGCCAGGTCCTTGATCTCGATAACCGGCGTCAATCTTTCCCCTTGTGTTCCACTTTTTTCCAGTATTCCTTGAAGGCACCCTCCTGGTGGAAAGCGGGGCTGTTATCGATGTCGTGGCACTCGAGGCACTTCTGCTCGGCTTTGGCCAGCGGCAATCGCATCGCCTCGCGCAACGACATCCGCTCGCGATCGGTGACCGCCCGGCTGCCGTCCTCCGCCGCGACATGCGCCGAACCTGGACCATGACAGTTTTCGCAGCCATTCCCCACCAGCTCCGGCGTCTCCTTGAGTCCGGCGAATCCCGATTTGAACGGAATCACCAGTTGCGGTTCCCAGCCCGTCACGTGGCAACAGACGCACTCCGGGTCGAAATGACGCGGTATCCCGCCTCGCTCCGGGGGATTCACGAGTGATTCCGTGGCATGCGCATGTGTCGTGTTCTGGAAAACCTCCCAGGCCGACGAGTGGCAATCGGCGCAGGCCTTGGAGCCGACGAATTTCCGACCCGCGTCTTTGACGATCGGCTTCAGCCCCAGCGCCGCAAACCCCTCCTGGCGCAGCTGGTCCTGATACGCTTCCAGGAGTCGCAACATGTCCGGCGCATCCTCGAAGCGGTTGTCCAACGGCACGCGCTGGTAGCGAAACGGCTTGTCCCCGCCGAACATCCCTAAAACTCCGACATACATCCCCTTGGAACCGACCTGCACCAGCTGCGTTTTCGTTCCCGTCACCTGTTCGATCTCGAAGGGGGGCTCGTCCGCGCCACCCGCCGAGACGATCAAGTGAAAGTCGGGAAAGTCCTTGGCTAATGCACGCGATTCCACGAGTCCCGCGTGGGCCAGCAGGATCATCATGTCGCACTTGGCACGCTTCAATTCCGCGATCACGGCAGGTAGCGCCTTTTTCGCGGGGACAAATTGTACCTCGTCATTGTCGCCGACCTTCTTATGTTCCTCGCCGCCAAGGATCGCGGTTATCCCGATCGTCTTGCCGCCCGCCTTCACGATCCTCGTTCGCGGCGTGAATTGTTCGTCGATGACGACGACATTCGCGCAGACAAACGGGTTCTCGCTGGCGGCCATTGCCGCGATCAGCTCTTCGCTGGGCAGCCGCAAATCGTCCGGACCAAGCCCCATCGCTCGATATCCCATGCGGCTCAACCCGTTCACGATCCGTTGGAACTTGATCTCCGATTGCCGACCGTAACGCTTGACGTAATTACCGACGTCGAGCGGCACGACGGGCCACTTACGCGTATTGACCAGGTCCTGATACAAGGTCATCCGGCGGGCAAGTCCACCCTTCTGATTGGCCAGCCCGGTGCAGCCGCAAGGCTCAAGGTAGCCGTTTTGACGTCCACTAAGCATGAACACCAGCTGCGGCTGGCCCCATCCCTCAAACAACGGTTGCTGTGCGCCGCCTTGACCAACCAAGTGCGTTCCAAAGTCAACGCGGGCCGTCGTCGCGATATTCGTGGGCGCGATGAGCCCTAAGGGCGAAAGCGAGTCGTCGAGAGGTGCCACGATGGACGGTCCGGCGCTGGTGCCGCATCCGGCAACGACGACGAGCAATACCGCAGCCACCATCCCTTTCGCAACCTCCTGGCGTACTCGCATGGCGCTTCCTGACCTTGGCTGGGCTGAACTGAATGAAACGGAACTTGCCCCGGCCGAGTCCCGTTCGACCTCCAGGGACAATAACGCGTCTGGCGCTCACTTGTTGGACGATCACTCGTGCTTTGTCACAGCTAAAAGTTCGGGTCGGTAGGACGGGTCTCCTGACCCGTCCGTGTAAGCAGGACGGGTCAGGAGACCCGTCCTACGAATAACGCGAACCCGACGATTAAGCTGCGACATTGCACTAGTCGACGGCAAATCGTACTAGAATTGTCACTCGCTTAACATCCGGATGTGTTGTTTCCAGGACGATCTGGCCA
>Ga0233425_10001556_pt1 | contig 50761 bp, 47 predicted proteins | sample Watercolumn_Towu_2_FD_181712 | JGI IMG/M metagenome (GOLD analysis project Ga0233425, IMG submission 181712) | Freshwater microbial communities from Lake Towuti, South Sulawesi, Indonesia - Watercolumn_Towuti2014_140_MG | ecosystem: Environmental > Aquatic > Freshwater > Lake | place...
CCGGCAGGGCATCGGCCTTATCCTGATCGGGATGCCGGGCATCGAAAAGCGCATGGAGCGATACGCACAGCTTTTCAGCCGTGTCGGCTTCGCCCACCAGTACCGGCCCTTGCAGGATCAGGAGCTGCATTCGGTCGTCGAGGGGATCGTTGCCGGCTCCAGCCAACGAAAAGCTGCTCGACGAATTGCGCAATTGCTAAGGACCCACGCGGTCCCTACGGAAGGGGCGCCGCGAAATTACTGTCTGTCAAGATCATCGGATGCCGCTTCGCCGCGCCCATTATCTCGTCCTGGCAATGGTGCTCGCTACAGTCGTGGCATTCTGGCCGACCTACTTTTCTGTTTTGCGGACCGCGCGGACAGAACTTCATTTTCATGGAGTGACGGCCACCGCCTGGATGTTGTTGCTCGCGCTCCAGAGCTGGACCATTCATCATCAGCGACGCGGCGCGCACCGGATTTTCGGGATCGTGAGTTTGTTTCTGTTTCCGCTTTTTCTCGCGGGAAGCGTTGCTGTCCTTCTGAGCATGGCGCGAAGCACGCCGTCAGACCCTTTCTACCAGATCAACGGCGGACGCCTGGGCATATTGGACGCCGCGACGCCCATCCTTCTGATGGTCCTCTTCTATTTCGCGCTGAAAGAAAGACGCAAAGTGCAACTGCACGCCCGCTATATGCTCGCGACAGCCCTGCCCCTCGTTGAGCCCATCATTGAACGATTGCTCGGGCATCTGGTCCCGCCTTTCACGGCGTCCGACCCCGCTCAATTTGCGTGGACTATGCGTGCTGCAGAGCTTGGGGGGCTTGTTGCCGCGGCGTGCCTCTACGCGACGGCGCCACGTTAAGGGCGGCCCTTCTTCATCGTGGGCATGGCGATGGTCGCCCAAGCCGTCCTGGTCGAGACGCTGGGGGAGAGCAGCGTTTGGCAGACGGTATTTGCCGGGCTTGGAAAACTGCCTTCGCTGCCGGTGCTGGCTGTCGCGACGATTGTCGGTGGGCTCACAGTGTGGGCGGGTTGGACTGCTGGCCTAGCTGCTCGTCGGCACAAGCCTGCAGCGGCCTGAAGGCCGCTCGGCCGCTTGATAAGGTCCGCCAAAAGCTGTCGGGCGACGAGCCCGGCCCTAGCTTCCTTTCGGCCTAAAAGGCGTGAACTCTACTGGTGACTGAACAATCCGGTCGCCGGCCAACTCGCGGCGCGCCCCTTCAACTTCAGGTGCCGCGCCATGTGCCGCGCCCCACAAGACGCGGCACATTATCGAGCTCTGGTTAGGCGATCAGACAGAGGTCCGAAGACGCCTCGCGATCTAGGAGAAGCCCGAGCTCCCTCGCCCGTTCCAGAACACGCCGCACGCCCTCAGCCGACCAGTGTATGCCGCCGCGTGGCGTAGGTTCGCGCAAGTCTCTGCTGAGCCAGCCCGCAAGGTCGCGCAGAGACGCTCCCGGATATGTCTTCAACCTGTCCGCCACCAGGCGCGCGACGCGGGTATCCGGTGGCAGGCGCGGCGCGGCCTGAAGGATAACGGCGTCAGCATAACCGGCTTTGACCAGGGCCCTGCAGGCCTTCACCAGCGTGCGCTCACTGAATGACCGGACGGGGGGCTTTATCGCGCGGATCTGGCGCAAGACTATCGACCAGGGAAGATGGGGTCGCAGGCGCTCTACGGTCGGCAGCCAGCGGTGGCGATCGTCGATCAAGGCGTGCAGATAACGCTCTTTGTGCGCGTAGCCGATATCCGCGATTGCCGCCGGATCGCGCGCGCGCATCTTGGGATTGCCGGGCTTGGCGCCCTTCGCCATCGCCGCGGCAAGCCCTGCCCGCGTGCGTTCTCGGATAAGGGCGCGTTCGAATTCGGCAAAGGCGCCCAGCATCTGGATCATCAGCATGCCTTGCGCGCTCGAGGTGTCGATCGGGTCGTTGATCGAGCGAAAGTAGGCGCCCTTCGCCCGCAGCTGCTCGACGATCTCCAGCAGATGGACGAGCGAGCGCGCCAATCGATCGATCCGCACGACAATGAGGGTGTCGCCCTCCCCTACCCTTGCCAACGCCCTGGCGAGGTTCGGGCGGTCCCGGCTTCCCCCGCTGGCCTTGTCCTCGAAGATGAGGGCGCAACCCTGCTGCTCCAGCGCAAGGCGTTGGCTGGCCGTGTCCTGATCTTCGGTCGATACGCGGGCATAGCCGATCAAAGCCACTGTCACATTCCATCAAACGGGAGCAATCGAGGGGTTGCTCCCGTTCGATAAACGCCAGCACTTCTTTTGGCCAGCCCCCTCCCCCGGGATTCGACCCGCGATCCTCTCCCGCGCCCCATGGGCCGTGCGGGCGCCTTTCGGGCCTTTGGACAGCGCCGCGGGCCAATTTGCGCGGATGAAATCTGCGGCTCGAACGAATGACAGTGGGGCCTACCGGCGCCTCTATCGAGAGGTCGCCCCTCGCGTCGGCACGGGGCCGCCATAAGTGTATCAGCAAAGTGAACTGAGATTGCTCTTAAGCTCAGTATTTGCTAGCCTCGTCCCATGGATATCGCTGGCTTCGGACCAAGCTATACGCCGAGGGTCGTCACCGAAGTTGCACACGCAGCCGCAGTGATAGCGACGCTAAACAGCCGAATTTCCAGGAGTTTGGTGCAGTCGGCGTGGCAGACCCGCGCAGCGTGGGCCGGCTATGCGCGTGCTCTTCAGTTGGAAGGGCACGAGGTCGAGGAAATCGACCTATTTTCCTGGGGCTGCCGTGTCACGATCCCCGGCCGTCCGCTGCGGGCCACGAACCGCGGCGAATATGAGGCGTTCGCGCCCTGGCAGGACATGCTGGGGTCATCTGACCCCTTTGCCTGGCGCGATGCGCTTCCCAAGGCTGTCGAATTGCCGGCCGAGGCCGCGGACCACCCTCCCCTCGTCCGCGCGCTCGAACAGATCCGGCGCTATGCACAAGTACGAGGCGGACTCGCCCCCTGGCTCGGTCTGCCGTTCGCCTTACGGGACCAGGATCTGACAGCGAGCCCCCTCCCCTGCCTCGTCGGCGGCGCAAAGGCCTTCCGCTTGAAGAAGACGCTGAATGAAGCCGATTGGCTCGCGCTCCTGCGGGCCCTTGCCGCGCGCGCCGAGCGTGGCCTTGAACGCCTTGAGCATCTGGAGCGCCTCCATCGCAAAGCCCGAACGGCAATCGCGGAGTCTTATCGTCCCGGTGCCCTGCCCTCCCTCCTCGCGCTTACGCTTCACCAACCGGTCCTGTCGCCACAGGCTGTGGCGCGACTTCTTGATCTGACCGTGACTGGCGCAAGCAAGTTGCTGGAGCGCGCCGCCGGTACCGGGCTTTTGACTGAAATCACGACAAGACGGACGTGGCGCATTTTCATGAGCGTCGACCTCGCTGTCGAGTTTGGCTTCGCCAAGGCACCGCTTGGGCGCCCCCGCGTGGAGAGGTTCCTCCCCTCGCCATCGCGAAATCTGGCGGCTGTCTTCGATCAATTCGACGCGGAGATGGCTGCGATCGATGAGCTTCTCAACGCCCGATAAGGCAAATCCAGCTTGGATCACCTCCGGCCCTCGTCGCCTTGTATGCGATATAAGGCTTAGAATTTAGGCACTTAATGTTGTGCCGCATAATGTGCCGCACACTGTAACGCGCCTCAGCATCACATTCCGCTGCACGCTATGCAGCGATGACGCTTGCCCCCGCGCGGCACATTCCGCCAGCGTGTGCGCATACGCGCTCGCTGGCATGTTCGCCCTGTAACGCACACGCGCACTCGCTGCTCGTCGCGCTGGCACCATTCCCAGCGCTTATGCATACTGCCGCGCACTTGCACGCGCTGTCGCGTGTATACGCGCCTTGCGTGGCGCGGGCGGTGACGCTATCAGTAGCGCTGTCATTGTGTGCGGCGCGGTGCGGGGCGGGCCATGTTTGTGCCGCGCAGTGTGCAGCGCTATCGCATTACAGGAGTTCGCATGCCCGTCATCACGATCGCGCAAAGCAAAGGCGGCGCCGGCAAGACCACGCTCGCGCTCGCGCTCGCTTCCGAATTCGAGGCGCTCGGCGGTTCGGTCTTCATGCTCGATGCCGACCGTCAGAACAGCTTGCTCAACTGGTATCGGGATCGGATGAATGCCGACAGGGGAGGGGAGGGGCGCATCACGGTGGAAGACGCCTCGCAGCTCCGGGACGCGGACATTGGACCCGCTATCGCGCGCGCGCGCGATGCCGCACAGCTCGTCATTGTCGATTCCGAGGGCACTTCGAACTTCAAGACCGCCTACGCCGCGATGGATTCTGATTTCGTCGTCATTCCGACGCGCTCATCCCGCCTCGATCTCGAGCGCACCGTGGAAACCAGCGACATGCTGGGCAAGATGTGCGGCGGCGTACCTTACAGGGTCCTGATCACGCAGACAGGGCAGGTCGCCCGCTCCAAGGCCGAATGGGAGATCGACAGCCAGATCAGCAATGCTCTGCCGACGTTCAATGAGCAGATGCATACGCTCGACGCGTTCCGCGCCATGTCCAACTATCGCATGACGCTGGCCGAGGTGGAGGCCGCGGGCCTGGCCAAGACCGAGAAGGCGCGGCGCATCGCGCAAGGCATCCTGGCCGACATACTCAGCGAAATTCAGAACAAGGAGGCCGTCAATGCCTGAGCCCAAGTCTGCTGCCGGCGCGATGGGGGACATCATCGGCTCCACCCGGCAGCGCATCGAGCATAGCGAAGACCCGGCCGACCGCCTCAAGAACCTGATCGCTGCGACGCCGAAGCCCGCTCCGGCCGCCGCACCGGCGCCCGTCCGCGAACCGGCGCCAACCACGCTTCCGTCCGGCTATTTCCCGCAAGTCGCGAGCGAAGTGGGCATCATCCCGAAGCGCAAGCCGCAGCGTGGTCCCGCGCGCTCGCTCCATATCAGCATGCGCCTGTCGCCGCCCGAGCGCGACCGGCTCGTTCGCTGGTGCGACGATCGCAACCTCAGCCTGCCCGACGGCATCATGGCGCTGATCGATCTCGCGGAAGGGCAGGGGGGTAGCGGGGAGTAGGGCCCGGCTCTTTATGTGAGGAATGGGGGGAGGGGACTTCAGGGCGTCCCGCGCATCGCGACCCAGCTTTTGCAGAAGCCTTCCCACGATTTGTAGAGAGCGGCGCCCGTCAGGGTCTCCAGCTTTGCGCCCATTTTTTGCCTGTAGGCATCGGCAATCATGTCCTTGTCCCAGCCTCCGCCAAAATCGCGAAAGATCGTGATAATGCGTTGGTCAGGGCAGAAACTGAGCGATCCCGAGGGGAAAGGGCGCGCCGGGGGCAGGGGAACGGGCGGCGTTGCGACCGTCTCGACCGTTCCGTCCCGCCTGGCACGCCGACCCACCTTCGGCCGATCGAGCTCCTTGGCGGTTTCCTCCTGATCGACGGGATCCTTGGGACTGAATGTGAGCTTCACAGCCTCGACAGGCCGTCCGCGCCCCGACCCGCGGATCTCGTCCCATTCCACGGTGAAATCCGCAAGCTGGTCAATCTCCAGCTTCGATTTTGCCAGGACATCGCGGCGGAATTCCGCGAAATTCTTGAAGCTACCCTCCGGCACGCCCAGACGCCGGCGCAGTTCCTCAACCTCCATCTTCACGACGCGGTTCTGCCGGTTGATGATCAGGCAGCCCAGGTCATAGAGCGTCAGCGAATAGCGTGACTGCAGCGCCAGCATGACGCCCAGGTTGACCCGCGCATAATAGTCCGAGCGCTGCATCACGCGCTTGAAGGCTTCCGAAAACTCGTACTCAACGACGCTCATGCCGTCTTCGGAGATTTCCTCGACGCAGCTTGAGAGCAGGGACTGCGACATAATCGCGGGCTTGCCCTTTTTGGTCGTCGTGCGAATGCGCACGATCACGCGCAAAAGCTCGTCCATCACGGGCTGGATGCGTTCATTGCCCTTGTGCGATCCGCGCAGCTCCTTCTTGGTAATCGTGAAGTTTCTGTCCTCGCCAGCGTCCGGCCCAGCCTTGCGCAGCATGAGGGCGAAGGCCTTGCGCCCGGCAGCGCTCAAGGAGCCAGTTTCAAACTCGGATTCGACGAGTTCGCCCGGTTTGCTTACAAAATCGAGATCGCGGCGGCGAATCACATCGGCGACCCGGAGCGTCCGGCTAAGGCCATCCGCTTCCGGGGAAACCTCGATCTCAACGATGTCCGAATCGGGCTTCATGTGAGTTGCATATCATCACCTTGTCATAAAGAGAACATCCCCCCGTTCACTCACATAGACGTGCCCCCGAGCCCTCACATAAAGGCTGACAGGGGCGCAAACCGGCGGCCCCCGACCACTCATATAAAGAAATTGCCCGACTCGCGGATTCGCTGCGAGTCTCGCGATATCCCCCGATCGCTCATATAAAGATCTCGCCGCGGTATTCGGACCCGCGCCGCTTTTACCAGCCGCATGGCAGCATCCCCCGCGCACTCACATTAACGCCACCACATCTACCTGATTTTACTAGCCTTTTCGCAGCACCCCGATCACTCATATAAAGCGACTCGGTTCGAAATAGCGAATTTGTCGGTATCTGAGGCCCCCCCCGGAAGCTCATATAAACGGGCGGGGAAGGGCAGGGGGATCACCCCCGATCGCTCACATAAAGAAGGTCGGTCGAGGTTTAGGGTGGGCGTCGTACCAAAAAGGCTGGCCTTTCAAGCCATTCCCGTGTTGTTTTGCAAGATACTGGGACGATTCCCGCGATCCCTCACATAATCCCCCGGCCACTCAGGCAAAGGCCCCCGGCCGCTCGCATAAAGGCCCCCGAGTCCTCACGATAAAGCCCCCAGCCGCTCACATGAACGGGGTCTAACCCATTGGTTCCATGGGCGAAATTGCCCCTGAATCTTAGAATCATTGAAATATAGAAGCTCCCGCGCTCCGCTTGGGCGTTTTTAAAGATGGATTTTTGAGGAAGAAGCACCCTTCCGCGGTGCCGCCGAAGTTGTGCACCATGCCCTGGTCGGCTGCCCCCCCAACCCCATATCATCCTCGCCGGAGCAACACATCCTTCAAGCCAAACTTCCGTGCAATCGATTACCGCCTCTCATCGATCTTGAACGCCGCTTGACTAACGACGCGACCGTATCAAGGTGATCGTGCTGAGAATCAGGCGTGTTCAGCGGCACCAGCGGATACTGTTTTGACGGGCAAGATCATGCGCAATGGGGCGGAATGTACAATGAGCCGGCGAGCGCTTTATTACACAGTGGCGCTTGGTTGTATCGTTGCTATCGCCTTTACCGGAACACCAGCTCCCGCTCGGCCAAAGTTCGACGTGATCGACATGCATTTCCACGCCGATCGTCCTGACGATCAGGGACCTCCCGGGGGCAAGGCCTGCGCTCCCTATCCTGAATGGGCTCCGCGCGATCCCGGGCAACCGTTGGACGGGTATCTCGACTGGTTTACCGGCCACCCCGATTGCCCGACCGTGCTGTCATCGCCGACCGATGCGGATACTCTGCGCGATCGTGGCATCGCCCAGCTGAAACGCTACAATGTGCTGGCCCTTGCCGGCGGCTCAGCGGAGGTGGTGGATGACTATCGCCGTCATGGGGATGGCCACATACTTCCTGGCATCGGCTTCGGCAGCAGCGGCGCTCTCCCGCCGATTGAAGATCTGCGCCGGCTCCACGCCGAAGGCAAAATGCAGGCGCTGAGCGAGATTACCACGCAATATGCCGGCATCGCCCCCGACGACCCACGCATCGAGCCCTATTTCGCTTTCGCAGAGGCCAACGACATCCCGATCGGCATCCACATGGGGCCCGGGCCACCTGGCACAGCTTACTTCGCCACGCCGCATTATCTCGTCTCGGCTGGTGATCCGCTCCGCCTAGAACCCGTGCTCATCCGTCATCCCAAGCTGCGGGTCTATGTTGCCCACGCCGGCTGGCCTTTCGGAGACGCGATGATCGCGATGATGTTCGCCCATCCGCAACTCTATGTCGATGTGGCTGTTCTCGACTGGGCCTATCCCGACCAGCAATTCTACCCCTATCTGCGTCGGCTGATCGACGCCGGTTTCGAACGGCGGATCATGTTTGGGTCCGACAACATGGTATGGCCCGACGCTATCGGAATCGCGATCGAGCGGATCAGACGCGCGCCCTTTCTCACAGAGAGGCAAAAGCGTCTGATCCTCCACGACAACGCCGCCTCCTTCCTTCGCATCGAGGGATAGGGGCGGTACGGCTGGACAAAGCTCTTGTACGCGGAGCGCCGTCCCGCGACACTCTCGCTGAGCCGCAGCCATCGCGCGTTCAGCCTTCGAATGGCAATTTGCCCTGTGCTTGAATTGTAAGGGAGATCCCCATGCGAACCACGCACAAACTTCTGCTCGGCGGCTGCCTTGCCGCCTCGCTGGTGGGCGGTGTGGCCTATGCCGCGTCCCACGAGCACAAAATGACCGTCAACCTGCCGGGCGGTGAGATCGCCCACATCACCTATTTCGGCGATACGCCTCCGCAGGTCAAAATTTCCCAAGCCCAGCCAGACCAGATCGACTTCGTCGATGCGGCGTTCCAGCCCTTCGCGCAGATGGATCGGATCTCTGCGCTGATGGATGCGCAGATGAACGCCATGATGCGGCGCGTCGCGGATATCCATGCCCAAAACGCTGACGTGACGGCGAGCGAGGCACCGCATTTCGTGTCCTTCTCGGGCCTGCCGAAGGGCGCGCAGGTCCACTACAGCTATAGCTCGACCACCATCGGTCCCAATGGTTGCGCACAGAGCGTGACCTGGACCTCGGACGGCACGGCGAGCGCGCAGCCGAAGATGACGAAGACAAGCACCGGCGACTGCAGCGCTGCGGCCAAGCCGCAGTTGCAGACGACCAGCGGGTCGGCGCAGGCTCAGGCGAGTCCATCCCACACGACCTGATGCGGGCCGCCCGGGTCCGGTGACGCTTTGGCCGCGTGCGTGAGCGCGCGGCCATTGGCGTGAGGACATCTCATCGCATTCCTTTGCGGACCCTGCCGCTTTGCCGACATCGACCACCGGCGTAGCCAGTGCCGCGCCGCCCGTTCCCATCTCGAGAAAGGAAGGAAGAGGAGAATTTCGTGCGAAATCCTGACAGGATCTTTGCCTCCCTATTAACCACCGCTGCCGCCCTGGGCCTTGTCATCGGCCAGCCATCGTCCGCTGCAGCGCAATCGCCGCCCGCCGCATCGCCAGTCGTGCCGCGCCCGGGCGCGCCGCAAAGCTTTGCCGATCTCACCGAACGGCTGGCGCCCGCCGTCGTCAACATCTCGACCCGCCAGCGCGTGCAGATGCCGAGCTTCAGCCCCTTTGCCGGCACGCCCTTCGAGCGCTTCTTCGGAAGTCCCACGGGACCGCGCACCCGCGAAGCGCAGTCGCTCGGCTCAGGCTTCATCCTTTCTGCCGACGGCTACATCGTCACCAACAACCACGTCATCACCGCTGATGGGCAGAGCAAGGTCGAGACGATCACGGTCACCCTGCACAATGGCGAGGAATATCCGGCGACCCTCGTCGGCAGCGATCCCGCCTCGGACCTGGCGGTCCTCAAGATCTCGTCGCGCAAACCGCTGCCGTTCGTGACCTTCGGCGATTCCACGCGCGTCAGGGTCGGCGACTGGGTCCTCGCGATCGGCAATCCTTTCGGCCTGGGCGGCACGGTCACGGCCGGTATCGTCTCGGCGGTCTACCGCAATACCGGTACAGGGCGCGCCTATGACCGCTATCTGCAGACCGATGCCTCGATCAACCGCGGCAATTCGGGCGGACCGATGTTCGACAGCAGCGGGCGGGTCATCGGCATCAACAATGCGATCTTCTCGCCCACGGGCGGAAATGTCGGGATCGGCTTTGCCATCCCCGCGGAGATCGCCGCGCCGATCGTCGAGAAGCTCAAGGCCGGGAAGGCCATCGAGCGCGGTTATCTGGGCGTGACCATACAGCCGATGACCGAAGACCTCGCGTCATCGCTCGGCGTTCCGCGAGACCGCGGCGAGTTCGTCCAGAGCGTGGAGCCCGGCGGGCCCGCGGCACAGGCCGGCATTCGCGCCGGCGACGTCATCCTGCGGGTCGACGGCAAGGAGGTGACTCCAAGCCAAAGCCTGTCGTACCTCGTTGCGAGCGTCGAACCTGGCCGCAAGGTCGCAGTCGAACTCATGCGCGGCAACCAGCGCATGACCGTGATTGCCACGCCGGTGCTTCGCCCGAGCGAGGACAAGCTCGCCCGGCAGGGTTTTGGCCGCGATGACCGTCGTTTCGACGATTTCGACAAGGATCGCGCATCCCCCAGCGAAAAGACGCTCGGCCTTGCCGTCGAACCGCTGACTCCAAGCATCGCCCGTCAGCTCGGCGCGAGCGACGTCTCCCAGGGCCTCGTCATCAGCAGCGTCGAGGGCAATTCCGATGCGGCGCGCAGGGGCCTCAGCCGCGGCGACATCATCCTGTCGGCCAACAACCGGCCGGTCGCGAGCGCCGCTGATCTGGAAGCCGCGATCCGGCAGGCCAGGACGGCGGGACGTTCGGCGATCCTGCTACGGGTCAAGGGGCGCGGCGAAGCGCCGGCCTATGTGCCGGTGCGGCTGCGATAGCGCGCCGGTAGCCAGGGCGGCGTCCTCGGTCGAGGGCGCTGCCTTCCTGGTAGGGGAGGGGGCGGGTCGGGGCAGGCGGCGGCTGTGAATGCCAAGCGCCCGACTGGCCCAATGATGTTTCATGCATCACAATTCAATCTTACGAAATGAGAGCGAATGTGCTAAGGTTCGCGGCGTCAGAAAACGGGCTGAATGATCAAACATCGATCGAGAGGCCCGTCAGCAAAGCGGTTTGCGCTGAGACATAATCGGGAGACATAATGACGGCGCGGGCAGTTCGGGAATTCCTTCTCCTTCACAATCAGAGACTGTACGATTTTCTCCGACAGGGTCTCACGGACCGGTCGCTCGAAACGCAGGACCTGGCTCGGCTTTCCGCAATCCATCTGGCGAACCGCCATGAGATTGCGCGGTGGGATCGTGATGTGTCGTGCAGCGGCACGGCCAGCGCTGCTTAGGGACCCGCCGCGATGAACCGCTATGCGCGAAGCGTCTGGGGTCTCGCCGCCTGCTTTTCCGCGCTCGCTGGCTTTGTCGACGCGCTCGGCTTCCTCTATCTTGGCGGCTTCTTTGTCTCCTTCATGAGCGGCAACTCCACGCGGCTTGCTGTCGGCTTGAGCGAGCATGTCGCAGACGCCTTGACCGCCGGCGGGCTGATCGCGTCCTTTGTCGTGGGCGTCATGCTCGGCTCGCTGTGCGGACGAACCATCAGGCGCGCCCGCCATGGCGCGCTCATGTACCTCATCGCGGCCATGCTGACCGCCGCTTCTTTGCTTGCGGCGGCCGACGCGACCTGGGCCGCGGCTGCGGTGCTCGCCATGGCAATGGGCGCAGAAAATGCCCTGTTCGAACATGATGGCGAGGTACAGATCGGCCTCACCTACATGACCGGTACGCTGGTGAAGCTGGGCCAGCGCCTGTTGTCCGCGCTTATGGGCGGCGACCGGTTCGGATGGGTTCCCTATCTCCTGCTATGGCTTGGCCTCCTGGCGGGCGCGGTGCTGGGCGCCATGCTGTTCGGCCTCATCGGCCACCAGGCCATCTGGGTTGCCGCCGCCTCGGCCTTGCTGCTTGGCATCGCTCTCCATCGCCGCGATGTGAACCTGACACCGTCGGCGAAGGCGCCGCGCCTATGACCGACGGGGGCGGGGTAGGGCCGTCGATCGATCTCGAGCTGTTTCACGACATGGTCTTCGATCTGCGGTTCGATCGGCCTGCGCCAGGCAGCAATCTCGAGGGCCGCTTCCAGGGCGCAGGGAACGTCCCGATCGCGCTTGACGCGCCTTTTGGCGAGACGGGGCCGATGCTGTTCCGGTTCGGTGACATGTTGTCGCTCCTCTTCGACTGGACCACGGTCCAGAGCGGCATGCGGATCAGCGATCCCGACCATCTCCTGTTCGACTATACGCGCATGATGATGGGCTTCCGCCTGTTCCGTCCCGCGCCGCGAAAGATCGAAATGATTGGTCTGGGTGGCGGATCGCTCGCCAAGGCCTGCTATCGCTGCCTGCCCCAGTGCGACATCACTGTGGTCGAGATCGATCCCGCGGTCATTGCCCTGCGCGAGCAGTTCCACATTCCTTCTGACAACGACCGGTTCCGCGTGATCTGCGCCGATGGCCTGGACTATATCCTTAGCGCCCCTGGCGCGCCCGACATCCTCATTCTCGACGGCTTTGACAGCCGGGGCCTTCCCCCGGCGCTGAGCGAGCAGTCCTTCTACGACAGCTGCCGACAGCGCCTCGGCAGGAGCGGGCTGCTGGTAGCCAATCTGTGCGACAATGCCATGGCCTTTGCCACGCTCGTGCGCCGCATCGGGGCCAGCTTCGGGAACCGCACGATCGTCGTTCCGGCCGAAAATGGCGGGAACCGTGTCGTCTTCGCGAGCACAGACCCCGGGTTTCCACCCGCGCGCCAGACCGTCCGCGGCCATCTGCCCGATACGGATGTCGTCGACTACGATGCCAAGGCTCGCAGGGTCGTCCGAGCCCTTGCGCGCGCTTCGCTCAAGGTGCCCCGGACCGAGCACTGAATTTGAACGGGCTCTGCAGCCCACGTCCACCCCAAGGAGGAGGAAAGGGGGGAACAGGACGGTAAGCAAGGAGGATATCATGCCGCTTACAGCCCTTAGACCGTCCCAGGAACTCATCGATCTCGTCGGCGCCCTCGGGGGCACATGGAGCGGTAATGTCGCCATGTGCCGATGCCCCGCCCATGCCGACAGCGACCCCAGCCTTTCGATCCGCCAGGGCGACCGCGGTTTCCTCGTGACCTGCTTTGCCGGCTGCGCGCGCGAAGACGTGCTGCGTGAGCTTCGGCGCGTGCAACCGGGCCGACATTTCCCTGCGCCCAGCAGCACTGAAGGGCGGGGAAGGGGCAATCCACAGCCCGTGTGGGACCAGGGCACCGAGATCATCGGTACGCTTGGGGAAACCTACCTGCGCGGGCGCCACCTCGTGCCGCTCGTCCAGGGCCTGCGGTTCCATCCACGTTGTCCCTATCTTCCCAAGCCGCGAACGCAGTTTCTTCCCGCCTTGCTGGTGCCCGTCCAGGAAGGTCAGAGCCTGACCGCCATCCAGCGCATCTTCCTGGACCCTGAAGGCCGCTATACGCGCAAGGTCATGCTGGGCACGCCGGGGCGGGGCGCATGGCAGGGCGGACAGCCAGGAGAGACCCTGGCGATTGCCGAGGGCTTCGAGACGGCTTGGGCCTTTATTTTGCTGACCGGCATTCCCTGCTGGGCAAGCTTGGGCGCACGCAGGCTTCATCAGATGACCATACCGCCTCGCGTGAAGCGGCTATTCCTTGCCAGTGACAATGATCTGGAAGGACGGCGCGCGGCGGCCCAGGCGAAGGATTACTACGCCCGCGATGACCTCGACATTGTCCACATGCCTCCCCCCGGTTGCGCGAAGGATTGGGCCCGCGTGCTCGAAGCCAGGGTCGAGAGCCATCAAGAGCTTTGCCCAATATAGCTCAGCGATGATTTTCCCGGCGGCCACTTGAGCAAATGCCCGAGACGAACGGCCGTGATGAGAGACGGGTCGACGTCCTGACACCCGGATGCGGGACGACTAAACAAAAGGACGCCGCACCTTTCGGCGCGGCGCCCTGAAGCTCGCAACGAGCCTTATTCCTTGGCGCCGTTTCCCGGTTCGGTCGTCTTGGGAGCCTTGCCATCTTCGACACGACCTTCGTTACGCAGATCGCGGCCTTCCTGCGCCTTCTTCTTTGCTTCGGGTGTGTCGCCGTGTTCGTTCAGCTCTTCCTTCACGAAACCAGCGGCTTCTTTGGCTTTACCTTCGATGCTCATCACACTCTCCTTCTCAAGATACATCTGTAAAACACAAATTGGAAAAACCTGTTCCCAAGCTGGTTTCTGGATACGCAAACAGGCCTTCAGCGGCCGGCTTTCATCTCCCTGGACAGATGACGAAGCAAAGTGCGCAAGAGGTAACCTCAATAAATGGGTATGCATGATCGCAAATGCAGGGATCTCGCTCATAAAAGCGCAATGGTATCGTTAATTAGGTCAGTTAAAGTTAAGAACAGAAGTGTCTTCGAGCAACTCAAAGCGTAATGGTAACTATCCGCTGTTATTCACCGGGGCGCATGAGGCAGTTGACGGGAGTGGCGTAAGGCACTGTTCTAAAGTAGGAAATTGGTTGTCTACACCGTTCCTGTTCAGGACAGAAAATGCCACAAGCCACACCCGTCGACAGCGAGGTTAGCGCGCCCCGGTTTTCGTTTCCAGCCATCGGGCGCAAGAAAGTCAGCGCCGCGTTCGACGGTGGCCGGTTGACCTCGGACGGCGGAGTTCTACTGCTGGCGCAGGCCGAACGCGAGATGGGAATTTGCGCGCAGCTCGCCGGCTGTATTGCCGATCTGCGCGATCCCTCTCGGGTAATCCATGCGCTGGACGACATCCTGCGGGCGCGAGTTCTGGCAATCTGCTGCGGCTACGAGGATGCCGATGACCTTGATGCTCTGCGCGATGATCCCGGCTTCCGCCTGGCGCTGGGCAAACTGCCAGGCGCCGGCGCGGGCCTTGCCAGTCAGCCGACGATGAGCCGGTGGGAAAACGCAGCCACCACGCGCGAACTGGTGCGCATGATGCAGGCCATGATCGGCGTCTACTGCGCCAGCTATCCGATAGCGCCCAAGGCGGTGACGCTGGATATCGATGATACGTGTGATGTCGTGCACGGCTACCAACAGCTTTCATTCTGGAACGGCCACCACGGCGAGCGCTGCTTCCTTCCGATCCATGTCTACGATACCGCGACAGGGCGACCCGTGGCGATGCTGCTGCGCACCGGCAAGACGCCATCGGGCGCCGAAGCGGCAGGTCACATCCGGCGCCTGGTGCACCACATCCGCAAGCACTGGCCCACAACCCGCATCACCGTCCGCGGCGATGGGCACTATGGCAGACCAGAGGTGATGGCTTTCTGCGAGGAAGCTGGCGTCGATTACGTGTTCGGCCTGCCGACCAATGCCGCGCTGCGCGCCGATCCGGTCATCGTTGCAGCCGCCGATGCCTGTGCAGTCAAGCGCGCCGAGGAAGATCGGGCCGTCCTGCGCAATTATGCCGAGACCCGCTACGGTGCTAAAAGTTGGAAATGCCAGCGCCGCGTCGCCGCCCGGATCGAGGCCAGCAAGCTCGGCATGGACATCCGCTACGTCGTGACCTCCCTGACGGACGGCTCGGCCGAATACATCTATGACACACTCTACTGCGCTCGTGGTCAGGCCGAGAACCTGATCAAACGGCATAAGACCCAACTCGCCAGCGACCGCACCTCGTGCCGCTCGGCCAACGCCAACCAGATGCGCTTGATCCTGCATACTGCTGCTTACTGGCTGATGTGGCGCATCCAGCAGGCGATCCCCAGGACAACGGCTCTCGCCGTTGCAGAGTTCGCCACCTTGCGCTTGCGGCTGCTCAAGGTCGCCGCCCGCGTCATCGAGACTGCCACGCGCATCCGTGTCGCCTTTGCGTCAGCCTGCCCCGATGCCAACGTGTTCAAGGCCATCGCCATCAGCCTCCGGCCAGCACCTACATAGTCAGCGCGGCCGTGCCGCACAAAGCCTGAGCCCTCGTCCATCAACCTTGAAAAGCCAATTGATCCTGACTCGGTGAAAATGCCGACGATGGCGCTCGCCCTGATTACACGATCACCGAAAAATCCGGCCGGATACGTTCAGTCATGCGGGCTCATGAATAGTGCGGGCTATAGTCCTGTGAATCACGCCGATCGCGCACCCAGAAAATGCCCCGGAGCCGGGAAATAATCCTTCTCATGTGCGTTAGTTTTCCAGCGATGGCGAACCATCTGGATCGTCGCGGGGAGTCGTTGATGCGCGTTGCGATAATAGCTCATTTAAAGTTCCCGATCGGTGAGCCCTTCGCGGGCGGGCTGGAGATGCACACTCACATGCTCGCACGGTCGCTGCGCGAACGTGGACACGAGGTTACTCTCTTTGCATCGACGCGCTCCGATCCCGCATTGGGTGTCGAAGCGATCTGCGATGAAACCTCGCTTCTTGAAACGGGCATCGCCGAAGCCAATGATGTCGCCTTCTTCCGCGAACATCATGCCTATCTTGGATTGATGACCGAACTACGGTCGCGATCCTTCGATGTGATCCATAACAATTCCTTGCACTATCTTCCCGTCAGCATGGCGGAAACGCTTGCCAGTCCCGTCCTGACGACGCTCCACACGCCGCCCTTTTGCTGGCTGGAAAGCGGGGTACGGCTCAACCGCGGGCCGATGACCTATGTCGCTGTGTCGAAGGCAACGGCTCACATGTGGAGCCACGTGGCGAAAACGGATCATATCATTCCCAACGGCATCGACCTGACGCATTTTCCCTATCAACCGGTCGCGAGCGAGACACCTTATCTCGTCTGGTATGGCCGGATCGTCCCGGAAAAGGGGCTGGACTATGCGATCGATGCGGCCCGCCTTGCCGGACTGCCGTTGCGTATCGCTGGCCCCATCTCGAACCAGAGCTATTTCGACGAGGCCGTCGCGCCTCGACTGGGAGCGAATGTCGAATATGTCGGCCATCTTTATCATCGCGAACTCGCCCAACTCGTGGGCGGGGCGATCGCCGCGCTGTGCACGCCGCGCTGGGAAGAGCCTTATGGCCTGGTCGTGGCGGAGGCGTTGGCATGCGGCACCCCCGTGGCCGCGTTCCGGCGCGGCGGCGTGCCTGCGCTGTTGACCGAAGAGTGCGGCGTTCTTGCAAAGCCCGACGATGTCGCGTCGCTCGCCTCTGCGGCGCTCGCAGCGTCGGGGCTGAGCCGCAGCGCGTGCAGGGCACATGCGGAGCGATATTGCGACGCGCAGCGCATGGTCGACGAGTATGAAGCTGTATATCGAAGGCTCGTTGCCCTCCCGGCTCTCGCCGCCGAGCCAGAGACCGCACCGCTCATTGCCAGCGTTGCATGACCCCCGCTGTCTGCGTCTGCATACCGGCCCGAAATGAGGCTGAGCATATCGGCCGCTTGATTGACGCCTTGGCGCAGCAAACTGTTCAAACCTTCGCTGTCGCTATCTGCGTGAACAATAGTAGCGATGCCACGCACGCAACAGCGGTAGACGCCATGCTTCGATCCCACGCGGCGTTCGATCTTCACATCGTCCAGCGCGTGTTCGAGCCCGCGCGGGCCCATGCCGGATCCGCCCGCCGCGCCGCGATGGACATGGGCGCTGATCTTATCTCGTCCGAAGGCATGCTGCTTTCCACAGACGCCGACTGTCGACCGCCTCTGGACTGGGTGGAGACCAATTTAAGGCACTTTTCCGCCGATCGGATCATTGGCGGCCGCATCGAGCTTGACGAGCTTGAGGCGGAAACGGCGCCGGGCATTTTCTTGCTACGCCGCCGGTTCGATGCCTATTGGCGGGCGGTGCGTGCGATCGAGGACGCCATCGATCCGGTCCCCTGGGATAGGCCGCCCCGGCACGGCGATCATACAGGGGCAAGCCTTGCCCTATCGGTCGAGCTTTATCGCCAAGCCGGCGGCGTACCGCTCCTGTCCTCCGGCGAGGATCGCGCCCTGGTCGAAGCCGCATGTGGTGCAGGCGGCAAACTGATCCACCCCTACGCCGTATGGACCCGCGCATCCGCCCGAACCGCCGGCCGCGCCAGTGGCGGCATGGCAGCGGACATGCAGCAATGGATGGACTACGTCGCAAAAGAGAAGAATCCCATGGTTCCCGCTCTATCGCACTGGGAGGAGCGCGCCCGCTGGCGGCTATGGGCCAAGGGAGAGATGAGCGCCGCCGATTGCCTGATCGCAGAACGCGCGCTTGCGCCTATGCCCTGCGACATGCCGCTGCCCACCCTGGAAGACATCGGTTGAGCCGCCCGATCGGATATTATATCCATCATCATGGCCACGGCCATCGCCAGCGCGCGATCGCGATCGGGCAATCGCTCGACGATGTCATGCTGATGGGGACCGGTCTTGCCGGCCGGACCGGAAACCTTCCCTTCCTGGACCTGCCCGACGATCGTCTGGACGCGAGTTTCGCGGGTATCGACCACGCCGATCGTCCGGCCTCCTTGCATTATGCGCCGCTGGATCATGAAGGCATCCGTCAGCGTATCAGACGGATGGCAGGCTGGATCGCCGAGGCACGTCCGCGCCTGATGGTGGTGGATGTGTCGGCCGAAGTGGCGATGCTGGCACGACTTGCCTCGGTGCCGACGGTTTATGTTCGGTTGAGCGGGAAACGGCTGGATCCAGCCCATCTGGACGCATTTCGTGGGGCTACGGGGCTGCTTGCGCCGTTCCACGAAGCCATGGACGATGACGACATACCGATCTGGATCCGCGAGAAAACTTTCCATGCGCCGGGCATCATCCAGTCGGATCGACACTATGCGCCCGGCGGGGATAGCACCGTGCTGGTCGTTGTGGGCCGCGGGGGCGGCATCTCCGACGGAGAGCGATGGGCCGCCGCAGCCAGAGCCACGCCCGCATGGCGATGGCGCGTCATAGGGCCCTGCACCATGCCCTGCGACATGCCCGATAATCTCGAATTGCGGGGGTGGGTCGATGACGCGGACGCGCAGATTGCGACTGCCGGGGTGGTCATCGGCGGCGCCGGCGATGGCGTCGTCAGCGCCGTACTATCGGCGCGCCGGCCTTACATCTGTCTACCCGAACCACGGCCCTTCGACGAGCAGATGTCCAAGGCCAACAGCCTGGCTGCCGTGGGCGGTGCGATCCTGTGCCGCGAGCCACCTCATCCGCGGGAGTGGTCCAACCTCATCGATCGGGCGATCGCGCAAAATCAGCAGTGGCCCACTTGCCTGACCGGGGAGAGCGGGCCGCAACGGGTGGCGGAGTGGTTGAACAGCCTTTCTGTCGCTGCCATGGAACATAAAGGTGGTATCGCATGATCCTGGACCAACACGAGCGGGTCATGGAGACGACGGCGGACATCGTCGATCGCCTTGCAACGCTGGGCGCGGGCTACGACGCGGCCCCCAATTTCCCGTGTGATAGCCTAGCGGTTCTGGTGGAGAGCGGTCATCATCGCAGGTTCGCCCCCGAAGCATGCGGAGGGGTTCGCTTTGAAAATGAAGCGGCGCGCGCATGCGCTATGGCGAAGACCTTGCGCGAGGTGGGACGGGGCGACCTTAGTATCGGACGGCTCTACGAAGGGCATGTCAATGCGATGTCGCTGTTCGACTGGTACGGGACGCGCGATCAGCAAGACTGGTTGACCCAGGTTCTGGATCGCGGCGCATGGTTCGGGGTGTGGGCCACCGAGCCTTCCCCCGGCGTACGGATAGTCGGCGGAGCGGCCATGTCTCTTGTCGGCCAGAAGATGTTCGCAAGCGGGGCGGGCGGGCTCGACTATACGCTGGTCACTGCCGCCGGCGAAGGCACCGACCGGCGCCTGGTGATCGTCCCCGCCAACGAGCAGGCCCGAACGGACCTGTCGGGATGGCGGGTCCGGGGGATGCGCGCGAGCGTGAGCGGTCGCTATCTGCTCGACGCAATAGCCGTCGAACCGCGCATGCTGCTGGGCCAACCGGGCGACTATGACCGTGATCCTCGTTTTACGGCCGGAGCCTGGCGCTTCTGCGCGGCGCAACTGGGTGGCATCGAGGCCCTGGTCGCGGAAATCCGATCGACCATGGGCGATGCGGGTCGCAACGAGCCGCAGCAGCGGGCACGGTTTGCCGATGCGGTCGTTGCGGTGCGCACCGCAGGTTTCTGGGTCGATGAAGCGGCACGGCGCTTTGCGTCAGGTCATGACGATGCCGTCGCCGTTGCGCGCCTGACCCGCGGGGTCGTCGAAAATGCAGGCTTTGCCGTGATGGAGGCCGCAGCCCGGATATTGGGGACGCGCAGTGCCTTCGATGGGGAACGGGCGGACAAGATCATTCGCGATCTCTCCCTCTATCTGCGCCAAGCGGGACCCGATCATGCGCGGGACGAGGCCGCCCAAATGCTTCTGGATCACGACATCTGGGACGAGAGTGACCGATTATGGTGAAGGTCGAGCCTCTGGTACAAAGCCGATGGGCATCGGCGCGCTGGCTCGTCCTAGCTCCCCACCCCGACGACGAGACATTGGGGGCGGGCGCGCTGATCGCGCATTGCGCCGCGCAAGACCGGCTCGGTATGATCGCATTTCTGACCGATGGCACGGGCTCGCATCTCGAAACTACGCCGCGCGTCGCTGTGACCAGACGCAAAGAAGCCCGCCACGCACTCGGCAGGCTGGGCGCCCAAGCGGTCCCGACGATCTGGATGGGGTGGCGCGACGCGCATCCCCATCCGATTGACAGCAATCCGTTCATGCGGGAGGCCGGTCGGCTCGCGGCGCTGCTGCGCTGGCGCCGGATCGATGCGATCGCCGTTTCCGACCATAGCGAGGCGCATTGCGACCATGTCGCGGCCTTCAGACTGGCCGAGGCCGCTGTGCACAGGGCGAAGCGCCCGGTCGCTCTGTTTGCCTATCATGTCTGGGGTGAGGCGCCGCGCCTGGCGCGACATATCGCCACGCCGGCCATGCCCGTCGGACAGCGGCGTCAGGCCCTGCTCGCCCATCGAAGCCAGATTTCGCCGGTGATGGGCGATGGATTTCGGCTTCCGCGCGAAAAGCGCCGCATGGCCGCGCGAGACGTGCTGACATTGAGAAGGGATTGCCGATGACCCGCTCGAGCCTGGACGCACAATATTTCGACGACATTTTCGGATCGGATGACGACCCATGGGATCTGGCGTCGAGCGCGTATGAAGCCGCCAAATTTGCCCACACCCATGATGTGCTGGCCGACCGACGGTATGCGCGCGCCCTCGAGATCGGCTGCGCGCATGGCGTTCTGACGGGCTATCTCGCACCCCTATGCGACAGCCTTCTTGCCGTGGACATCAGCGCGAAGGCGTTGGCGCAGGCGAGGGCGCGCCTGGGCGATCAGCCCGGCGTCAGGCTGGCACGCATGGCGTTCCCGCAGGAGGCCCCCGAAGCCAAGGACTTCGATCTGGTGGTGCTGTCTGAGGTGACCTATTATTGGGATCTGGCCGATCTGGATCGTGCTGGCAAATGGCTGCGCGATCATGTTGTGCGCGGCGGCAGGGTCATCCTGGTCCATTACACCGCGCAAACCGATTATCCGCAAAGCGGGGATGCGGCGGTCGAGACCTTGTGGTTCGACATGGCCCAGAAATTCGATGTGGAACTGGCCGAGCGCCGAGATACCTACCGGCTCGACCTGTGGACGCGTCGCTGATGGGCATATCGGTCCTTACCATCGTTCGTAACCGCAGCGCGCATCTGGCGCAGCTTGTCGAGGGCCTGCGCAGAAGCGATCGACAACCCGATGAACTGATCATCGTGGATATGAGTGACGAGCCGGTCGAGGTCGGCGCAGCAAGCTTTCCCGTTCGCATCGATCGGTTCGAGACCCAAGGGCTCCCCCTGGCGGCCGCCCGCAACCGGGCCGCATCCCTGGCCCGGCATGAGATGCTGATCTTCCTTGATGTCGATTGCATTCCTCTGCGCGCGTGCGTCGGCCTGCTGGCCGATACCCTCAGCGAGCACGATAGCCTGCTGTGCGCCGATGTTCGTTATCTTGGCCCCGACGATGCGCGCGGAAGCTGGCAGGAGTGCGACCTGCTTGAACGCGGGCGGGCGCACCCTGTGCGCTCATTTCCTGCCCGCGGCGTGCGCGAGGAGAGCAATGCCGGGCTGTTCTGGTCGCTGGCCTTTGCGCTGCGCCGATCAAGCTTTGCGGCGTTGGGCGGCTTCGATGAGGCGTTCACGGGCTATGGCGCGGAGGACACCGACTTTGGTTTCAGGGCTGTCGCTGCCGGCTTCAGGCTGCTGTTCGTCGGACAGGCCATCGCCTGCCACCAATATCATGAAAGCTATGAACCGCCCGTGCAGCACGTGTCCGATATTGTTCGCAATGCAAAGACATTTCACGCACACTGGAAACGATGGCCGATGGAAGGCTGGCTGCGCGATTTCGAACGGCTTGGACTTGTGCGGTGGCGCGGCAGCACCCTGGAGCTTGTGCGCCTGCCTACTGCAAGCGAAATCTGTGCTTTGCGCGTTGAATAGGCATCTTGATGCGGGCCGATGAGAATGTTCAGTCGAACGGCACAGTCTGGAAGGAAGATGCAGACAGCCGACAATGATACCACACATGAGGCAGGAGCCAGTCGATGACCGCCATGTACACCGCGTGGATGAAAGCCGGATTCGATTTCTGGATGCTGGGCGCCGAAGCCGGGACAGTCATGACGATGAGGCTTGCCAAGATCGCCGCAGGCGAAGACGATGGAAGCGTCGAAGCGGAATTGATGGTCTCAGAAAAAGTCCGCGCCATGATCGGACTGCAGACCAAGATGATGACCGGTGCCCTTGATACGACGCCATTGAGCAAAACACGCGGCACCCTGAAGCATTATCGCCAAAAGGTGGCGGCAAATGACAGGAGATTACGCCGGTCGCGATAAGCGATCTTCGCGGAACGCCATCGGATCGTGCTAGCCTGTCGCGTTGCCGACCGATAAACCTGCACTTGCAGGCTATGGGCGATCGTCGATCGGCTTGGGGATCGCGATGCCGAGCTTCTTACGGCCCTTGCCAGTGGCGTTCGTCGCCGGAGCCTGTTCGCCAGCCTTTCTCCCCAGCCCTAACGCCTTGGCCAATGTGCTCCGCCGTTCCCGATAGTTCGGCGCGACCATCGGGTAGTCCTTCGGAAGGCCCCATTTTACACGATAGGCTTCGGGCTTCAGCTGATAATGGGTCGCCAGATGGCGCTTGAGCAGCGTCAGCTTCTTGCCATCTTCCAGACACACCAGATAGTCCGGCATGATCGACCGGCGGATCGGAACGGCCGGTTGCAACTTGGCAGTTTCGGACACGGAAGGCGTTGTCCCGGCCTGATCCAGCGCTCCATAGACCGCCTCGATGAGTACCGGCAGGTCGGAGGGAGACACGGAATTGTTCGACACATGGGCCGACACGATATCGGCGGTCAGTGTGACAAGAAGATCGTCGGCCAATCTGTTCTCCGTTGTTAGGGCCCTAAAGCAGCAGCGGCCATCGACCGGCCCGGCCTTCATATTGCGGATCACGCTACCTGCAAGAGCGACATGCGCCGTTCAACATGCAGGGGAAATGCGCGTTCGGCGCGCAGTCTAGCTCTGAGAGCGAATGGTCTCGCGCAGGGGGCCATAGCGAGGCCGAGCGACGTCCCGGAGGGCGCCGGATGACCATCACCATCCCGGCGCGGCGCGGCCCGGAAAAGGGAAGGGGGATCGGAATTGTGATGCTGCCGAAGGGGCAGCTTTCACAGGAGCATACCCTCATGTCCGATCTCTTCGCCGCCGCCGGCGCATCCGACCGCCTTGCTGCCCAGGCCCTGCTTCTCCTGCTGCGCAGGGGGGCGCCCATCACCCGCCGCCAGCTCAACGAAGCGATGACGAGCGCCTTTGGCGGCAGCGACGCCGATGGCCGCTGGACACAGCGCGACAGCTTCGAACTCCTGGAGCACGCAACGGCCCTCTATCTGCGCGAGAAGCCCTATGCTCTCGAGAGCTTCGCCGACGTGACGCAGGCCCATGCGCTCGTTCAGCGCCTGCCGACCCAGACCGTGCGCAGCGAAGCGCAGATCGCCTGGCAGCAATTCTCGACGCCCGCCGATATCGCGGCGCTCGCGGTGCTGCTCGCCGACGTCGGGCCGCAGGACGTGGTGCTCGAACCCAGCGCAGGCAATGGCCTTCTCGTCGCACAGCTCGGAGATCATCGGTCGCTCCAACTCAACGAACTCGATCCCACGCGGCGATCGCGGCTGGCGGCCCTGTTCCCCGAAGCCCTCATCACCGGGTATGACGGCGCCGCGATCGGGTCGCTCATGGTCCGGCAAGAGCGGCCGAGCATCATCCTGATGAACCCGCCCTTCTCGCGCTCGCTGGGCCGCGGCGCCGACGACCTGGCCGCTGTGCGGCACCTCCAGGCGGCACTGCGCCACCTTGCCCCGGGTGGACGCCTGGTGGCGATCATGCCCGACTGGTTTGGCCCCAATGCGCGCATGCGCGACCATTTCGAAACCGTGCTGCGCGAGGCGAGCGTGCGAACGTCGCTGCGGCTCGAGAAATGCTACACCAAGCATGGTACGAGCATCGCCGTGCGGGTCTTCGTCATCGATAAGGTCGCGGGGAACGCGCCGCCCGCCGTCATCCAGCGCGCGTCGGTCGAAGAACTGGCCGCGGTCCTCACCGTGCCGCCGCGTGCCGCGCCGCCTGTCATTACAGCACCCGTCCGCGCGGCACCGGTGCCCGCCAAAGGCATCTCGCTCTTCCGCGCGGTCAAGAGCGCTTCGGTCAAGCCGCGCGCCTATTTCGCACCGGCGCGCAACGACGTTCTCCCGGTCGATTATGAGCGCCTCGAAGCCCCGGCACCGCTGCTGGAGCAGACCGGTGTCTATCTGCCCTATCGGCCGAGCCGCATCGTATTCGACAAAGCGGGCGAGCACCCGACCGCACTCGTCGAATCCGTCGCGATGGGATCGATCGCCGCTCCTATCCCACACTATGTGCCCCGACTGCCCGAGCGCACTGTGTCAGAACGCCTGCTCTCCGCCTCCCAGCTCGAAACGGTCGTCTATGCAGGCCATGCCTGGTCGCAGACCCTCCCGGGCCGCTTCAAGCCGGACAAGGAGGGCGCCGGGCTCGTCCTCGCCGAGGACGGGCGGACCTATCGCAAGGGCTTTTTCCTGGGCGACGGCACCGGGGCCGGCAAGGGCCGGCAGGTCGCCGCCTGCATCCTCGACAAATGGCTGCAGGGCCAGCGGCGCAACATCTGGGTCACCAAGAACGAGCCGCTGCTCGAAGATGCGCGGCGCGACTGGACCGCGCTCGGCGGCGTCTCGGCCGATGTCCAGCCGGTCGGCAACTGGAAGATCGACGAGCCCATCACGCTCGAGCAGGGCGTCCTGTTTGTCACCTATCCGACCCTGCGCTCGGCGCGCGGCGATCATAGCCGGCTCAAGCAGATCCTCGACTGGGCGGGCGAGGATTTCGAGGGCGTCATCTTCTTCGACGAAGCGCACGAGATGGGCGGCGTCGCCGGCGGGGAGGGGGCTCTTGGCGCCAAAGCCGGCTCGCAGCAGGGCATCTGCGGCGTGCTCCTCCAGAACCATCTGCCCGGTGCGCGCGTCGGCTACGCTTCGGCCACGGGCGCCTCGGACATCAACAATCTTGCCTATGCGGTCCGGCTCGGGCTCTGGGGCCCGGAAACCTCCTTCCCCGATCGCGAGCAGTTCATCTCCTCGATCCGGCAGGGCGGCATTGCCGCGATGGAACTGGTCGCCCGCGATCTCAAGGCCAGCGGCCTTTATCTCGCCCGCGCCCTGAGCTTTGCCGGGGTCGAATATGACATATTGAAGCACGAGCTGACCCCGGCGCAGATCGAGATCTACGACATCTATGCCGATGCCTGGGCGATCATCCATCGCAACATGGAGGCCGCCCTCGAGCTGACCGGCGTCGTTGACGGCCTCGAAGGCAATACGCTCAACAGCGGCGCCAAGGCCTCGGCGCGCTCGCGCTTCGAGTCGACCAAGCAGCGCTTCTTCGGACAGGTGCTCCTGTCGATGAAATTGCCGACCGTGATCGCGGCCGCCGAGCAGCATCTCGCCGAAGGCAAGTCGGTGGTCATGCAGCTTGTCACCACGGCCGAGTCCATCCTCGACCGCCGCCTGGGCCAACTCGCCCCGGATGAGCGCGCCGAACTCGATATCGACCTGAGCCCGCGCGAATATGTCTAATGTTGAGCTCAACATTACACATATTCTTTGCAGTCGCAGTTTATGTCGAGCGTGGCGGCGGGAGGCGCAGGTTTCCTTCGGTTTTCCATGAATTCACTCCAGATAATTACAGTTCCTTCGACCTCAACAAGTCGAAGGAACCAACATGCGATCAAGATCATCATTGCCGTTTCGAGCGGCCCCGCTCCGGGTCGAAGACCCGCCCAGTCACGGCACCCTTCTCACCACATTCCTCTCCTCTCTGTCGCTCGACGAGAAGTCAGGCTGTGCGGTTCTGTATGGCGCGGCGGTCCGCCATTTCCTGCATTGGCTGGGCCTGCATAGGATCGCCATCCGCACGATTGACGATCGGGCTGTCCGGCGGTTCGAGAAGCATCGGTGCCGGTGTCACCGGTATTCGGCGCAGCAGCCAGTATATAAGGCGGACATTGCAGCGCGAGTCAGACGCTTCGTCCGCTTCCTGGAAGATCAAGGCTACGTCGAAGTCGACGACGGGATCGACGATCTGCCACGGCACCTCGCCGACTATTCCGATGCGATCGATCGCCTGCAACTTGCCGAGGGACCGGCACAGGCCTATCGGTCCGAGGCCGAGCATTTCGTGGCCTGGCTTCGCATGGCGCGGCGCCAATGGATCGATATCGATGACACGATCATCGACCACTATGCAGCGCATGATTGCCGATGCCCGGTCTGGCGCAAGCGGGGCAAGCTGGTCGCAACGGGCACCAAGCGGCGGCGGCGATGCGCACGGCACTTCGTCGAGTTCCTGCGAGGCCGGGGCGCCATCCCATCGGTTGAACCGGTGGCGGACGATGACCCGCACATGTCGGCTTACTTGGCATGGCTCAAGCAACACCGCGGCGCCACGGACGAGACGATCCGGCGCTACCGGACCGATATCAGACGGCTCATGCCAATGCTGGGCGAGCCTTCGCAATGGGATGCCGCCGGACTCAGGAGCGCATTCCAACGACGAAGCAAGGAGACGCCGGGGTCGGCATCGCTGCTCGTCACGATAATGAGGAGCTACATCCGGTTTCTGGTCGTGCGTGGCGAGTGCCGGCCGGCATTGTTGCATGCAGTTCCATCAGTACAGCGCTACCGCCTTTCGACGCTGCCGCGCCACGTCGACCCGGCAACGATCGAGAGGATCATTGCGGCCTGTCCGACAGATCGTCCGGTGGAAGTCCGGGACAAGGCCATCATTCTCCTGCTCGCCAGGCTCGGCCTGCGGGCTGCCGATATTCAGAACATGCGTCTCGACGACATCGACTGGCGATCCGGCCACCTGACGGTCAAGGGCAAGACGCGTCGCCCGGACCGCCTGCCATTGCCGCAGGATGTTGGCGACGCGATCCTGGCATATCTTGCGGCAGCCCGCCCGAAGGCCGCCGAAGAGCATCTGTTCCTGCGTGCACAAGCACCGTTTCGGCCATTCCGCTCGTCCGCTGAGATCGCGGGCATCGTCGCTCGTACGCGCGACCGCGGTGGGATCGAAGGAGTGCCGACCGGGTCGCACATATTCCGGCATTCGCTTGCCACCAACCTGCTGCGCGCGGGCGCAGGCCTGGAGTCCGTCGGGACCATCCTGCGTCACAGCTCGCCCGAGACCACTGCCATCTACGCCAAGGTCGATCTGCCGATGCTCATGAAGATCGCGCAGCCCTGGCCGGGAGAACAGTCATGCTGAACATCCACATTTCCAGATACGTGGCGCTGCATCGCAGCCTCGGGCTGAAGTTCTCTGAACAGGAACGCATGCTGCGCCTGTACGCCGCCTACGCCGGAGGATTCGGCGACCGGCACATCCAAGTCCAGCGGATCTACGACTGGTGCCACACGGCGAGTTCGCAGAATGTGGCCCGCCGGAGGTTTGATACCGTTCGCAACTTCAGCCGCTTTATCCAAGCCGATGATCCAGTTTACGAGGTGCCGCCTGCCGGTGTCTTCGGTCGGGGCAAGCGGCCACGCCCGACACCGACCATCATCGAACCGGAACAGGTCCGGGCGATCATGACCGCGGCGTTGGACGTTGCGTCCCAAGACACGATCAGCCCATACACGTACCATTATTTGTTCGGCTTGCTGGCGGCGACAGGTCTCCGGATTTCTGAGGCCCTCGCATTACAATGCAACGATCTGGTCGAGGATGGCTTGATCGTCCGCAACGGCAAGTTCGGCAAGCAGCGGCTGATTGCCTTGCAGCCATCGACCCGTCAGGCGCTCGAAGCATATCTCGCCACCCGGGCAAGGCTCGGCGCCACGGGCAATGACCTGTTCGTGACCATCCGCGGAAGAGCCCCCCATAAAGTGCGCGCGCACATCGTGTTCGTCAGGCTGGCCCGACTGCTCGGATATCGCGGACCTACTGGAACAGCGGGCATGCGGCTCCACGATCTGCGGCACACCTTCGCTGTCCGCTCGCTGGAGTCATGCCCGCCGGAAAGGGAAGCCATCGCACACCACATGGCCGGACTCAGCGTCTATCTGGGGCACGCGTCGGTCGCCAACACTTATTGGTATCTCGAGGCCACTCCGGTGCTGCTGCGCGATATCGCTGCCGCCAGCGAGCAACTTTACCGAGGAGAAGCGGCATGACGGCTCTCGCTCCGCATCTCTCGACCTACCTGCGTGAACATCTGCCACGCGAACGTGCTGTTAGTCCGCACACGGTGAAGACCTACGCCAACTGCTTCGTCCTCCTGGTCCAGTTCGCTGCCGATCGGCTGAAGCGTCGGCCGACCGATCTCGAGATCGAGGATCTCGGCACCGACATGATAATGGCCTTCCTTGACCATGTCGAGAACGGTCGCGGCAGCTGTGTTCGGACTCGCAATGGCAGGCTCGCCGCGATCCGGTCCTTCTTCCGCTACATCGAGTATCGTATTCCGGCCTGCCTAGATCAGGCCCTTCGCGTCAGATCGATCCCTACCAAGAAGACCGACAAGGCGCTGATCGACTACCTCGACCGGGCAGAGATCAAGGCTTTGCTCGACGCCCCAGATCCCCGGACACGCCTTGGCACCCGCGATCGTGCAATGCTGCATCTGGCCTATGCTGGCGGGCTGAGGGTGTCGGAACTCGTAACGCTACAACTGCGCGATTTCCCGGACCGCTCCCTGTCCACCGTGCACATCATGGGCAAGGGTCGGCGTGAACGGGTCCTCCCGCTCTGGAAGGAGACTCAGTTCGCATTGCGCGCGTGGCTTGCGATCCGCCCCGATGCGCAAGCTGCCGAGATATTCCTCAATGCCAGCGGGCAACCCATGACCCGCGACGGATTTGCGTTCCGTTTGGCGGAGCACGTCAAGGCCGCGGCAGAGAAGCAGCCGTCGATCCTTGGAAAGCGCGTAACACCGCACGTGCTGCGCCATTCCTGCGCAATGCACACGCTCGCGGCGACCGGGGACATTCGCAAGGTCGCATTATGGCTCGGGCACGCCAGCATCCAGAGCACCGAGACCTATTTGCGCGCCGATCCCGAGGAAAAGCTGCAAATTCTCGCGGCGCACGGCGCCCCTGCCATCAGGCCCGGGCGCTTCAAGCCGCAAAGCGACGATCTACTATCAATGCTTCAGGAAATACGTGCAGGAGGTCATGTCAAAATTTGACACAGGTCCGCATCGCAGTCCGAAGCGCCAGTGGCGCTCCCGCCAACAAAGCTTCGCCTTCGAGGCGGCCGTTGATGCGTAGCATAACCGAACCGTTTTGACGGAGAAGCATCGGAATGAGTTGGGAACCAGTGAGGTTGGCCTGCCAAAACGTGCTCTGAGCGTTCGCGCGGCCGGTCGGAATGTCAATTAATCGACCAGCAAAATTCCATGTAACCGTAACGCGCTGCACCGTCGCGGGCTTGTTAAGGAGCATGGCCATCATGGGGCGGTTGCCTTCACAAAACAGGCTAAACGACTTGATGTTTGGCGAAGCAGCTACATCGACATAGGCCATTGGGGCGCGACCTTGGACCGGCACGACCTCCCAAGCAGTCCCAGGCAGCGGCACTGCGTCCTCAGGTGGGCTGTCCATAAGCAGGCGAGCAATGTCCTGGGGCACGGGCAAGCGGCCTCCTTGAGGCGCATAGACCGTCAACTTTCCCTTCTCCCAAAGGCCAATTTGAACGGCACGGCGATTTGCATCAAGCAGAACATAGGCTTGCTCTACACCGCCTTGATGCGGCGCATTTCCCGTAACCCAATAGAGAGACCCTTGTCGTTGGAGACCGGATATCGCCGAAAGATTGCTGGCCAGCAGGTCCATTTTGCGGCCCAAACGCGAACGTATCGCGTCAGCTATCGGACCACTTGTCAAAAGATCTATTCCGTTGGGATCGGAATCACTTTGGAATTTCCCTATGGAACTGGCAAGATTGGTCCAGGCTAGCGGCGTCGGTTTTCCCAAAACTGGCCTTGCTTGCAGCGGTGCTTTTGAAGCAGCAGATGCTGGCCCAGACCCCTTGCATAAGAGCAGTGGGGATTGCGACACGAGCGCTGACTTGAACGGATCCAGGCGCTGTCCAGGCGCGACGTCTGCTTCAAGGCGGACTACGCCTCGCTTTTCGTCGTCATTGACCGTCAAGATCACGCGTCCGAAATCGTTGGCATTGACAGGAAAAGGAAAAAAGACCGCGCTAATGCCTTCATAGGTCGGGCCAAGAAACGAAGCCGCGTACTCAAACCGGGTGCTTTTTACAGTCTGACCAGACGCTTTGAAAGTAAAACCGGTTTCGTTGATCTCAAGGCTCGCCCCTCGAGAGCAATCGCCACGCGGCGCATACGAGCCATAGCTTCCTTCGAGATCCATGCCCTTCAATGACGTCAATGTCACTGCGCCCGCGACGCCGGGCAAGCCCAGAAAAATCCCTGCGAGAAAAACGGTAATGGAGCGCTTGGGCAGTTTGCTCGGCATGGCAGATCTCCATGGCGGACAGCCTTGCATCGGGACCTCGATTGAAAGCGACGAACGACTGCCTCCGGGATTCTCTACAACCTGCACCATTCCAGCGGTGCCGACAATCCTAACGGCCCCAGCATTCAACCTTTTCAGGCAATTATCTGGAGTGAAATCATGGAAAACCGAAGAAAACCTGCGCCTCCCGCCGCCACGCTCGACATAAACTGCGACTGCAAAGAATATGTCATCGACTATCTCGAACGCGCCTTTCCGACCCGGCAAATGCGCGTCTTCACCGACGACACCGGCGCCGAGCGCTCGGTGCCGATGGACGACGAGAACGGCAATCCGGTCTATAATCCGCAGGCGCTCGCGGCGCGCGCCAATCTCATCGAGCAGCTTTGCGCGCTGCCGCCGATTACCTCCGCGCTCGACGGGCTGCTCAATCATTTCGGCCATGACAATGTCGCCGAGATCACGGGACGCACAAAGCGGCTGATCCAGGCGAGCGACGGGCGCCAGAAGCTCGAGACCCGCTCGACCCGAACCAGCCAGGCCGAGGCCGCCGCCTTCATGGGCGGCCTCAAGCGCATCCTCATCTTCAGCGACGCGGGCGGGACTGGCCGCTCCTATCATGCGAGCCTCGATGCGGTGAACCAGGAGCAGCGGGCCCATCTCCTGCTCGAACCCGGCTGGCGGGCCGACCGGGCGATCCAGGGTCTGGGGCGCACCCATCGCACGCATCAGGCCTGCACGCCCCTGTTCCGGCCGGTAACCACCGACTGCAAGGGCGAGCTGCGCTTCACCAGCACCATCGCTCGGCGCCTGGACACGTTGGGCGCGCTGACCCGGGGGCAACGCCAGACCGGAGGACAGAATCTCTTCGACCCCGCCGACAATCTGGAAAGCAGCTACGCCTGCGCGGCGCTGACGAGCTGGTTCCACCTCCTGCACCTGGGCAAGCTCAAGAGCACCACGCTCGCCGAGTTCGAGGAGCGCACCGGCCTCGAGCTCACCGACAAGGACGGCGTGCTGAAGGACGAGCTGCCGCCGATCCAGCGCTGGCTCAACCGGTTGCTTGCGCTCCCGATCGGGCTGCAGAACCGGATCTTCGAGGAGTTTCTCGCCCTCGTCGAAACCCGGGTACAGGCCGCGCGCGAAGCGGGGCGGCTCGACGTCGGCGTGGAGACCATGCTCGTCGATACCGCGACGATCATCGACGACACGATCCTGCGCACCGATCCGGTCAGCGGCGCGACCTCCCACCTCCTCACCATCGAGGTGGCGCGCCGCAAGACGCCTGTCTCGCTCGAGCGCATCCTGCGCATCGCCGAAAGTGATCCCCGCCACGCCTTCCTGCGCAATGCCAAGTCCGGCCTGGTCGCACTGCAAGTGAAGGCCCGCGCCCATATGGAAGAGAAGGACGGCACGCCTATCCCTCGCATCGAACTCATGCGCCCGATCCGCAACGACTATATGCGCCTTGCCGATTTCGCCGAAACCGCCTGGTCACCGATCGACGAGGAGGCTTTCCGCGCACTCTGGGCCGCCGAGGCCGAAGCGGCGGCGGCCCAGGTCGATACCGAGACGATCCGGCTCGCGACCGGGCTCCTGCTGCCGATCTGGTCGGCGCTGCCGAGCGATCATCTCGTCGTCAACCGCATCGCCGACCAGAGCGGCCAGTCCTGGCTCGGCCGCATCGTCTTCGACGATCATGTCGTGCAACTCTACACCAAACTCGGCCTCGATCGCGCCGAGAACCTGCCGCCCGGCGATATCGTCAAGTCCGCGCTCGGCGGTCGCAGCGTCGAACTGACGCAGCCGTTCCCGATGGCGATCAAGCGCGCCGTGGTGAACGGTCTGCCCCGCATCGAACTGGTGGGCGCGCCGCCCGCGCAGCTTGCCTATCTCAAATCGCTCGGCTGCTTCACCGAGATCATCAGCTACCGCACGCGCGTGTTCGTGCCGGTGGAGGGCGCTGCCGACATCCTCGGCAGGCTGCTCAGGCCAGAGGCCCGAGCGGCATAGCCACGATCAGGCTCGCGGCATCCGGCTCGATTTCCAATCCCGCCAGGGGCTGGGTCAGCAGCATGGCCGCGAGCGCCGCTTGGGTCGTTGCCGCGCCAGCCTTGTCGCCCGCCTGTTCGAGCAACTGAACTGCCTTGCGGATCAGGCCGACCGCAAGCGCCCTCTTGTCATGCATCGCTTCCATCGCATCCACTCGTGCTGGTGCCATGGGCCTAGGATAGCATAAGCCCCGCCGTCCGCTACCGGATGATGTGGCCGTCCGTCCGATCAAAGCGTCGCGAGTGGCCCTGTCTCGATAAAATCCGGCCATGTGCTGCCATAGTCGCGCAGCAGCGCGGACGAGCAGATCACCGTCATGGCGCTTCCCGCCTGCTGGCGCTTGAGGCGGGTGAGACCTGCATAGACCAGTGCGAGCGACCGCTCGCCCGCATTCTCGTCCACATAGATCACCAGGAGCGGCGATTCCCAGCCCTTGAAGCTGTGTAGGGTCGTGGCCTTCACGCGAGCGTCGCCCATGTAGAAGGCCATCTTTTCGCGCCGGCGCTCCTGCATGTCGGGCGCGAAGGTGGCGACGCTGGCAATGTCGCGGTCGGCGAGCGCAGAGACGACCATCGCGCCTACCGAGGCGTCGGCGGCAAGGAAGGTGATATCGGCATTGGCCAGGGCCTTCCCCGTCCGCCGCATCATTCCGACGATCTCTGTGACGCAGGTCTCGATTCTGTGCTGCGACGTGCACTGCACCCAGCGCAGTGACACTGGGAACAGATCGAGCGATGCTTGTGGCGGACTGGGCAGCTCAACGCCCTCTTCCGGCAGAAAGCTGGTCACGAAGCTCTGGATCAGCGGCAGGGTGGCGGGCGGCAGGCGATAGCTGACGTCGAGCTGCGCCCAGGCGCCACGAAACCCCGCGCCCGCCATTGCCTCGTTGGTCCAGGCCTGGGCCGTCCCATAGACATCCTGCGTGGCATCTGCCGCCAGGATCATCTCCCCGCCAGGCTGCAGAAACCGTCGCAGCGTATTCCACCAGAGTGGGCGATAGTCCTGCCCTTCATCGACCAGGATCGCGTCGTAGCGCGGGCTGTCCTCCTCGGCCGCGGCCGAAGCGACAAGGCTGGGAAGGGCAGCTTCCATCACCGATGCGCCGTCTCCGCTCTTCCACAGCTCGTCATAGGCCTCGCTCCATCCCACCTCCATGCAGACCTGCTTGCACCAGCTGTGGAAGTTGACGAACACGACATTGCGGTGGCCCCCGCGCACCTTGAGCGCGCGCACGACGAGATCGCGCAGATAGTGCCAGAGGGTGATGTTGAAGGTCGCGACCAGCACCGACTTTCCCTCATCGGCAAGGCGCGCGGCCCGCGCTGCGAGGACGAGCGACTTGCCGGACCCGGCGGGCCCCTTGATCCGGCGATAGCCGCTCGTGGTTCGGGTCTCGGCTAGCTGCCGCTGGTTTGCGTCCATCTCCAGCGGTTGGCGCTGCGTGACCGAGAAATCAGGTTCCACCAGCCATCCACGCAGATCGGCCGCGATGTCCTCGCGCATGAGCATCGAGTGCCGGCGCTGCGATTCCGGCATGATCAAATCGATCCGGCCGGCGGCGAGCTCCACCCGACCGCTGACCGGTTGATAGCGCGCCAGAGGATCATTCTCATCGCGCGTCAGGAAGCCGGCGAAGAGGTCGCGCACGCGCCGGCTGTCGGCGAAGGGGAAAATCACGCCAGCCGTCACTGCGGCAAAGCCGGCATTCTGCTTCAGGCGAGGGCAGTAGAGCTTGTAGACCGCATCTCGGTAATGATTGACCTTGGTGACGGGGTTCTGCGCCGCAAGGGAAAAGCTCTTTCCGTCCTTGCGCCCGTGCAGGTCCCGGCCGCCGGCGGGCACGAAATAGTGCATCGCATCGAGGTTCCAGTCCTTTACCTCGAAGACGGCGATTCCCACCGAGGGGTTTAATAAAACGAAGTCGGGGCGCAGGCCGTTGAGATGCGGCTGGCAATAAATCTCCCATTCCGGGTCGAGATGCGCGTCGAAAAACTCGAGGACTACGCGCTCGCCGGGCGTCAAGGGCTGGCGCAGTCGGTCGAGATCCTCCCGTGGAGGAGAAATGATCCGGTTTCTTCTCAACGCGATGCCCCGCCAATTCCCGCGATCCTCCTAGGGAAGAGGTGGAGGGTTTCCAATCCCTCGAGGCCCGGCGAATGGCCTAATCGCTGCTGAGCGGAATACCCGCGATGAGCGCGGCGCTTTGCGGATCGAGCTCTTCGCCGGGCTGGAGGGGCCGCGCCGCGAGCGCCACATCGAGCGCATGTTGCAGCCGCGCCGCCGTATCCCAGTCCTCGGCCTTTTCCAGAAACACCATCGCCTGCCGCATGAGGCCTATCGCGATGCCGCGGCTGTTCGTCTCTGCCATGCCCATATCCTCGAGCTCCCGATTAAACCGTGGGAGAGGGGGCGATTGGCCTGTCGTCCGAACTCCCGCGCACTGGACGCGGGAGCCGCCGGACCTCGCAACATGTGAACACACATGCGCCGTCACCTTTAACCCGAAGGTCTGGACATGCGCGACGGCAGCCCGGAAACCGATGGTTTTCGAGTTGCTTGTGTTCACGGACTTGCGAGGTCCGGCGCTGCCCTTTGCGCAGCGCAGCCCCGCCCTAACAGAGGGGCCGGGAGCGGCCAACCGGTTCCTTTTTTTGACCGGGTTCCCAGCGTCGTTGGCAGGTGTCGGCGCCCCGTTCCGCGTGCCTAGGCGATCGCTGTCGCACCCGCAGGCCGCAGCCCCCGGTCGGACAGCCCAGGCGCCCGAAACGGCCAGCGGCGGGGCCGCTGCAAAGAGAAGGGGGGTCGGAAGGGTGTCCCGGGATGGTCCGGGCATCAAGGAGACTTCCAGTGATCGACAGCGTCAAACTCAACAAGCTCCGCCTCTCGCCGATCAATGTGCGCAAGGTTTCGGAAGACCGGCTGCGTCTCGACGAACTCACCCCCGACGTCGAGGCCCGCGGCATCCTGCAGAACATGCTGGTGACCCCGGCCAAGCCCAAGGGCACGTTCGAAGTGCTCGACGGGGGACGGCGCTGGCGCGCACTGATGCGCCTGGTCGAGGCGGGTTCGATCGTCGCGGCCGACTATGATGTGCCGGTGCGCGTCATCACGGGCGACATCGCACATCTGAGCGAAACGTCCTTCGCCGCCACCTATCACCAGCTGCCGCTCACCCCCGCCGAAGAATGCCGCGCCTATGAGCATTTCATCGGCAAGGGCGCCGACATCGACGGGGTCGCCAAACGCTTCGGCAAGACCCGCCGCTTCGTCGAAGGCCGCCTGCGCCTGGCCTCGCTGGCCGAGCCGATCTTCGACGCGCTGGCCTCGGGCGCGATTACGCTCGACATCGCCAAGGCCTATGCCTCGACGGAAAGCCACGACAAGCAGCTCGATGTCTGGAGCACCTACGGCCAGAACAGCTACGTCAACGCCGATTCCATCCGCCGCGTCATCGCCAACGACGCCCTTAAATCCAACGAACCGATCGCGCTTCTGATCGGCGAGGACCGCTATGCGGCCGCCGGCGGCCGGGTCGATCGCGACCTCTTCAGCGAGGGCGGCGACCGCTGGATCGATCCCGAGATCGCCAAGGGCGTCGCTGCCGAGATGATGGAAGCCGAGGCCAAGCGCATCGGCGAGGAATCCGGGCTCGCTTGGATCCGGCCGATCGCAAGCAGCTATGCCTATAACCACGCGCAGGATCTCTACCGCGTCATGCTCGATCCGCCCGAACTGACCGACGAGCAGGCGGCGCGCCTGGAAGCGATCGAGGCGCGGCGCAGCGAGCTCGAAGAGCTGATGCAGGACGAGGCGCTCGACGAGTATCAGTTCAAGGCACTCGACAGCGAGGACGACGCGCTGATGGCCGAGGCCGAAGCCATCGAGAACCGGCTGCCGGTGCTGCCCGACGAGCTCAAGCCGCATGTCGGCGCGTTCCTCCTCCTGACCCCGCAGGGCGAAATGCGCCTCGACACGCAGTTCTTCAGCGAACAGCCCATCCAGCGCATCGATGACGAGGCGCAGGGCGAGGGTGAGGAGGACGACGGCGAGGGCGGCGAAGAGGGCGAGCGCCTGGCAGGCGGTTTCCGCATCGGCGGGGCCGACAAGGAGGCGCCCAGCCTGCCCGAGGAAGCCGTGGGTCCGGGCGGCAAGCCGCTCAGCGCCCGGCTCTACGACGAACTGGCCATGCAGCGCCGTGACATTCTGGCGGCCTCGCTCCTCGCCGAACCCGCGCTCGCGCTCGACTATGCCCTCTTCACGATGATCGACGCGCGCAGCCAGTCCACGCGTCATACCGGCTACCACAGCGTCCACTATGGCTCGACGCTGCGGGCCGGAGCACCGCAAGACCCGATCTCGGGTGATATGCCGGTGACCCGGGCGCGGCAGTATCTCGCCGAGGCCCATGACGGGCTCGACGCGGGCTGGACGGAACCAGCCGATATCGTGGAGCGGTTCGAGACCTTCCGCGCGCTCGGAGACGACGCCAAGGCAGCCTGGCTCGCCTACATCGTCGCCGTCTCGCTCGAGGCCAAGGGCGGTTTCAAGGCGGAACAGATCCCGCTGCAGAACCGCCTCGCCTCGATCCTCGAGATCGATGTCGCCGCCTGGTGGCGACCCACCGCGGAGAATTTCTTCGACCGGGTCAACAAGGGCACGATCCTCACCCTGCTCAACGATGTCGGCGGGGGCTCGCTCACCGCGCGCCATGCCACACTCAAGAAGGGCGAGATCGCCGCGAGCTGCGAAAAGCTCTTTGCCGGGGAGTCGATCGTCGAGCCCGACGTCAAGGAGGCGGCGCTCGCCTGGGTCCCCAATGCCATGCGCTTCCTGGATCGCGTGGCGGAACGGGCCGAGGAGCCCCTCGATGCGCTTGGCGACCTGGACGTGACCGAAAGCGACGAGGCTGATGACAGCGAGACGGACGACGGTGACGCGGTGACCGCCGCGCCGACGGCCTCCGCGCCGGCCGAGGCCGACGAAGACGAACTCGCGGCCGCCGAGGCCTGAGCCTCAAATCCTGTCCGCAAGCGACCACCGGCGTGTCCTCGCGCCGGTGGTCGTCTCGTCTGTGAGGAGTTTTTCACCATGTCCAAGCCTGCACGAACCGGCCGGGATGCCGCGGCCGAAATCAGCGCCATCATCATCGATCGCCTTGAAAAGGGCGTACCGCCCTGGACCCGGCCCTGGCGCACGAGTGGCAGCGGCGGCCGGCCGCTCCGACATTGCGGCACGCCCTATACGGGGATCAACAATCTCCTGCTTTGGGCGCTCGGCGACATGCACGGCTACCGGTCGCGCTACTGGATGACCTACCGGCAGGCGAGCGAGCTCGGCGCGCAGGTCCGGCGCGGCGAGCAGGGCGCCCTGTCGGTCTATTATTCCTCGTTCAAGAAGACCGAGACGGACGCCGCGAGCGGTGAGGCCGTGGAACGCAGCATCCGCTTCCTGCGCCATTACATCGTCTTCAACGCCGACCAGATCGATGGCCTGCCCGGCTATTATTACCCGCCCGAGGTGCCGGCCGCGCCGCTGACCCCCTCTTTGCGGCAAGCGGCGATCGACAGCTTCTTCGCGGCAATTCCCGCCGATGTCCGTCATGGCGGCAACGGCGCCTTCTACTCGCCGACGTTCGACTATATCCAGATGCCCAAGCGCTCGAGCTTCATCTCGATGGACCATTATGCGAGCGTTAGGGTCCATGAAACGGGGCATTGGACCGGCCATGGCGACCGGCTCGCGCGCACCTTCGGCAAACGCTTCGGCGACAAAGCCTACGCATTCGAGGAACTTGTCGCCGAGATCACCGCCGGGCTGGTCTGCGCCGAGCTTGGCCTCTCCAACGAGTTGCACGACAGCCACGCGAGCTATGTCGGCCACTGGCTCGGCATCCTCAAGGCCGACAAGACCGCCATCATCCACGCTGCGTCCAAGGCCGAACAGGCCTTCGCCTATCTGACGGCGTTCGGCGAGGCCGGGCAAGCGGGCAGCGCCCCGCCGCCCGAACTTGCCGCGGCTGCATGAGGCGGCCGCCATGACCCTTGAAACCAAGATCCTGGCCTGCCTGTCGACGGCCCATCTCTCAGCCGAGGTCGCGGCGGAACTGGACGCCATCCTCGCCTATCCGCCGCCGCTTGCGGCCCGCCTCAACCCCGAGCTGTGGCAGGCGCATATCCTCATGGACCGATGGCTGGATTGTGGCTGGTTCATCTGGGTCGCGTCGCCAGCCCGCGCGCATATGCCCGGCTCGCTCAAGGCCTGCCTCGACCTCGCCGAAGCGACCGGCGCGGCCTGGCTGCAGTTCGACCGCGACTGCGCACCGATCGCCGAACTGCCGGTCTATGACTGGTAATCCCCTCTCATCCAAGGAGAACCCTCATGGGTTGGCTCACCATGTCCCGCCATTCGATGGGCGGGCACGCAACCGCGAAAGCCTATCTCGACGATCAGTTCACCTATGAGCGCGATCATCCCGAGGGCGGCACGCGCGGCCTCAAGGTGCTCGCCTCGTCCTGCCCTGCAAACCGCGTCTATTATGCAGCCGCTCAGGTGACGCGCGACGGCATCGGCGGCGAGGTCGTCGCCATCGTCTGCCTCGTCCTGTGGAACCCGCGCAGCGCGAGCGGCGAAAATTTTGGCTACAAGGACATGACGGAAAATATGGGCCCCTGCGAGGCTGCCTGTCCCGCCGCGATCCTCGATCTTCTCACACCGACCACCAACGAGCATGCGCTCGACTGGCGGCGTCGCTGCCGCGAGGCGCTCGCCCGCCGTTCCAGAAAGATCGAGACCGGCGCGCGCATCAAGCTGCCCGCGCCGGTCCGGTTTTCCGACGGGCATGTGGGCGAGGAATTCATCGTCGACCGGATCGGCCGCCGCGTCATCCTGCGCGATCCCGAGACGCGCATGCCCTACCGGATCACCCGCTTCATGGACCAGGCCTGGACGATCGTCCCGGAGACCAAGGTCCACAAGACCCTCTTCGCCTGAGCGCTCTTGCCTCCCGTCCCTCCTGCGAAGACAAGGATCTGATCATGTTCCCTTTTCCCTTTCCCCGGTCGGCCAAGCGCGACCTCCTGTGCAGCCGGCAGAATGCCGAACGCGTCGCTGCACGTCTGTTCGCCGCCGGCGGTGAGCCAATCAGCGTCGTGCGCATCGGCGATCTTCTCCAGCCCTACCGGGTGGCCCTGGTCCCGGCCCGCTATGAGCAGGTCGAGACGGTCATGGTATCATGATGGGTCGCAAGGTCATGCTCGCGAGCGTCTTTGCAGCCCTGCTTATGGGCTCCAGCCTGTCGGACGCCCAGAGCTTCCATGCGCGCGGCCGCGCGCTCGACGGCGATACGCTCGCCGTCGATATCCGCCTGCTCGGGATCGATGCCTTCGAGACAAGGCAGATGTGCGAGCGCCGGAATGGCTGCTGGTCGTGCGGCAAGGCCGCGCAGGATCTCGCAGCGCGGGCTCTGCGCGATGCCGAGGCGGTCATCACGCTGACGCCCTCATCAACCTATGGCCGCCCCGTCGCCACCGTGACCGTTCGCGGCGCTGACCTCGGCGAGACGTTGCTCCGAGCCGGGCTTGCGATCCCGCAAGCGCAGTATCTTCGCCGCGATCCCGCCCGCCGCGCGCGCTATGAGGCGGCCTTCGCCGACGCCCAGGGCCGCAGGGCAGGGGCCTTTGCTGGCACCTGGCTGCCCCCCGCCCGATGGCGCAAGGGCGAACGCCTCACCTGCGAGCGCCGACAATAGTCCCTTTTCCGCAAGGCCTGGGCGCTTGAAGCGCGTGGCCCACCCCGTACGGCACTAGGTCGAGCCCGGTGCCGTCGATGGGCTTTGCCGATGAGGTGGTTTCCAAGGACATGTCGCATGGTTACGTCCTCGTCCCAATCGCGCGCGATCACGCTGATGGTCGGGCTGCCGCATCTTCGCTCCGGCCCGCTGCTCGCCCGCGCGCGCAGCCTTGCCCTGCCGGTCCTCGTCTCCGCCAATGCCTTCTCCCGTTGGGTGGACGCAAGGCAGGGGCGTGAATGGGCCGGCTGGAAGCTCCAGGGCCTGAAGCATGCGGCCGGTCTCCACAGTCTTTGCCTGGACAGCGCCGGGTTCAGCGCCATGGCTCGCTATGGCGGCTTTCCCTGGACCATCGACGACTATGTCGCGCTCGCATCCGCCTATCCCTTTCGCTGGTGGGCGAGCCTCGACTATTGCGTGGAGCAAGAGGTTGCCCGAGACCGGGAGGAGGTTCTGGACCGGACCGCGCGCACCGTCCGGGCCAATATCGAATGCCATGCGCGCGCTGTCGATCGGAATATCGCCAGCACGTTCCTGTCGGTCATCCAGGGCCGCCTGCCGCAAGATTACGAACGCTGCGCCACCGCGCTCGCAGGCCTTGTCGAGCGCCATACCCTCATCGGTGTCGGATCGATGTGCCGACGACCCATCCATGGCGACGCCGGTCTCATCGCGGTGGTGGATCATCTCGACCGCGTCCTGCCGCCGGCGGTGCGGTTGCATCTCTTCGGCGTCAAGGGCGCGGCTATTCCCTTCCTCAAACCCTTCGCGCGCCGCGTCGCCTCGATCGACAGCCAGGCCTATGGCATCGCAGCGCGTAGTAAGGCGCGGGCGCATGGGTGTCGGAAGTCGGATGACCTCGTCGCCGACGAGATGGAGCGGTGGGTCGAGCAGCAGCTGGCGCGGTTACGCCAGCCTGCCCGCTCCCTGCCGATCGCGGCGCCAGCGATAGCGTCGCCGCTGCGGTTCGATCCCTGGCAGGAGGCGATCGCCCAAGCGCGGGAGGATCTGCGCGCGCTCATCGAAAGCGGCGACCTCTTAGGTCCTGCGGATCAGATTGCCCTTTTAGCGGCGTCCATTGAGAGGGATCAGGCCGACCGCCGCGCTAACCCAAAGAGCTGGCGGTGGTCGGCCTGATCCCTCTCTACGCGGTGCATCGAAATCCTTGGCCAATTACTACGTCATCGAAACCTGTGGTCCCGCTCAATGACGCGCGATTGCCGTATCCAGTACCCAGATCGCCGCAGGCCTGCCTCTGGCAGGCACCGCCACGAACAGCTTCGCGAGCTCAGGTGAAAACAGGCCCGTTCGAGCGCCCGGCGCGGTAATAACTCGCAGGCCCGTTCCCCCAGGCTGTGAGTGCATCGAAACGTCGATGTGGCCAGCACCGCAGACGAGATATTGACGGTCGCCATCGAGGAAGAGATCGTCGGCGTCGCCGCAGGCGGGCAGCGTATCGATGACGGCTCCCGTAACGGCATCTCGGCGCTGAAGCGCAGCGGGTAATCGGTAGCCAACGACCACCTCGCGACCGGACGGTTCGACCGCCAGCGGAAAGTTCAGGCGGTGCATCCCGTCGGCCATGACGAAAGGACAGCGCCTGAATCGACGTCAGCCACCACGATCGCTCCACGATCGGGGATGTTGATCCAGGCACGGGAGGCCCGCAGCCGGAATTCCTCGGGGTGGCCGGCGAGCGATACCCGGCTCAGAATTGCGTGTTTCGCGGGATCGATGATCGCCAGACCGCCACCGCCATAGCCGATAATGACATGCCCATTGCGACTGTCGATCCGGACATTGTCAGCATCGTCGCCGAGGTCGAGTTTCGCCACTTCATGGCGATCGGCTGCGGTATATAAATGGATGGATCCATCACCGCAAGCGACGACGATCTCGTCAAGGCGATCGAGATAGGCGACACCCTGCGGTTCGTGCAGTCCGACGATCCGGCCGAGCCGGCGACCACTGGCCAGATCGATTTCATCGACCGTGCCGTTGCCATATTCCGCGACGAATAGCCGGCCATGAGCCACATCGAGCGCAAGATGGTCGATCCGCCCGGCGACGTCGGGCAATGAAATGGCTCGCTCGAGTTTCAGCGGTGACGATGGGTCGGTTGCGGCGACCATGCGCGGGGCTGCGCTGCAACCGGGCGCGAGCGAGAGCGCCGATACGATACCGACGAACTGAAGGGCTTTTCGCCATACGAGCATGCTCGATCCCTTTCGTCCTTTGTCTCACAGGCTGGCGGTCAGGTTGAGCGAGAGATATTTGCTGTCCCCCGTTGGCGGTGCGTTGGGCGCATCGGTGAGGAAGCGCCCTTTTGCCAACCATACGCCGTCCACTTCAAACCGCAGCCTTTGCGGGACGATCCAGGCCCGAACACGGGCGTCGAGCTGCTGGCCGGCGAAGCTGCCCGCGCGCGCCGATGCGTCACGGACCCCTGTGCCCGAGAAGCTGTCGGTCGCCTGGGCAAGCCAGAGTAGCCGGTAGCTGAGCATCAGGTCGAGCCGCTTGTTCGGCGTTGCCTCGACGCGTAGCCCCGGCGTCAAGACATTGGTGCGCGCCACCACATTGTACAGGCCGACCGGCCCGAGATCGGCGCGGCGCATCCCGAACAGGCTGTCGAACCGCGTGTACGTGCCGCCCGCGCGATCACCCGAAGCATAATCGAACTCGGCCGAGACATGCGGCTTCCAGACGCCCGGCAATGTATAGCCGAAGTCGGCGTGGACGAACCAGGCGCTGACCGGGACGCGTGGCGCGCCGGCCGCGATGGTCGTGCTGATCCGGCCTGATTGATAGATGCCCTCAAGCTCATAGTCGATGATGCCGGCCTTTGGATCGCGGATCACGCGCGCGTCGAAAGTGTTGAGCGATCGGTCGCGCGTCGGACGACCGGCCGTGTCGTGTTCGCCGAGATGAAAGAAGCCCAGTTCGACCGTTGCCGCGCCGAGCGTTTTCGGACGCGACACGATGCCGCCCCAAAGCACCTGGTCGAATCCCTCATGATCGAAGCCTATTTTGTTATCGAGAATGGCAGTCTGGTCATCAGGGCGGCGCTGCTGCGGCAGAACGTAGATCAATGTCGCCTTGAGGGTCTTGAGGCCAAGGTCCGCACGCAGGCCGGTGAAGCCGTTGGTGGTGTTGCGATAGTCATCGGCCGCGACCAGCCGACGCGAGCCAAGGTCGATTTGCATCCGGCCAGCCCGAAGACCGAGTGATGTGCCCGGGCCGAATGGGTGCTCGATATCGGCGCCGACCCAGGCCTGAACCAGGTCGAGTGCGTTGACTTCGTTGGTCGAGATCGGCGTGCGCGTGTTGGCGAGCCAGGACCGGCTATCATAGACTTCGCCGCCGATGCGGAACGGCCCCGCCTTGTAGGTCGCGGTGACAATCGTGCGCAGGTCGATGAGTTCGTCGCTCGGGTTGAACCCCGGGCGAACCTGTCCATCAACCGTCTCGTAGCGCAGGCGCATCGATCCGCTGACATCGAGCCCTTCGACAGCCGTCGAGGTCGGGGTGTGCTGCGCATATGCCGGACCGGCAAGGGCGAGCAGTCCCGATACGGCGACCGGGGCGGTGCGCCGAAAACGAGGCGCCCGGTGGCGCTTGAAGATGGCCATGTCAGCTTGTCACAAGTCTTGCGGCCAGTCGGTCCGCATTGGCCCACGCAATCGAGCGCATGAAGGTATCGACATAGTCCCCAGCCTTTGCCCCGAAATCCATCGCATAGGCATGTTCGTACATGTCGAGGGCGAGGATTGGCGTAGCACCAGCGAGCGTCGCCGTGTGATCGGCCGCCCATTGGTTGGTCAGGCGGTTGTCGCGGTGGCTCCATTGCAGCAGCACCCAGCCGGAACCGCCGCCCAGCGCCTTGCCCATGCCGGCGAACTCGGCCCCCCAGCGATCATGGCTCCCGAAATCCCGCTCGATTGCTTGCGCGAGCGGTCGGCCAGGCTGCGAAGCCGCACCGAGCCCGGCGAAATAGAGTTCGTGCAGGATCATCGAATTCCAGGCGATCAACTCCTCGCGCTTCAGTCCGTTGATCGTGAAGCCCGGCGCTTTGGCTGCATCGAGACTGGCGAACTGGGTCGTGATGGCACCGAGCCGCTTCACTGCGCCGACATAATTGTTGTCGTGATGACTGACGAGCAGCCGCTCGGACAAGCCGGTGATCGTCTTTGGATCGAACGGCAGCGCCACCGGTTGCGGCGCGAAGGCGCGCCCTGCCGGCGCAACCGCCCCGGCAGGTGTTTGCGCGACAGCGTCGGTCGATGCGAGCGCCGCAGCACCCACCGTCATCATGGCGCCAGCAGCGAGAAGGTTGCGGCGGTCGATCATCGGGTCGCTCATCGTCTTCTCCGGTCGAAGGTTGGTTGAAATGTGGGACTGTCCGGTCATGCGAGGATGCCGGCGAAATAGAGGGCTACGCCGGCTGCCGAGGCGCCGCCGAGCGTTGTGAAGATGCCGATCTTCAGGCGAAACATGGCGATGATCGCCGCGACCGAGATGGCGAGCGCCCACAGGTCGATGCTGGCCATTACCGGCATGTCGAAACGGATCGGCCCGGCGTGGAACGGCAGCACAGCGCGAAAGATCGTGTGGATCGCAAACCAGATGGCGAGGTTAAGCACTACGCCGACGACCGCAGCTGTGATTGCCGACAGCGCGCCCGACAGCGCCTTGTTGCCGCGCATCCGCTCGATGAACGGCGCACCGAGGAATATCCACAGGAAGCAGGGAATGAACGTCACCCAAGTGGCGAGCAGCCCGCCCAAAGTCCCCGCGAGCAGCGGCGACAGCATACCGGGATGGCGATAGGCGCCCATGAATCCAACGAACTGCAGCACCATGATGAGCGGTCCCGGCGTGGTCTCGGCCATGCCGAGCCCGTCGAGCATCTCTCTTGGCTGCAGCCAGTGATAGTTCTCGACGGCCTGCTGTGCGACATAAGCCAGCACTGCATAGGCGCCGCCGAACGTCACCACCGCCATGGTCGAGAAGAAGGTCGCGATCTGTGTGAAGACGTTGGTGCCGCCGAGAAGCAGCAGCAAGGCTGCCACGGGCGCAAGCCACAGCACAAGCCAGACAAGCGCCTGGCGGAGCGACTGCCCGAGCGTCGGGTTGGCATGATCGGGCAGTTCCTCGCCGAGCAAGGTGTCGGCGTCCTCGACGATCGCGCCCTTGGTGGCCCCGTGTCCGCCACCGACCTGGAATGCCGAAATGCCAGCGCGGCCGCCGAAATAGCCGATCAGCCCGGCGGCGAGCACGATGACCGGGAAGGGCACGCCGAGGAAGAAAATGAAGATGAACGCCGCCGCCGCCAAGCCACGCATGATAGTGTTCTTGAGCGCCCGGCTGCCGATCCGCACCACCGCTTGCAGCACGACCGCGAGCACCGCGCACTTCAGCCCGAAGAACAAGGCCGAGACAATGCCGACACGTCCGTAGAGCGCATAAATCCAGCTCAAGGCCATGATCGAGATCGCGCCGGGCAGGACGAACAGTGCGCCCGCGACGATTCCGCCGCGTGTCTTATGCATTAGCCAGCCGATATAGGTGGCGAGCTGCTGCGCTTCGGGGCCGGGCAGCAGCATGCAATAGTTGAGGGCGTGCAGGAACCGATGCTCGCCGATCCAGCGCTTCTCGTCGACGAGGATGCGGTGCATCACCGCGATCTGCCCGGCCGGGCCACCGAACGAGAGAGCAGCGATCCTGAGCCAGACCCAGAAAGCCTCGCCAAGCGAGACTGGCGCGATCGGAGCAGGCCGCGGCGCTGACGCGGCGCCCACTTCCATCGGGACGGTGCTCATGCCGTCACCGGCTTCGTGCGTGCGCCCTTGGGCTGATGGGATACCCAATCATGAGTCTCGCCGGTCGCATCGCGGCACCAGCGATAGAAGGCATCGTAAAGGAGCATCCCGGCCTCAAGCTGCTCCAGGTCATCGGCATACATGCGCGACAGGCCGAGCGACATCGCCACGAGCCCTGCTGCCTCCGGCACGATCTCCGGTCGGCCGGTGTCGGCCCCGCGGACGATCAGGGCCAGATGGGCAAGCGGCTGCACCTCGGAGAGGCCGAAACCCTCGAGCATGACGTCGAACGTACAGCGCTCGCCATCATGGCTCCAGGTGATGCCATCGCCCTCGATATCGAAGGGCGCGCCGCCGAATCGTTCGGCGACGCCGACCACCTCGCCGGGTGCTACGAACAGGAACATGGCGTTGGGATCGACGAACCGCCGGATCAGCCAAGGGCAGGCGATACGATCGACCTTGGGTCGGGCGCGCGTGACCCAGACGGTCCTGCCTTGCGGATTGCGGGCCGGCAGCACCGCTTCGGGGATGAGGGGATGACCAGCGTCGATCCACGCGCGGACGCCTCCGTCGAGGGCGTCTGCGTCGGCGCCTTCCTGGCGCAGCCAGGCAGCGGCGCCCTGGCTCAGCTTGTGGCCCTGCGCGCAGGCTACGACGATCGATTTGCCCCGATATTCGGCAGCCCAGCCGGCGACGTCCGCCCATGGCCGACGAACTGCGCCCGGGATGAAGCGTGGCTCCGCCGCGAAGTCGTCGTCGGTGCGCACATCAATGATTGTCGGCGCCTTGGGCGTACCGATCAGGCGAACGAGCTTATCTACGGGAATCGTGTTTAGCGCAGGCATGATGCGTCCTTGGGTTTTAAGCAGGACGCGATACTTCAGCCTGTCGCCTCATGGGGTGATCGCGATCCCCATGCGGCGATAATGCGCTTGAGCCCCTGACTGTCAACCACAGACTGCGCCGAGGTGGAAATCGCATTGGATATTTGGGAGTCGACGCAGCCCCTCTCATGCGCCGTTCGCGTCAACGCCGTTCGGAAAGGGCCAGTACGGGACCCTTGTCCTGCTCACCGCTATACCATAGGGGAGTATAGTATGGCTCATCTCAACAAATCATCGTCGCAACTGATTGCGCGCGTTCGGCGCATCGGCGGGCAGATCGGCGCGGTTGAACGCGCGCTCGAAAGCGACGCGAGCTGCAGCGAGATTCTGCAGCTCGTTGCCGCGGTGCGCGGGGCGATCAATGGTCTGATGGACGAAATCATCGTCGAGCACCTCGACGAGCATGTAGCCGCGCCGGGTCTGAGGGAAGAGGCGCGCACGCAGGCAGCCGAAGAGCTCAAGGAGGTCATCCGCCGTTACTCCAAATAGGACGTTCCGTGGCAAGCCTTCCTGAAATCGAGCGGTTCTCGCACGACCATTTTTTCCTGGGTGCCTCGCACGATGCGAATGCGCGCCGCACCTTATGGGTCGTGCTGCTGACCGCGGTGATGATGGTCGCCGAGGTATTCGCCGGCTACTGGACCGGCTCGATGGCGCTGCTGGCGGACGGTTTCCATATGGCGACCCATGCCGGCGCGCTGGGCGTTGCAGCTCTGGCCTACGCTTATGCGAGACGGCATGCGTCCGATCGTCGTTTCAGCTTCGGCACCGGCAAGGTCGGTGAGCTTGCCGGCTTTGCCTCTGCCTTGGTCCTGGCGGTGATCGCGATCGGCATCGGCGTGGAGTCGATGTTACGGATGCTCCAGCCCGTCACCGTGGCTTTCGGCGAAGCGACGATCATCGCGATCGCCGGACTGGGCGTCAATCTGGCGAGCGCCGCTCTGCTCGCAGGCAGCCACTCGCATGATCACGGTCATGGCCATGGCCATGGCCACGGCGACCATCACCACGACCATGACGGCGGCCGCGACCAGGACAATAATCTGCGCGCTGCCTATGTTCACGTGCTCGCCGATGCCCTGACATCGGTACTCGCCATCACCGCCTTGCTGGCCGGCCGGTATCTCGGTTGGGTATGGCTGGACCCGGTGATGGGAATTGTCGGTGCGATCGTCATCGCCCGTTGGTCGGTCTCGCTGATGCGCGACACGGCATGGATGCTGCTGGATCGTACCGACGATCATGTCGCCGACGAGATCCGCGAATTGATCGAGACCCCGGGCGACGCCCGCATTGCCGATCTTCATGTCTGGCGCATCGGCCCAGACGCCCATGCCGGCATCGTCTCCGTGATCGCCGGACCCAACGTCGATCGCGCGACCGTCGAGCGTCGTCTCGGTCCCGTGCATGAACTGCGTCACCTCACCATCGATATGCAGCCCGCATGAAGTCCCCCTGTGTCGACATCTGCGCCTTCGACGGCCGCACAGGATGGTGCCGCGCGTGCGGCCGGACAAAGGAGGAGTGCCGTGTCTGGAAGAAGGCGCAACCGCACCAGCAACGCCAGATCGCGGCAGATCTTCCGCGTCGCCTCCGAAAGCTCGGCGAGACAGTGTTGACGCTCGACCGGCATTGAAAGTGGGCATCCAAAAGCAGCCAAAGCGATAGTCGCGCAAGACGATCGCCACCGGACGGTGCTTCGCCCGGTGGCGATTGCATCTGGCTGAGTCACTTCAAACGGTCCGGCGAAGCGATGCGTCCCGAAAGCGCATCGCTTCGCCGAAAGCATGCCCGGTCCATTACCCGATGCCTGTATTGTCCTCAGGAACCCCAAGGCGAGGGGATCCGACATCGTGGTGACGATCATTCGGGCAGGTGCAGGCGAGGCGGGCATTCCGGTCGGCTTCCCAATCCTGTTCGACGCCGGGATGGCGATCATCGAGCCCACGTTCGCCTATCTGCTCGAGCACGCCCAAGCTCATGGTCGCCCGCAGGCTTCGGAAACCGTTCGAACCTACGGTGAGCATCTCTACGAATGGTTCGACGCGCTCGAGCAGTCGGGCATCGACTGGGATGCGGCCGATGAGCCTGTGCTCGCCGCGTATCGGGCGCGAATGCTCGAAGGGCCGAGCCAGCATACCGGTCGCCCGTTCGCTCGTTCGACGATCAATGCCCGGATCGCGACCGTCTATCGTTTCTACGCCTGGGCCCTTGACCATGGCTTCATCACGCATCGCGTGTTCCCGCGTCCGCTCCAAGCGCGGCACGGTGTCAGACCTACTCCCGTTCCGCGCTTCGGGCGCTATCCGACCGGCGATCTGACGATCTCGGTTCCTGAGCAGCTTCCACGGCCGATGCGCGCGGACGAGTTGGCAAGACTCTTCGCGCAGCTCGCGCCGACCGCACGGCTTGCGGCCGAATGGGCGTTGTGTGCCGGCCTTCGACGCAAGGAACTTTGCGCCCTTGCCGTCGAGCAGATTCCCGACAGCTGGTCACTTCACCCGGAAGAGACGCCATTGGTGGGCGTGCCGCTCAGCATCACCAAGGGCGACCGACCCCGGACGGTCTATCCGCCGGTGCGCCTGCTCGATCGCACCCATTGGTATGTCGGCGAGGAGCGGGTGCGCATCGTGGGGCGCGCGCGCAAATCTGACGGTCGCTATAGAGCATCTCCCAACCTCTTCCTGAATAGCCTGGGCCATCCGCTCACGCGCAAGCGCATGACGGCACTGCTCTCAGAGGGGTTCGCAGCAGCCGGGTTGCCGGGCACGCTGCATTGGCTCCGCCACACCTTCGCGATGGTGATGCTCACCCGCCTTCAGATCCAGGCGCGTACCAATCCAGCGCTGAATCCGTTGAAGATCGTGCAGGTTCTGCTGGGCCATGCCTCGATCACGACAACCGCCATCTATCTTCGGTGCGTCGAACTCTATGAGCCGGACATCAGCGAAAGCCTGGACTGGCTCTACGGTGAGGTCATCGCCGATGCCGACTGAGAATCGTATCGATCGCCGGATCGTGATCGAGCGCCCGCCCGCCGTGGAGCAGCAAGACGACCGGCAAATCATCTTCCGCGACGAATGGGGCCAAATCGTTCAGACGTTCGATCCCCGCGCGCTCGATATGCCGAATGATGTCTCCCGCGTTTTTGTCGAGGCGTTTCGCGTTCACGATGCGGGCTCTTCCGCCACGACGAGGCGGGGACGGTGGCGCGTGCTTCGGCGCTTCGGTCGCTTTCTCCGCACCGAAGGGGTAGCCTGCGCCCGCGATGTCAACGCCGGCACGATCCGGCTATGGCGCGGCGATCTGGATGAGAAGTTTCCGTCAATCAGGATGAGAACTGATCGTCGCGGTTTTCAAGTGGTGCCTGCTTTGATTGACGCTGGCAAGCGCTACTCGCAGGTTTGATTGTCGCTG
>Ga0233425_10001557_pt1 | contig 50756 bp, 45 predicted proteins | sample Watercolumn_Towu_2_FD_181712 | JGI IMG/M metagenome (GOLD analysis project Ga0233425, IMG submission 181712) | Freshwater microbial communities from Lake Towuti, South Sulawesi, Indonesia - Watercolumn_Towuti2014_140_MG | ecosystem: Environmental > Aquatic > Freshwater > Lake | place...
GGCGGCGATGCGGGAGCTCTGGTCGGTCGGGTCCGACGTCGACATCGAGGTCCTTCGAGGAGATGCGGACGGCCCGGTGGCCACCGGGCCGGATCGCCGTCCAGCCTACGCCGGGGCGGTACCCGGACGGCGGGCGGCTGTTCCGCCTGATGGAGGTGTCGCCCACCTGGCGGCACGGGGCGCCGGGCGGTCGAGGTGCGGGGCCGGGCGGGGTGCCCGAGCCTGGCCGCATGGACCCCGACCGCGTGCTCGACGACGTCCCGCCCGACGCCCTCGAGGGCCGGGTGGTGCTGGTCACCGGGGGTTCGCGGGGGATCGGTCTCGCCGCTGCCACCGCCTGTGCCCGCCTGGGCGCGACCGTCGTGCTGGTGGGCCGCGACCCGGGCCGGGCCCGGGACGCCGCTGAAGCGCTGGTCGCTGCAGGCCTCGACGCCGTCGGCCACGGCTGCGACGTGTCCGACCCCGCGGCGGTCGCGCATCTGCAGGGCGAGCTCGGCCCCCTGGCTGCGGTCGACGCCCTGATCCTCGCCGCGGGCGTGATCGGCGACCGGATGGCCAAGACGCTGCGAGCGACGCCGGAGCAGTGGCACGAGGTGATGGCCACCAACCTCGACGGCGTCCACCACGTCGTGCGGGCGTTCGGGCCCGGGATGGTCGAGCGCCGCGACGGCCGGATCGTGGCGGTGTCGGCGTGCCTCGGCCGGATGTCGGGACCCGGCACCGCCGGCGGGCTCAGCGCCTACCGCGTGTCGAAGGCCGCGGTGAACGCCTACGTGAAGAACCTCGCCGCCGAGACCGGCCAGGGCCGGCGCGGCGTTCTCGTCGACGCGACGTGCCCGGCCCACTGCCGCACCGACATGGGCGGCCCCGACGCGCCCCGCAGCGCCGAGCAGGGGGCGGCCACGGCCGTCTGGCTCGTGGCGCGCCCCCTGACCGGCACTGAGGGGATCTCGACCGGCCTCCTCTGGGAGGACCGGGAGGTCGTCCCCTGGTAGCCGGGGCCCGCGAGGAGGTCGGCGTCAGGTGACGTCGCGCTTCTGGGTGGTGAGAGCCGCGATCCCGCCCAGCACCGCCGTCCAGGCGAGCAGCACCAGCGCCCCGCCCCACACCGGCAGGTACTCGGTGTTGTTGAAGCCGGTCGTCTGCAGCACGCCGGAGAGCGCCCCGCCCGGCAGCCACTTGCCGATGTCGGGGAGGAAGACCACGACGAGCTGCTCGATGAGCAGCACCCACACCAGGACGCCGAGCACGGCCGCGATCTGGTTGCGCACGAGCGCGCCGACGGCGACGCCGAGCACGGCGAACAGCGCCGAGCCGAGCACCGCGCCACCCGCGATCTGCGCCAGCGAGTCCCACGGGATGTCGGCGTGGTCCTTCAGGGGAAGCAGCGCGAGGGCGAGGCCGTAGCCGAAGACGACGCCGACGAGGCCGTAGAACGCGCCCACGAAGGCGTAGGCCACCATCTTCGCCAGCATCACGGCGTTGCGGCGCGGCTCGGCGAGGAACGTCGAGGTGATGGTCTGGTGGCGCAGCTCCTGCGTCATGCCGAGGGTGCCGATCACGATGGCGAAGATGTAGGCGCCGCCCGCCTGGGCGAACAGGTTGCGCATCCCCGGCTCGGTCTGCAGCGTCGGCACCTCCACGCCCGGCTGCGCCGGCGCGAAGATCGACGCGACCACACCGATGCCGATGTAGCCGACGACGCCGATGATCATCCAGAGCCACATCTTGGTGCTGGTGATCTTGAGGATCTCGGCCGAGACCAGCCGCGGCCGGTGCTGGCCGGCGGTGGGGGCGGGGATCGTGGCGGCGCTCATGACTGCGCTCCCGGCGTGGTCGGGGACGTGAGGGACAGGAAGATCTGCTCGAGGTCGCTCGTCGAGCGCCGCAGCTCGTGGAGCTCGACGCCGGAGGCGAAGGCCACGTGGCCGACCTCGGCGGGGTCGAGGCCCTCGATGCTGATGCTGCCGTCGTCCTCCGGCCGCACCGAGGCGGCGGCGGAGTGCGCGGCGATGGCGTCGGCGAGCTGCTGGGGCGACGGCGTCCGCACCACGACGTGGCCGGACTCGGTGGTGAGCTCCGACAGCGGGCAGGCCCGCACGAGCCGGCCGCCCGCGATGATGACGACGTCGTCGACGGTCTGCTCGACCTCGGAGAGCACGTGGCTCGAGACGAGCACCGTGCGGCCCTCGCCGGCGAGGAAGCGCAGGAACGCCCGCAGCCAGGCGATGCCCTCGGGGTCGAGGCCGTTGGCCGGCTCGTCGAGCACGAGGACGCCGGGGTCGCCGAGCAGAGCGGCCGCGAGCTGCAGGCGCTGGCGCATGCCGAGGCTGAAGCCGCCGACGCCGCGGTCGGCGACGTCGGCGAGCCCGACGATGCCGAGGACGTCGGGTACCCGCTTCTCGTCGAGGCCGCCCGCGCGGGCCAGCACACGCAGGTGGTTGGCGGCGCTGCGGCCCGGGTGGAAGCCGGTGGCCTCGAGCGCGGAGCCGACGACGCGCGTGGGCGCTGGGATGTCGTGGTAGGTGCGGCCGCCGATGGTGGCCGAGCCCGACGTCGGGGCCACGAGCCCGAGCAGGCAGCGCAGCGTGGTGGTCTTGCCGGCGCCGTTCGGGCCCAGGAAGCCGGTGACCCGGCCGGGCTGCACGCTGAAGGAGAGATGGTCGACGGCCACCACGCCGCCGAAGTGCTTGGAGAGGTCGTCGACGACGACCGGCACCCCGGCGACGCCGACGGCCGCGGGGACGGGAACCCCAGGACTGGTCTGCGTCATGCCTCCACCCTCTCCCGTGGGGAGCGCGGAGGCCAGCAGGTTCGACCCGGACCCGACCCCGGGACGGGCCCTGAGGCGCTACTTCTGGCTCAGCAGGTCCTCGAGGCGGGCGATCGCCTTCTGCTGCTCGGCGAGCAGCACGTGCAGCTCCTCGACCTTCGCGTGGAGCTTCTCGTCGCGGTCGCGGGCCTCGGCGTCGACGAGGTCCTCCTCCGCCTCCTCGGCGGCATCCTGCTGCTTCTTGGGCGCGATGAAGGCGTTGGCGAGGTAGCCGGAGAGCGTGCCGAAGATCGCGACGCCCAGGATGATGATGCCGCTGCCGACGACGCGGCCAGGGTTGGTGACGGGGAACTGGTCGCCGTACCCGACGGTCGCGATGGTGACGATGACGTACCAGATCGAGTCGGACGCGCTGGTGATGTTGGCGCCCTGCGCGTACTGCTCGATCTTGAGCATCCAGACGCTGCCGAACTCGAGCACGAAGATGGCGATGAGCAGCAGCAGCCACAGTGCGCTGCCGGCGCGGTCCTTGATGAGGGTGCGCGCGAGGTGCTTGAGGCCGTAGCGGCGGACGAGGTTCCAGACCTTGATAAGGCGGAAGACGCGCAGGATCTTCAGCTGCGGCACGGGGACCGAGGCGCCGAGGTCGGCCCAGCCGAACTGCCGGAAGAAGTAGCGGCTCTTCGACGGCGCCTTGCGCAGCCGGTAGAGGAAGTCGACGAACAGGATCATTGACAGCAGGAAGTTCATGACGCCCAGCACGTAGCGGATGGCGTCGTCCTCCTGGATGTAGATGAGGACGAGGTTGACGATCGACAGGATCGACAGGATCCCGATGAAGACCTCGTACCCCGGGTTGTCGAGGACGCTGGCCTCGTCGACGTCCTGCGTCGCGGTGGCCGGCGCTGCAGCCTCGTCGGTCGCCATGTCCCCTCCTCGGTCCAGCCCGCGCACGGGCGCAGTCAGAGCATGGCAGGGGAGGGCTCAGCCCGGCGGCTGCGACGCGAGACTCAGGCGTCGTAGGGGTCGGGGCCGGTGATGTCGACCTCGATCTCGCGCAGGCCGTCGACGTACTCGTCGCGGATCACCTCGCCGGCGCTGCGCATCATGCGGTGCGAGGCCTCGTTCTCCGGCGACATCACGGCGGTGAAGCGGGTGACGCCCTCCTCGCGGGCGCGGCGGCGCAGCGCGACCATCATGAGCGTGCCGGCGCCCTGGCCGTGGATCTCGTCGGCGATTGTGACGGCGACGTCGGCGACCTCGGGCTGGCCCGGCAGCACGATGAACCGGCCGTCGCCGAGGAGGATGTCCGACCGGCTGGTGCGCGCCCACCACATCACGAGGGCGACGTGGTCGTGGCCGTCGACCTCGTCGACCAGCTTGCGCAGGCCCTGGCTCGACAGCTCGCCCTTCCCGGTGAGGAACCGCAGGTAGCGGCTGCGCTCCGACAGGTGCGGGAAGGCATCGGCGAGGGCCTGCCGGTCCTCCTGGTGCAGCGGCCGGATGATCACGCGCAGGCCGTGCTTGAGCGTGCCGCGCAGGTAGATGTCGGGCCGCTTCGGATCGACGTCGCCCAGGGGGTCGACGGTGATCCGGCCCTCGCTCATGCCCCGATCATCCCTGACCCGGGCCCGCCAGGCCCGCGAGGGTCTCTCCCACCAGGACGCCGATGGTCCCGAGGTCGTAGCCGCCCTCCTGCACGGCGACCGTCGGGAGGCCCAGTGCCGCGAGCCGCTCGCCGGCGGCCCGGTGGCCCGCGACGGAGATGTCGAGGGGCGACTCGGGGTCGGCCGCGGCTGAGTCGACGCCGAGGCTGACAACCAGCGCCGTCGAGCCGTGGGACGCCACCGCCTCCGCCAGCCGGTCGACCGCCGCGAGCCAGACGTCGTCGCCGCTGCCCGGGGCGAGCGGGATGTTGACGTTCGCGCCGGCACCCTCGCCGCGGCCGGTCTCGTCGGCGAACCCGGCGTAGTGGGGGAACCAGCCGGCGCCGGGGTCGACGTGCAGCGAGGAGTAGAGGACGTCGGCGCGGTCGTAGAAGAGCGCCTGCGTGCCGTTGCCGTGGTGCGCGTCGATGTCGACCACCGCCACCCGCTCGTGGCCGGCGTCGCGCAGCGCCTGCGCCGCGACGGCGGCGTTGTTGAGGTAGCAGCTGCCGCCGTACGCCGACCGCGTGACGTGGTGGCCCGGCGGGCGCGCGAGCGCGTAGGCGAGCGGGGCGCCGGCCACGACGACGTCGACGGCGGTGAGCGCGACGTCGACCGCGGCGCGCGCGGCCTCCCAGGTGCCCGGGCCGACGAGGGTCATCGTGTCGTAGCACCAGCGGCCGGCCGACGCGTGCACCGCCGTCGGCTCGCGGAGCGGCAGCCCGTCGAGCATCGCCTCGGTGGGCATGAGGTAGGGCACGACGCGGTCCTGCCCGGGCTCCTCGGGGAAGCCGGCCGCGACCCAGCGGCCGTAGACCGTGCGCAGGTGCTCGACGAGCGCGGGGTCGTGGATGCGCAGCAGGACGCCGTCGTCATGGGCGGCGGCCGGCCGCACCTCGTGCCCGCGGGACCGCAGCTCCGCCTCGATCGCCGTCGCCCGCTCGGGCAGCTCGGTGCCGGGCGTGCGGACCCCGACCCAGATCTCCGCCGAGGGCACGTGCAGCAGGCACCGCGCGTCCGCCACCACCACCGCCGTCATGCCCCCACTCTGGCAGCCGGTGCGGCAGGATCGCCGCCATGACGACACTTGCTGACCTGGGAGTCAGCATCGGGCGGCTGCCGTCGGGCCCCACGGGGTCGGTCGTCGATGTGCCCGGCGCGGGTCTCGGCCACGCGACCGTCGTCTACGACGAGGCGCCGCCGCCCGAGGGCCGCGGGGTCGCGCGCACCGGCGTCACCGTCGTCCACCCCGGCGGCGACGCCTGGGCCTCGCCGGTGCCCGCGGGGGTCTCGCTGCTCAACGGCGCGGGCGAGCTCACGTCGCGCAGCCAGGTGGACGAGTGGGGCGTCGTCGAGACGCCGGTGTTCCTCACCGCCACCATGCAGGTCGGCCGCGTGTACGACGCGGCGTGCGACGTGCTCATGGCCGAGCAGCCGCGCATCGGCGTCGAGGACGTCGTCATCCCGACCGTCGGGGAGTGCGACGACTCGTGGCTGTCGGACCCGCGCCACCGCCACGTGACGCGCGACGACGTGGAGGCCGCGTACCGCGCAGCCCTGGCCTCCGCCGGGTCGGGGACGGCTCCCGCGCAGGGCGCCGTCGGCGCCGGCACCGGGATGTCGTGCTACTCGTGGAAGGGCGGGATCGGCACGGCGTCGCGCGTGCTGCCCGACGGCCACGTCGTCGGCGTCGTGCTGCTGTGCAACTTCGGGCAGTGGGACCGGCTCACGATCGCGGGTGTCCCGGTGGGGATGCTCATGGGCCGGCCCGACCACGTGCAGCCGCCGCCCGCGGGCTCCTGCCTCGGCGTCGTCGTCACCGACGCCCCGATCGACCACCACGGCTGCGAGCGGCTCGCGGCCCGCATCGGCCTCGGGCTCGCACGCACCGGGTCGACCGCGCACCACTCGTCGGGCGAGATCTTCATCGCGCTCGCCAACGGCCTGCGCGCGCCGCGGGGGACGAGCACCGCACGGCCGCCCATCAGCGGCCGCGAGCTCGACCCGTACTTCGAGGCCGTCGTCGACGCCTCGGAGGAGGCCGTCATCAACGCGCTGCTGTCGGCCCACTCGGTGACGGGGACGGGCGGCGCGACCGTGCCCGCGCTGCCGGTCGACGAGGTAGTGCGGCTGCTCGACGAGCACCACGCCGGGGAGGGCCGATGACCGCGGAGCCGACCGACACCGGGATCCGCCAGGACGCCTGGATCCCCATGGCCGACGGCGTCTACCTGTCGGTGACGCTCTACCTGCCGGACCCGTCGCTCGGGCCTCAGCCGTGCATCCTCGAGGCGCTGCCGTACCGCAAGGACGACATGACGTCGTCGTACCGGCCCGAGTACACGCGGCTGCGCGACGAGCACGGCTACGCCGTGGCGCGGCTGGACCTGCGCGGTACCGGCAGCAGCGGCGGCCGCGCCACCGACGAGTACCCGGTGCAGGAGCAGCGCGACCTCGCCGAGGTGATCGCCTGGCTCGCGGCGCAGGAGTGGTGCGACGGCAACGTCGGCATGTACGGCACGTCGTACAGCGGCTTCAACTCGCTGCAGATGGCGCTCGAGCAGCCGCCCGCGCTCAAGGCGATCATCGCGATCTACGCGACCGACGACCGCTTCACCGACGACGTCCACTACATGGGCGGGCTGCGGAAGTGGATCGACATCGTCGACTACTGCCACTACATGGCGCCGATGAACGCGCTGCCGCCGGTGCCCGCCGTGTTCGGCGCGGGCTGGCGCGACGAGTGGCGCACCCGCATCTCCGAGCACGAGCCGTGGATGCTCAACTGGCTGTCGCACCAGCGGCGCGACGCCTACTGGCAGCACGGCTCCGTGCGGCCCGGCTACGACCGCATCGAGATCCCGACGTTCATCGTCGCGGGCTGGGCCGACGGCTACCGCAACAACAGCTTCCGCACGATGGAGGCGCTGGGCGCCAACGGCACTCCGCGCCGGCTGCTCGCCGGGCCGTGGGCGCATGCCGCGACGTCGTCGTCGGCGCCGGGCCCGCGCATCGACCTGGTGCCCGAGATGGTGCAGTGGTGGGACCGCTGGCTGCGCGGCCGCGCCGAGGTGCTGCCGGACGGCACGCCGGAGGCGGTCTGGTACGTCCGCGAGTCGCACGTGCCCGAGCCCGACCTCGACACGGTGCCGGGCGAGTGGCGCGCCGACGTGTGGCCGAGCCCGCGGTCGTCGTGGATCGAGGCACGGCTCGACGGCCGTGCGCCGTACGCCGTGAAGGCCGACGTCGGCACGGCCGCGTGGATCTCGTGCGCGGGCCACCTGCCCTACGGCCAGTCCTACGACCAGCGCCACGACGACGTCGACTCGCTGGTGTGGGACCTCGACCCGTCGCAGCTCTCGCGCGGCGGCCTCGAGATCGCTGGGCACCCGTACCTCGCGCTGACGGTCGCGGCGTCGGAGCCGGTCGCGACGGTGTCGGTGAAGCTGCAGGACGTCGGCCCCGACGGCACGTCGACGCTCGTCACGCGCGGCACGCTCAACCTCACGCGCCGCGGCGGGATGGACACCGCGCAGCCGCTCGTGCCGGGCGAGCCGGTCGACGTCGAGGTGGAGCTCGAGGCGACGGCGTACCGCTGGCTGCCCGGCCACCGGCTGCGCATCGCCGTCGCCGGTGCCGACTGGCCCAACACGGTCGCGCCGCCGCGACCGGTGACGCTCACGGTGTCCGGGGCCCGGCTGCGGCTGCCGGCGTACGACGCGGAGGGCTCGCCCGAGCCGCCGTCGTTCGCGCCCGGCGACGAGACCGCGGGCGAGGACGCGCACGGCGTCGTGTGGCGGGTGGAGCGCGACGTGCTCGCCCGGCGTACGACGTGCGTCGTCGACCACGGCTCCACCTACGACGCCCCCTACGGCGCCGTCACCGAGCACTACGCGGGCCGGGTGTCGGTCTCGACCCGCACGTTCGAGCAGACCGCCGCGGCCGACGTGAGCTTCCGGCTCTCGTTCCGCGACGACGCGTCGGGGGAGCCGGTCGTCTGCACCTCGCGCTCCACGCTCGAGGTGCACGCCGGCGAGCGGGTGTTCGACGTCCGCATCACCCTCACCTGCACCGAGAACGACGAGATCGTCGGCGAGCGCTCCTGGCACCGCCAGATCGACCGCGACCTCGCCTGACCCCGCCTGGCGACCCACGTCGAACCCAGCTTTTCCCGCGAAACCAGACCCCGTTTCGCGGGATTTCCTGGGTTCGACGTGGCCCTACTAGGCGGGCTGGCGCTTGAGGGGCGCGACGCTGGGGGAGAGCAGGACGATGCCGAGGGCGAGGACCGGCAGGACCCAGAGGGCGGCGCCCAGGCCGATCTCGTGGGCGAGCAGGCCGATGAGCGGGGGCCCGACGAGGAAGCCGCCGTAGCCGATCGTCGAGACGGTCGCGATGCCGTCTGCCGCACGGCCCGGCGTCTCGCCGCCGGCGCTCATGGCGGCGGGGAAGACCAGGGCGACCCCCGCGCCCCAGAACAGGACGCCGATCATCGCGCCCCAGACGCCGGGGGCCGCGAGGGTCGCGACGACTCCGACGAGGACGACGGCACCGGCGAGCCGCACCGCGCCGACCCGGCCGAACCGCTCGATGAGCGTCGTGCCGGAGAAGCGCGAGACCGCCATCGCGGTGGCCCACATGCCGTAGCCGAGGGCCGCCAGCTCGGCCGTGGCCGCCCGCTCGTCGGTGAGGTAGAGCGCGATCCAGTCGGCGGCGGCGCCCTCGAGCAGGCAGCCGCACAGCGTGATGACGCCGATGAGCACGAGCCGGCGCGACAGCAGCGGGCCGCGGTGCTGCGGCTCGTCGTCGTCGGAGGGCTCCGCAGCCGGCGGCTGCACGGGCTCGCGGTCGTCGAGGAAGCAGAACGCCGCGAGCAGCGCGCTGCCGACGCAGGCGGAGACGGCGACGACGGTGAAGTGGATCCCGACGCCGACCCCGGCCCCCGCCATGAGCGCGCCCACACCGGCGCCGACAGCGGCGCCGAGGGACCACGTCGCGTGGTACCGGGGCATGTAGTCGCGGCCGGCCCGCCGGTCGACGTAGGAGCCCTGGATGTTCATCGCGACGTCCCACGAGCCCAAGGCAGCGCCGAACACGAACAGCGCTGCGCCGGTCGTGACGGCGTTGGGCGTGAACGCGCCGGCGACGAGCATCGAGCCGCACAGCAGCGCCGTCACGACGATCACCGGCCGGCTGCTCCAGCGCGCCGCCAGCTTCCCGATGAACGGCATGGCCACGAGCGACCCGAGCCCGGACATCAGCAGCGTGAGCCCGATGGTGCGGGCGTCCAGATCGAGCCGGTCGCGGGTTGCCGGGAGCCGCGCCACCCACGTCGCGATCATCGTCGCGTTCAGGAGGAAGACCGACGCGGTGATCAGCGCCGGACGCCGCCAGGACCGCGGATCGCCGGGCACCGGGGCAGGCCGTCGTCGCGCCCCGACGTCGTCCACGCGCGCGGCGCGCGGCTCCACGGCGGGGTCGTTCGGCACCCCACGATCCAACCACGCCCGACCAGCCGCCCCGAACCCCAGCCCGGACGCGAGTAACCGGCGAGATTGTCGTAAACCGGGCCCGGTTTACGACAAGTTCGGCGGTTACTCGCGGAGGTCAGGAGGTGCGGTCGGCGGGCTTGTCGTTCGGGGGGATGCCGAGGTAGCCGCGGCCGATCATCTGGACCCACTGGTGGACGGCGTCCTCGTTGGGTGCGAAGGGGCCGGGCGCGAAGTGCGGCGAGGTCAGGCCGCGCTGGACGAGCTCGCAGGCCCGCCAGTCCTGGGTGTTGGTGAGGTCCCAGAAGTCGACGGCGTAGGACGGATCGACGTCGGCCGAGGGGAAGTACCAGCTGCACTCGATCCACGTGCGGTCCGGTGCCAGCGGCAGTACGCGGTGCGTCATCACGTAGTCGGGGTGGCCGGAGAAGAGCAGGTTCGGGAACAGCTGCACGTAGAGCACCGAGTCCTGCGGCGCGCCCTCGATCGGCACGCCCTGCGAGGTGCCGTCGAGGCTCATCGTGACGGCGTCGCCCTTGAACTGCATCGTGCCGCCGACCCACGCGCCGGGGAGCTCGAAGTTGTCGCCCGACGTCGGCACCGACACCTGGCACAGCTCGGGGTGGATCAGCGGGCAGTGGTAGCACTCGTGGTAGTTCTCCGAGACCAGCTTCCAGTTCGCCGCGATCTCGTAGCTGTGGCGGGCGCGCAGCACGAGCGACTCGGGCCGGTACGGCGCGACCAGCGAGTCGATGACGCCGAGGTGGTCCTCGAACGACGGCGCCGTGCCGGTCGCGTTCACGAACAGCCAGCCGTGCCACTGCTGCGCCGGCAGCGGGATGAGGCCGTGCTCGTCGGCGCTGAAGTGCTCGTTGTCGCGGAAGCCGGGCGCGCCCTGCAGCGAGCCGTCGAGCCGGTAGGTCCACGCGTGGTAGACGCACAGCACCGAGCGCGACGTCGACGTGCAGTCGTCCTCGAGCAGCACATGGCCGCGGTGGCGGCAGGTGTTGGCGAACGCGCGGACGTCGTCGCCCTCGAACGTCAGCAGCACGGGGATGTCGCCGACGAGCAGCGCCCGCTGCGTGGCGGTGCCGCCGTCGGGGCCGGCGGAGCGCAGCTCGTCGACGCGGCCGACGCACGCCCACGACCCGGCGACGAGGTTGCGCCGCTCCCAGGCGAGGACGTCCGGGGAGGTGTAGGCCTCCGCCGGCAGCATCGTCGACTCGCCGAACGGCAGCAGCGCCCGGGCCAGGCCGTCGGGGTCGACGGGGGCCAGGGGCTTCAGCGCGGTGAGGTCCACGTGGACCGCCTCCTCATGTCGCTACAGTCGCGGGCGTGGTGCGCAGGAAGGTGGAGGTGCGGCGCGAGGAGATCCTCGACGCCGCCGCGGCGGAGGTGACGCGGCGCGGCTTCGCCCGCACGCGCGTGGCGGACGTCGCGTCGGCGCTCGGCGTGAGCACGGCGCTGGTCTTCTACCACTTCGGCACCAAGGAGCAGCTGTTCGCGGCGGCCCTCGAGCACGCCGTCAACCAGGACCTCGAGCGGCTCGACAGCACCGTGGCCAAGGCCAAGGGCCCGGCCGACGCCGTGCGCCGGATCCTCGCGCTGTACTCGCCGCAGGGCAGCGCCGAGGGGTGGACGGTGTGGGTCGACGCGTGGGCGGAGTCGCTGCGCGAGCCCGAGATGCGCGCGACGTCGCGGCGCCTCGACGTCCGCTGGAAGGACGTGCTCGCCGAGCAGATCCAGCTCGGCGTGGCCGACGGCGTCTTCGACTGCGCGGACCCGGACGGCGCCGCCTGGCGCCTGTCCGCGCTGCTCGACGGCCTCGCCGTGCAGGTGCTGGTGCACCGCAGCCTGACCCGCATGCAGCTGGCCACCTGGGTGCGCGACGCGGCGGCCCGCGAGCTGGGGTGCGACCCGGAGGTCCTGGGCTGAGGCGCTCACGGCTCACACCATCCAGTGCGGCTCGTACGCCGGGTCGGTGAGCGCGGGGCGGTCGAGGCCGAACGCCGAGATGTCGGCGTCGGTGCGCCCGTCGACGGCGACGTCGGTGAGCAGGCGGCCGAACGTCGCTGCGAACTTGTAGCCGTGCGCGGCGCCGAGGCCGACGACGACCTGCTCGGCGCCCGGCACCGCCGACACCACGAAGTCGCGGTCGGGCGTGAGCGTGTAGAGGCACCGCTTCGACCGCACGGCCGGCCCCGACGCCGGGAAGGTCGCGGCCATGAACGACGACAGCCGCTGGAGCATCTCCGGATCGGTCGCGCCGGAGCGCTCGTCACCGGTCACCTCGGGCCCGCCGCAGTCCTGCGCCGACTTCACGGTGTCCTCGCCGTAGGTGGGGAAGCCGTAGTACGACGGCTCGTCCATCCAGATCCACACCGGGAACCGGCCGGGCCGGAACGGCTCCGGGTCGGCGGGCGCGAAGTAGGTGACCTGCTCCTCGGTCACCGTGAGGGGCAGGCGGGCCCCGAGCGGCTCGACGAGCCGCGCGGTCCAGGCGTCGGCGGAGACGACCACGCGCGCCGCCGACACGCGCTCGCCGCCCGCGAGCACGACGTCGACCCCGTCCGACGTCGGCTCGAGGGCGACGACGGGCGTGCGGTCGCGCAGCACGGCGCCGTGGGCGACGGCGAGGCGCTGCATCGCGGCGGTGCCGCGCGCGGCCGGCACGATCGCCGTGCGCTCCTGGTAGAGGGCGCTCGTGCCCTCGGGCAGGGCGATCTGCGGCCACCGCGAGACCACCTCGGCGCCGTCGATCACCTCGTAGGGGACCGCGCGCGCGTCCATCGACGACGTGTAGTCGTCCATCGGGATCGCGGCGCCGGTGGGGAACAGGTCGAGCCCGCCGGTGACGGTGACGAACGCCTCGCCGGCGGCGTCCTCGAGCACCGCCCAGTCGTCGTAGGCCGCGAACGTGAGGTCGACGTACTCGGGCGTGTGGTAGCTGTGGCGCAGGATCCGGCTGGTGTCGTGCGAGGCGCCGCGGTCGTGGCCGAGCTCGAACTGCTCGAGCCCGAGCACCGAGAGGCCGCGCCGCGCGGCGTGCCACACCGTCGACGAGCCGAGGGCGCCGAGCCCGACGACGACGAGGTCGTAGGAGGCCATGCCTCAGCCCTCCCGGTTCATGCGCGGCAGCAGCCAGCGGCGGATGTCGAGGGAGGCGTCCTCCATGGGGGCGTACCAGCCCTGCGTGTAAGCGCGCGACGACATGCCGCGCTGCACCGACTCGCAGACGCCCCAGTCCTGCCGGTTGACCAGGTCCCACAGCTCCTCGGCGTCGGACGGGTCGAACGTCGGCTTGGCAGCCTCGTCGGGCGCGAACAGCAGGTCGCACACGATCTCGGTGCGGTCGACGGCGAGCGGCCGCAGCACGAACGCGGCGGCGTGCTCGGCCGACAGCGACAGCATGAGGTTGGGGTAGACGAGCTCGCCCTTGTGGCGCACCTTCTCGGCGTCGTCGAGGTCCGGGAACGGCGCGCGGTCGGTCGTGCCGCTCATCGTGAAGGTCCACGCGCCCTCGCGGTGGGGGACGCCGTCCTCCCACTCGAGGTGCTGGCCTCCTCCGCCGAACGCCGGCACGAGGCGCACGAGCTCGGGGTGCACCGGCCCGCAGTGGTAGCACTCGTTGTAGTTCTCCGCGACGACCTTCCAGTTCGCCGCGACCTCGTAGACCAGCCGCTTGCCGACCACCAGGGTGTCGAGCGGGTAGCGCACGACGCGCTCGGGCACCGGCGCGAGCGCCTCGAGCAGCGGATCCGCGTCGGCGGGCGAGCCGTGCAGCCACAGCCAGCCGCCCCACACGTCGGCGCCGACGGGGTGCAGGCCGAACGACGCCTTGTCGAGGTCGACGTCGTCGGTGTGGGGCGCGTGCACCAGCGAGCCGTCGAGGGCGTAGGTCCACGAGTGGTACGGGCAGCGCAGGCTCTTGGCGGCGCACGGCGCGGGGGAGGCGCCCGGCTCCACCGGCACGACCTGCGAGCCGCGGTGGCGGCACACGTTGTAGTGGGCGTGGAGGATGGCGTCGGCGTCGGTCGTCACGAGCACCGACTCGCCGTGCAGGTCGACCACGGCGAGCCTGTTCGGCAGCAATGCGGCGGATCCGGGCTCGGTGAGGCCGAGGCCGTCGAGGCGGCCGAGGCAGGTCCACTCGCGCAGCAGCACCGACGTGCGCTCGCGCTCGTGGACCGCCGCGTCGACGTAGTGCTCGCGCGGCAGCGCCTCCTGCAGCCCGCCGGTCACGACCCGGGCCTCGTGAGGTCGCGCACCTTGTCCTTCCACTGCTCGCGACGGCGGTCCGCGAGGATCTGGTGGACGACGTTGCGGCCGGGCACACCGGTCACGCCGCCGCCGCCGTGGGTGCCGGATCCCGCCTGGTAGAGGCCCTTCACGGGCGTGCGCAGGTCGGCGAACCCGGCAGCGGGGCGGCCGTGGAACATCTGCCCCATGGTGAGCTCGCCGTGGAAGATGTTGCCGCCGACGAGGCCGTACTCGTGCTCGATGTCCCACGGCCCGAGCACCTGCCGGTGCAGCACCGAGCCGGTGAAGCCGGGCGCCACGGCCTCCATCCGCGCGAACAGCCGGTCGGCGTAGGCGTCGAGCTCCTCGCGGTGGGGCTCGTCGTTCCACGTGTGGGGCACCCACTGCGTGAACATGCTCATCACGTGCTTGCCCTCGGGGGCGAGGGTCGGGTCGAACACGCTCGGGATGCAGATGTCGGCGAAGGGCAGCGTCGACGGGCGGCCGGCCGCGGCCTCCTGGAACGACGTCTCCACCTCGTCGAGGCTCTCCGAGAGCACGATCGTCCCGCCGTGCACCTGCGGGTCGAACCCGGGCTTCGAGACGAACTCGGGCAGCCGGTCGAGGGCCACGTTGATCTTCACCGTGCCGCTGCGCGAGCGGTAGCGCTCGATGTCGGCGACGAAGTCCGGCGGCAGCTCGGCGGTGTCGAGCAGCTTGAGGAACGACACCTGCGGGTGCGCCGTGGTGATGACGGTCGGCGCGCTGATCTCGGTGCCGTCGTCGAGGACGACGCCGGTGACGACGCCGTTCCTCGTGGTGATGCGCGAGACGGGGGCCTCCGTGCGGATCTCCGCGCCGAAGGAGCGCGCGGCCGCGGCGAGGGCCTGCGTCACACCGCCCATGCCGCCGCGCGGGAAGCCCCACGCGCCGATCCGGCCGTCGCCGAGGTCGCCGATGTGGTGGTGGGCGATGACGTACGCCGTGCCCGGGGTGCGCGGGCCGGCCCACGAGCCGATGACGGCCGACACCGACAGCACGCCCTTCATCGCGTCGGACTCGAAGTAGTCCTCGATGAGGTCGGCCGCGCTGTCGGTGAGCAGACGGACGAGGTCGACTGCGGCGCGCTCGTCGACGTCCTTGAGGCGGCGCAGCAGCAGCGCCTGCCGGCCGAGGTCGGACGGCTTGCGCGAGCCGATCTTCGGCGGGAGCTCGGAGACCATCGGACCGAGGATGCGGCCGAGCCGGTCCATCCAGGCGTCCCAGCGGTCGACTGCCTCGGCGTCCTTCGCGCTGAACTTCGCGATCTGCTCGCGGCGGGCAGCGCGGTCCTCGGGCAGCTGCAGGTAGGAGCCGTCGACGCGCGGCGCGAAGTAGGGGCCCTGCGGGTAGACGTGGTAGCCGTGCTTGACGAGGTCGAGGTCGCGCACGAGCGTCGGCGGCAGCCACGACACGACGTACGAGAGCGTCGTCAGCTTGAAGTCCGGGCCGAACGGGGTCTCGGTGACCGCCGCGCCGCCGACGATGTGGCGGCGCTCGAGCACGAGCGTGCGCAGCCCCTCGCGGGCGAGGTAGGCCGCGGCCACGAGGCCGTTGTGGCCGCCGCCCACGATGACGACGTCGTACTGCTCGGCCACGGGGCGCCTCCTCGGGCTACTGACTCGTGAGTCAGTAAGTATGCGGTAAGGGTGCCCTCCGCGTCACCGGTTCGACGGCGGCGCGCCGGGCACAGGGGACGCGGCTCAGCTCGTCGCCGGGTCGGGCAGCGAGCCGGGCAGCGAGCCGGGCAAGTGGCAGGCGGCGGCGTGCGGCCCGGAGCCGGGCAGCACCGGGAGCGCCGTGCCGCGGCAGGCGTCCTCGATGCCGAGACGCGCAGCCTCGCCGCTCGCCACGACGGGGCAGCGCGGGTGGAACCGGCAGCCAGAGGGGATCTTGGTGGGGTCGGGCGGCTCGCCCGTCAGCACCACCTGCTCCATCCGCTCGGTCTCGGGCACGACCGACAGCAGCGCGCGGGTGTAGGGGTGCTTAGGGTCGCGCAGCAGCGCCTCGGTGGGCCCCTGCTCGACGATGCGCCCGAGGTACATCACCGCGACGCGGTCGGCGATGTTCCACGCGAGCCCGAGGTCGTGGGTGACGACCAGCAGAGACAGGCCGAGCTCGTCGCGCAGCCGCAGCAGCAGGGCGAGGATCTCGCCGCGCACCGACGCGTCGAGGCTCGATACCGGCTCGTCGGCCACGATGACGTCGGGCTCGAGGGCGAGTGCGCCGGCGATGACGACGCGCTGGCGCTGGCCGCCGGAGAGCTCGTGCGGGTAGCGCAGGAAGAAGCGCTCGGCCGGGCGCAGGCCCGCCAGCGAGAGCGCCTGCGCGACCCGGGACTCCTCGGCCTCGACGAGCCCATGGATGCGCAGCCCCTCGGCCACCGCCTCGTAGACGGTGTGGCGGGGGTTGAGCGCGCCGGTCGGGTCCTGCAGCACGAGCTGCACGTGGCGGCGGTAGTCCTTGAGCGCCTTGGTCGACTGCGGCACCGGGGTGCCGTCGAAGAGGACGTCGCCCTCGGTCGCCGGCTGCAGGCCGAGGATCGAGCGCGCCAGCGTCGTCTTGCCGCAGCCGCTCTCGCCCACGAGCGCGACGATCTCGCCGCGCCCGAGCTGCAGATCGACGCCGTCGACGGCGCGTGCGGTCGACGAGGTGCCGCGGCCGCGGAACGTGACGGCGAGCCCGCGGGCCTCGAGGGCAGGCGGGGCCTGGACGTCGGGGGTGCTCACGACGCGCCCTCCGCCAGCCAGCACGCCGCGCTGCGCCCGCCGACGTCGAGGAGCGCCGGCTCCTCGGCCGAGCAGCGGTCGAAGGCCTTGGGGCAGCGCGGGTGGAACGAGCAGCCATCGGGCACCTCGCCGGGGAACGGCGGGTCGCCCGGCAGACCGGCCGGCGCGTAGCGGAAGCGCTCGTCGCCGATGCGCGGGAACGCGCCCGCCAGCGCAGCCGAGTAGGGGTGCACGGGGGAGTCGAAGACCTGCCCCGCAGGTCCCTCCTCGACGATGCGGCCGGCATACATCACCGCGATGCGGTCGCACGTGCTCGAGAGCACCGACAGGTCGTGGCTGATGAGCACCATCCCGACGCCGAGCTCGCGCACGAGCGTCGACATGAGGTCGAGCACCTGCGCCTGCACCATGACGTCGAGGGCGGTGGTGGGCTCGTCGGCGATGACCAGGCGCGGGTCGCAGGCCAGCGCCATCGCGATCATGACGCGCTGCTTCTGGCCTCCTGAGAGCTGGTGAGGGTAGGCGTCGGCCCGGCGGGCGGGCAGGCCCACCAGCTCGAGCAGCTCGCCGACCTTCTTCGCCGCCGACTTCTCGGTGGCCTTCTTGTCGTGCAGCAGGATCGGCTCGGCGATCTGCGTGCCGATGCGCTGCACGGGGTTGAGCGCGTGCATCGCGCCCTGGAACACCATCGAGGCCTGGCCCCAGCGCAGCGCGCGGACCTTGCCCCACTTGAGCTTCATGACGTCCTGCCCGTCGAGCAGCACGCGCCCGTCGACCCGCGCGGACTTGGGCTGCATGCGCAGGACCGTGCTCGTGAGCGTGCTCTTGCCGCAGCCGGACTCGCCGGCGATGCCGAGGGTCTGGCCGGCCTCCAGCGCGAGGCTGACGCCGCGCACCGCCGGGACGTCCTGGCCGCCGGTGCGGTAGGTGACGTGGACGTCGTCGAGCTCGAGCAGCGCCATCAGGCACGCTCCAGCCGCGGGTCGAGGATGTCCTCGGTGGCGCGCCCGACGAGGTTGAAGGCGAGCACCACGAGGACGACGCAGAGCCCGGGCGGGGCGAGCACCCACCAGGCGTCCTGCGAGATGGCGCCGGAGGCGAAGCCCTCCTCGAGGATCGAGCCCCACGACACGGTCAGCGGGTCGCTGAGGCCGAGGAACGACAGCGTGGTCTCGGCCAGGATGCACAGCGACACCGCCAGCGTGGTGTTGGCCAGCACCAGCGGCATCACGTTGGGCAGCACGTGCTTGGTCATCTGGTGGACGTTGCCGCCGCCGAGCGCCTTCGCGCGCTCGAGGTAGGGGCGGCTCTCGATCGCGAGCGTCTGGGCGCGGATCAGGCGCGCGGTCGACGGCCACGACGTCACGCCGATAACGATGATGATGTTGAGGGTCGACTTGCCCAGGACCGTCGCGAGGACGATGGCCAGCGGCAGGTACGGGATCACCAGGAACCAGTCGGTGACCCGGTCGAGCGTCCCTCCGAACAGGCCCCGGTAGTGGCCCGAGGCGATGCCGACGCTGGTGCCGATGAACATGGCGATGACGGTGGCCGCGAGGCCGACGGTCAACGACACGCGCGCGCCCCACACGACGAGGGCGAGGACGCTGCGGCCGGTGTCGTCGGTGCCGAGCGGGTACTCGAGCGAGGGCGGCTCGAAGGATCCGCCCGTCGCCTGGGTGACCTCGAGCATCGACCGCGGGAAGAACACGGGCGCGAGGATCGCCATGAGGGCGAAGAAGACCAGGATGCCGACGCCGAGCAGCCCGCTGCGGCTGCGCCCGAACTCGCCGAGGAACCGCCTGACCGACGCGCGGCGGCGGGCCCGCGCGACGGCGCGGCCGGAGACCCGGGCGGGGGTGTCGGTGCTCATGTCCGCACCCGCGGGTCGAAGTAGCCGTAGAGCAGGTCGGCCACGAGGTTGGCGAAGATCACGGCGCCCGAGAACAGCAGGAACAGCGCCTGCAGCAGGGGGACGTCAGGGCCGCGCAGTGCATCCACCGTGAGCGATCCGAGCCCGTTGATGGAGAACACCGTCTCGATGGTGATGGCGCCGCCCACCACGAAACCGAGGTTGAGGAACACCAGCGTCATGGTCGGGAGGAGGGCGTTGGGCACGGCGTGGCGGCGGCGCACCATGCGGTCCATGAGCCCCTTGGCCCTGGCCGTGCGCACGTACTCCTGGTTGGTCTCCTCGATGAGCGAGGCGCGCATGACGAGCGAGTACTCGGCCAGGTAGATCACGGCCAGCGTGGTCACGGGCAGTACGAGGTGCCAGGCGACGTCGAGCACTCCCCGGAGGGAGGAGGTATCGACGCCCGGTGTCGACAGGCCGCCCACCGGGAAGATGCCGGGGAACGGGCCGACGCCGACGGCGAAGACGATGAGCACCACCATGCCGAACCAGAACTCGGGCATGGAGTAGAGGACGAGCGTCGTGTTGGTCGCGCCCTTGTCGAACCGGCTCCCGCGGTTCCAGCCGGCTTTGATGCCGATCCGGACGCCGATGATGGTCGCCAGCAGCGTGGCCGTGCCCACCAGCAGGAGGGTCGGCCAGATCCTCGGACCGATGACGTCCCACACCGGCGCGCTGTACTTCACCGAGGGCCCGTTGCCGGTGAACGGGTTCGACAGGTAGGCGAGGAACTGCTCCCCGAGCGGCTTGTTGAGCTCCGCCCGGAGCCTCGCGATCTGCTCGGCGTCGACGTTGCGCCCGCGCGTGTACAGGGCGATCGGGTCGCCGGGCATCACGCGGAACAGGAAGAAGTTGAAGACCAGGACGAACACGAAGGTGCCGAGGGCCGCCGCAGTACGCCCGACGACGTAGCGGGCGGTGGGATCGGACAGCCCCCACGACCCCGAGCGCCGGGGCCGTGGGGACGTGCCGACCTCCTGGAGGATCGCCACGGACGACCTACTCCTCGTCGTCCTCGGCGGAGCTGCCCTTGCGGCGGCCGAGCAGGAACGCGACGAGGCCGACGACGAGGATGAGCGCCACGCCGCCGACGATCAGCGGGACGGTCGAGCTCGAGCTGCTGGCGGCAGCGCCGTCGCCCTCGCCTCCGGTCTCCTCGGTCACGGGCTTCACGTTCTGGTAGGACCACGTGCCGTACTGGAAGAGCAGCGAGCCGTCCGGCGCCGGCTGCGGCACGAAGCCGGTGAAGCGGTCGGAGCGGTAGGCCTCGAGGTTGTCGTAGTAGTAGGTGACGATGTACGGCGCGTCGTCGTAGAGCTTGTTCTGCATCTGCTTGACGAGCTCGGCGCGCTTCGCGGTGTCGGTCTCGAGGCTCTGCTGCTCGAACAGGGCGTCGTACTCCTCGTCGCAGTAGAACGAGTCGGACAGGTTCGCCAGGATCTCGCCGCCGTCCTTGTACGAGCGGTTGGCGCAGGTGAACGTCGAGAGCTGGTAGTTCGGGTCGGGCTCGACGACCCAGCCCCACTCGAACATGTCGAAGTTGCCCTGGCCGATGATCTCCGTGAGCGCGTCGGACGAGACGGCCTTGACCTCGGTCTCGATCCCGACGGCCTTGAGGTAGCCCTGGATGAACTCGACGCTCTTCACCGAGGTGTCGGAGTCGCTGCGGGCGAAGAGGCGGAACGAGAGCTTCTTCCCGTCGGCGGTCTCGCGGATGCCGTCGGCCCCGACCTTGTACCCGGCGGCGTCGAGCAGCTGCTTGGCCTTCTCGGGGTCGTAGGTGACCGGGTTGGCCGGCTCCGTGTGCAGCAGCGTGTAGATCGGCGGGATGATCGTCGAGCCCGCGGAGCCGTTGCCGCCGAGCACGCGGTCGACGAGGGCCTGGCGGTCGATCGCCCAGCCGATGGCCTGGCGCAGCTTCACGTCCTTGAGCAGCGGGTTGCCGTCGCCGATCGCGGTGCCGTCGTCGAGCGCGGCACCGGTGTTGAAGGCCAGCTCGTTGAAGCCGGAGTACGTGGCGCCGACGGTGGTGATGCCGGGCTTGCCCTCGAGCGACTTCCAGACGTTGGCCTCCATCGAGTCGGCGAAGTCGATCTCGCCCTTGATGAGCGCCTGGCCGAGCGCGTCGGCGTTGTTGTAGATGCGGAAGACGACCTCGTCGACCGTCGGCTTGCCGCGCCAGTAGTTCTCGTTGGCCTTGAGCCGGATGAACTGGCCCACCTGGCGCTCCACCATCACGAAGGGGCCGGCGCCGACGGTGGGCTCGGCCTCGGTGCCCTCGTTCTTGTACGACTGCACCTCCTTCTCGTCGATGTCCTTCCAGATGTGCTGGGGGAGGATGTAGACGGCGAGCTTCTCCATGATCGGGGAGGGCTTGCTCACGGTCATGACGACGGTGGTGTCGTCGGTGGCGACCACCTTGGTGATGTTGGCGGTGTACGAGCCGAAGTTGGTCTGCTCGTACTCGCCGTTGAGGATCCGGTTGAACGTGTACTCGACGTCCTTGGCCGTCAGCGGCTGGCCGTCGCTCCACTTCAGACCGGGGCGGATCTTGTAGGTCCACGTGGTCTTGTCGGCCGACTCCTCCCAGGACTCGGCGAGGTCCGGGACGATGGAGAAGTCCTCCGCCGAGTACCCGAGCAGCGTCGGGTACTCCAGCTGGTAGATCTCGTAGGCCTCGGCGACGATCCCCGTGAACGGGTTGGCCGAGTCGATGTCCTGGGTGATGCCGATGGTCAGCACGACCTTGTCGGCGCTGGCGGACGGGCTCGCCGAGGTGCTGGCGGACGCGCCGGCGGAGGCGCCGAGGCCGAGGCCGAGGGCGAGCGCCGCGGCCCCCGCCGCGGCCAGGAGACGGGAACGACGGGCGGTCCTGGTCGTCACGAGGGTGGTCCCCTTCGGGTTCCAGCGCGGCCAGGACCCCACCGCCCTGGCCGTCCTGACCCGTGGGTCAGGTGCGGCGTGCGGCATTGATACCCCATGACGGAGCGAAGTGGGACATATCGTGACCTCTTCGTGCTGATCGAGTCGTGAACCGCCCTCAGGGCCGCAGAATCCGTCGCCGGATCGACGCCGGGACGTAACGTCTCCGTCATGCGCGAGGCCCCCACCGCCGCCGTCCGGCCCGTCACGACCGTCCTGCACGGGCAGGAGCGGACCGACCCCTACGCCTGGATCGCCGAGCCCGACGACCCCGAGGTCGCCGCCCACCTCGCGGCCGAGCGCGACTACTACGAGCACCGGGTCGAGGGCCTGCGCGAGGCCCGCCGGGCCATGTCCGCGGAGATGGCAGCCCGGGTGCCGGCCGACGAGCAGGACGTCCCGTGGACCGCCGGCGGCTACCGGTACCGGCGCGAGACGCCGGCGGGCCGCGAGTACGCGCGGCTGCTGCGCCGTCCGCTCGCCGACCCCGGCGCCGCTGAGTCGCTGTTGCTCGACCTGCAGGAGGTGCACGACGCCGGCGGCACCGGCTACGCCCACGAGGGGATCCTCGAGGTCAGCCCCGACGGGCGCTGGCTCGCGTGGTCGATCGACCTCGACGGCGACGAGGTGTACCAGCTGCGCTTCCGCGACCTCGAGAACAGCACGGATCTCGACGAGGTGGTGCCGCGCACCTACTACGGCGGTGCGTGGGCGGCCGACTCGGCGTCGTTCCTCTACACCGTGCACGACGACGCCTGGCGGCCCTACCAGGTGTGGCGGCACGTGCTCGGCACGCCCGTCGCAGACGACGTCCTCGTGCTCGAGGACCTCGACGACACGATGGAGCTCGAGCTGCACGGCTCGCGCTCCGGCCTGTGGGCCGTGATCTCGTTGGTGGGCAGGGGTTTCCGCGAGGAGCACCTCGTCCCCGCGCTCGACCTCTCGGTGCCGCCCGTCTGCGTCCGGCCGCGCGAGCACGGCGTCGAGTACGAGCTCGAGCACGCGCCCGGCCTCGGGCCCGACGGCGCCGACGGCTTCCTCGTGACCACCAACCTCGGTGCCGACGAGTTCCACGTCCTGTGGGCCCCGGTCGAGGACCCGACCGCCTGGGTACCGCTGCTGCCCGAGGACCCCGCGCAGCGCGTCCTCGGCGCCGACGCCTTCGTCCAGGGCGCCGTCCTCACCGTGCGGCGCGACGGCGTCCAGGCGCTGCGGGTGCTGCCGCGCGACGGCGAGCCCTTCGACGTCGTGCCCCCGGACGCCGGCGGCCTGATCCGCCTCTCCCGCAACGACGACCACGGCCAGGAGCAGCTCCTCGTCGCGACGGAGTCGTGGGTGCGGCCGACGGTGTGGCACGAGATCGCCTGGGACGGCTCGCGCACCGAGGTGCACCGGCTGGAGTCGCTCGGCACCGATCTCGACCAGTACGTCGTCGAGCGGCGCATGCTGCAGTCGCACGACGGCGTCCTCGTGCCGGTCGACCTCGCCCGCCACGTCTCGACGCCGCTCGACGGCACCGCGCCCTGCCTTCTCTACGGCTACGGCTCCTACGAGGCGCCCTGCGACCCCGACTGGTTCGAGACCGGCTTCCGCGCACTGCCCTCGCTGCTCGACCGCGGCGTCGTGCTGGCTGTGGGCCATCCTCGGGGAGGCGGGGAGATGGGGCGGCGGTGGTGGGAGGACGGCCATCTGGCCAGCAAGCAGAACACCTTCGCCGACCAGGCCGCCGTCGCCGAGCACCTGCTCGACGGCGTCGTCTCGCGCATCGTCACGCGCGGCCTCTCGGCCGGCGGCCTCCTGCAGGGCGCGCTCTACAGCCAGCGGCCGGAGCTCTTCGCCGGTGTCGTCGCCGAGGTGCCGTTCGTCGACGTCATCACGACGATGCTCGACTCTTCGTTGCCTTTGACGGCGCAGGAATGGCTGGAATGGGGCGATCCGCGGATCGAGGACCAGTACGCCTTCATGCTGGCCTACTCGCCGATCGACAACCTGCCGCCCGTCGACGCCCGCCCGCCGATCCTCGTCACCGGCGCCGTCCACGACCCCCGCGTCCTCGTCCGCGAGCCCGCCCGCTGGGTCGCCCGCCTGCGCGCCTCCGACCCGGCCCACGGCCACGGCGACGATCCGGCCTCGCCCGTCTCGCCGCGCACCGTCCTGTTCCGCTGCGAGACCGGCGCCGGCGCCCACGCCGGCCCCAGCGGCCGCTACGCCGAGCTCGACTACGAAGCCGAGATCTACGCCTGGACCCTCGCCGCCCTCGGCCTTTCCCGATGACGGTTCCCTTCGTGCACTAGACCGGTCGAATCCGGACCTTCACGAAGCTGCGGCCTTGTCGGCCTGGCGGGCTGCTGTCGAGCTTCTGCTGGGTCCTGGCCTTTGTGGCCTGGTGGTCCGTGTGGACGTCGTCAGCTGGTTCGTGGCGTTGACTGACCGACCCTGCGGGTCGGAGGGGGCTGCGCAGTGCCGTGCTTCGATCGTCAGGCTTGAAATCTCAGCCCGGCACGGCCCAGCCCCCTCCTCCCGATCGTGTCCTTCATTGCCCGTGGGCTGCTGACGACGGGTCCGCCGGCTCTGGGCCTGGCAGGCCTGTCGGTCTGTGGTCGGGTTTCGCTGTGGGGGAGGGACAGACCCTGCGGGTCCCGGGCGGACGGGCTCCGCCCGGCGCCCGGTCCCCGCGCTGTCGCTCTGGACGGTCGCTTCTCGTCGTTGTGATGAAGGGTCCCAATGACCAATAGAGCCAGACATCTCTGCCCTTCATCGCCGGCTCTCGGATCATCGTTCCGGCGTGCTTTGGCCCGCTTGTGCGGGTCCCGGGCGGACGGGCTTCGCCCGGCGCCCGGTCCCCGCGCTGTCGCTCTCGGCCGTCGCTGCGCGTCGTTGGGGCTTTGTTGTGACGGGTCCCAATGACCAATGGAGCCGGACAGTTCTGCCCTTCATGGCTGGCTCTCGTGGCGGCGTCGGGGCGTGCCGCCGCCTTGTCAGGTGTGGGTGGTGAGGCACCAGGGGGTGCAGAGGGCACTGCAGGGTTGGGCCGCTGTCGGGGTGGGCGTTCCGGTGCGGAGGCGGGGGTCTCGTTCGAGGTCGAGGGGGTCGTGGTCGCAGAGGTCGGCCAGTGGGGGGTCGGGGCAGGGGGTCAGCGCCAGGTCTGCGGGCGCAAGGACGAGGACCGTGGGCGACGGCGTGAGACGCGACAGGGTCGCAAGGTCCGACGGCGTCGGTGCGATCGGCGCGACGTCGATACCGGGTGCCTCGTCCATGCGCGGGAGTGTGCTCCTCGGGGTGTCCCGTGCGCCAGGTTTCTGGGGAGGGGTCTCGTCGGTGCCGGTAGCGTCCGCTCCGTGAGTGCCGGGTACTCGGGGACGCCGTTGCCGAAGAAGCTGGGCATCAAAGCGGGGCATCGGGTGCTGCTCGATGGTGCGCCTGCCGGGTTCGAGGACGAGCTGCTGGTGCCGTTGCCCGACGACGTCGTCGTGCAGCGGCGGGCGGGCCGGGCCTCGTACGACGTCGTCGTGGCGTTCCGGCCGGACGCCGCGTCGCTGGCCAAGAACCTCGACCGCGACATCGCGCGGACCACGACGGCCGGCGGCCTCTGGATCGTGTGGCCGAAGAAGTCGAGCGGGATCGTCACCGACATCACCGAGGACGTCGTCCGCGAGCAGGCCCTCGCCGCCGGCGTCGTCGACGTGAAGGTGTGCGCGATCGACGGCACCTGGAGCGGCCTCAAGCTCGTGCGCCGCCTCAAGGACCGCTGAGGGCGGCGTCAGCGCGGGACCGGGATCCGGACGCCGATGATCGAGCAACGGCCCGGAGCCTGGGCAGATGGGCTTCAAGAGCGGCCACTGACTGTGCAAAGTGACCAGCGTGTCGGGATGCGGTTGAGGGCGGCCTCGGTCGGTGCCTCACTACCGGCATGTTCCAGGAGGCGCAGCTCTACTCGCCGGTGAAGCACGACGTCGACGGCGTCGTCGTCGAGCTCGGGGCCGACCACCCCGGCCAGGGCGACCCGGAGTACCGCGCGCGGCGCAACGCCATCGCGGCGCTCGCGCTCGGCTGGCAGCCGGGCCAGCCGGTGCCGACGGCGGAGTACACCGACGACGAGCACGACGTGTGGCGCGTCGTCTGCCGCGAGCTGCGCGCCAAGCAGGAGCGCCTCGCCTGCCGCGCCGCGCTCGAGGGGCGCGAGGCGATCGACCTCCCGGCCGACCACATCCCGCAGCTCGCCGACGTCACCGCCGCGCTCGCGCCGCTGAGCGGCTTCCAGTACCTGCCGGCCGCCGGTGTCGTTCCGTCGAAGCAGTTCTACGGCTCGCTGGCCGACCGCTGCTTCTGGTCGACGCAGTACATCCGCCACCACTCGGTGCCGCTCTACACGCCCGAGCCCGACGTCGTCCACGAGGTGATCGGGCACGCGATCACGCTGGCCGAGCCGTCGTACGTCGACCTCTACGTCGCGGCCGGCGAGGCCGCGCGGCGCGTGGAGACCGACGGCGCCCTGAAGTTCGTCGCGCGCGTCTTCTGGTTCTCCCTCGAGTTCGGCGTCGTCGACGAGGGCGGCGAGCCGAAGGCGTATGGTGCCGGGCTGCTGTCGTCGTACGGCGAGATCGAGGAGTTCGTGCACGCCGACCTGCGCCCGCTCGACGTCGCGCGGATGGGCGTGCAGGACTACGACATCACGCACTACCAGCCGCTGCTGTTCGAGGCCGCGTCGTGGCAGCAGGTGCAGGACGTCGTCGGCGGCTTCTTCCGCGACGTCGACGACGAGATGGCGCAGCGTCTCGCGCACGAGGCGCGGTCGCGCGCCTGAGGCTTCCCGGTGCGGCCCGCCTGCCGTACCGTCGAGGGCACGACCGAGCATCGGGGTGGTCAGCATGTGGTTCTGGGGTCTCGGCGCCGCGATCGCCATGATCGGCGCGGGTGTGGCGTGGGCGTGGTTCTACGCGACCTCGGACAAGCGCGGCGACAAGCTGCGCAAGCACGACCAGATGGCCGCCGGAGTCCACGACACCATGTACATGCAGATGGCCAACCCGGCGGCCCTGCCCATGAAGACCCAGGGCTTCGACAAGCCCAAGCACTGACCCCCGGGGGCCGCGGTCAGGCGGACACGTAGTCGGCGAGGTGCTGGCCGGTGATGGTGGCGCGGCTGGCGACGAGGTCGGCGGGCGTGCCCTCGTAGACCACGCGGCCGCCGTCGTGGCCGGCACCGGGTCCGAGGTCGATGATCCAGTCGGCGTGGGCCATCACGGCCTGGTGGTGCTCGATGACGATCACCGTGCGGCCGGCGTCGACGAGCCGGTCGAGCAGCCCGAGCAGGTTCTCGACGTCGGCGAGGTGAAGGCCCGTCGTCGGCTCGTCGAGGACGTAGACCGAGCCGGCGCCTGCCATCTGCGCCGCCAGCTTGAGGCGCTGCTGCTCGCCGCCGGACAGCGTCGTCAGCGGCTGGCCGATCGGCACGTACCGGAGCCCGACGTCGACGAGCCGTTCCAGGATCGTGACGGCGGCCGGCGTGCGCGCCTCGCCGTCGGAGAAGAACGCCAGCGCGTCGGACGCCGGCAGCGCCAGCACCTCGCTGATGTCGAGGCCGCCGAGCCGGTACTCGAGCACCGAGGCGTCGAAGCGCCTCCCCTCGCAGTCCTCGCACGTCGTCGCGACCGACGCCATGATCGCGAGGTCGGTGTAGACCACGCCGGCGCCGTTGCAGGTCGGGCACGCGCCCTCCGAGTTCGCGCTGAACAGCGCCGGCTTCACGCCGTTGGCCTTCGCGAAGGCCTTGCGGATCGGCTCCAGCACGCCGGAGTACGTCGCCGGGTTGCTGCGCCGTGACCCGCGCACGGGCGACTGGTCGACCGTGACGACGTCGTCGAGGCTCGACACCGAGCCGCGGATCAGCGAGCTCTTGCCCGACCCCGCGACGCCGGTGATCACGGTGAGGACGCCGAGCGGGATGTCGACGTCGACCGACTGCAGGTTGTTGGCGCTCGCGCCGCGGATCTCCAGCGCGCCGGTCGGTGTGCGCACGCTGCTCTTCACCTGCGCGCGGTCGTCGAGATGGCGGCCGGTGAGCGTGCCGCTGGCCCGCAGCCCGTCGATGGTGCCCTCGAAGCACACCGTGCCGCCGGCCGTGCCCGCGCCCGGTCCGAGGTCGACGAGGTGGTCGGCGATCGCCATCACCTCGGGCTTGTGCTCGACGACGAGGACCGTGTTGCCCTTGTCGCGCAGCTGCAGCAGCAGGTCGTTCATCCGCTGGATGTCGTGGGGGTGCAGGCCCGTGGTCGGCTCGTCGAAGACGTACGTGACGTCGGTGAGGGCGCTGCCGAGCTGGCGCACCATCTTCACGCGCTGGCCCTCGCCGCCGGACAGCGTGCCCGACGGCCGCTCGAGCGAGAGGTAGCCGAGGCCGATGGCGTCGAACCAGCCGAGCAGGTCGCGCAGCGACGACAGCAGGGGAGCCACCGTGGGCTCGTGCAGGTCGGCGGCCCAGGCGGCCAGATCGGTGATCTGCATGCGGCACGCGTCGGCGATGCTGATGCCCGCGACCTTGGACGAGCGCGCCGCCTCCGACAGCCGGGTGCCGTCGCAATCGGGGCAGGTCGAGAGGGTGATCGCCCGCTCGACGAACGCGCGCACGTGCGGCTGCAGCGAGTCGATATCCTTGGAGAGCATGGACTTCTGGATGCGCGGGATGAGCCCCTCGTAGGTGAGGTTGATGCCGTCGACCTTGATCTTCGTGGGCTCGCGGTAGAGCAGGTCCTCGAGCTCGCGCTTGGAGAACTTCGCGATCGGCTTGTCCGGGTCGAAGAAGCCGCTGCCCGCGAAGACGCGGCCGTACCAGCCGTCGCTGCTGTAGCCCGGGATCCTCAGGGCGCCCTCGTTGAGCGACTTCGTGTCGTCGTAGAGCTGGCTGCGGTCGAAGTCCGACGTCGTGCCGAGCCCCTCGCACGTCGGGCACATGCCGCCGAGGCGCACGAAGCTCTTCTTCTCAGTCTTGCCGCGCCCGGCCTCGATCTTCACGGCGCCCCCGCCGCGGACCGTCGCGAGGTTGAACGCGAACGCGCTGGGCGGGCCGATGTGCGGCTCGCCCAGCCGGCTGAACAGGATCCGCAGCATCGCGTTGGCGTCGGTGGCCGTGCCGACGGTCGACCGTGCGTCAGCGCCGAGCCGCTGCTGGTCGACGATGATCGCCGTCGTCAGCCCGTCGAGGACGTCGACGTCGGGGCGCGCGAGCGTGGGCATGAAGCCCTGCACGAACGTGGAGTAGGTCTCGTTGATGAGCCGCTGCGACTCCGCCGCGATCGTGTCGAAGACCAGCGAGCTCTTGCCCGAGCCCGACACCCCCGTGAACACCGTGAGCCGCCGCTTGGGCAGGTCGACGCTGATGTCGCGCAGGTTGTTCTCGCGGGCCCCGACGACGCGGATCACGTCGTGGGTGTCGGCGGCGTGCGGCGCCGGAGTCGTCTTCGCCATGGCGGCACCCTAGGCCCGGCCGCGGACCGCGAGGACGCACGGCGGACCCGCACATGCAGCAGCGGGCCGCCCCCGTGAGGGGACGGCCCGCTGCCGTGGTCCGGGAAGGACTTACAGGGGGGTCACGTTGGACGCCTGCGGGCCCTTCTGGCCCTGGGTGATGTCGAAGGAGACACGCTGGTTCTCCTCGAGCGAGCGGTAGCCCGACGTGGTGATCGCGGAGAAGTGCACGAAGACGTCGGCGCCGCCGTCCTCGGGGGCGATGAAGCCGAAGCCCTTCTCAGCGTTGAACCACTTCACAGTGCCGTTAGCCATGTCTGTTCCTCTGGTGCGCGTCGCGGGCACGACCTCCGTGCCTCGCCGGTTGCGCCGGTGTCTCTGCGGAAAAAGCAGAGACGCCCGGCGGAGTCGATCCGCGGGCGTCCGAAGAACGTTCGAGGAACTGCTGTACAACCACGCTCAGGGTACCAGGGATGCGCGCGATATCCGAGCGGCGATCTCGTCGAGCATCAGCGGCTCCTCGAGCAGGGGCCCGCCGACGACGTCGAGGTCGACGTCTGCGGCCCGCTCGTGCACCGAGTCGAGCAGCCTCCCGGGCGCCAGCAGCCACGGCACGACAGCCGTGCCGGGCTCGACGTCGACCACCTTCGGCCCCGGGCCGGTCGCGAACACCGGCCTCGCGGCCACCCCGGTGCGCGACGACGCCGAGGCCACCGCGTCGCCGAAGGCCGTGCGCTCCTCGTCGGCCTTGGTGCCCGCCGCGACCACCACCGCGGTGGGCCGGGCGCGCTGCAGGACGGCGTCGAGGAGCGCGGGCGGGTGGCCGAGCGGGTCGAGCAGGACCACGTCGCGGCCGAGTGCCGCCACGGCGTCGGGCACGTCGACGCGCGCGTGGAAGGCCGACGAGAGCAGCAGCGGCAGCACCACCACCGTGCCGTCGCGGCCGTCGACGGCACCCGCGAGCGAGGGCTCGTCGTGGTCGAGGAACGCGGCGACGACGTCGATCCCGGTCCGCGCGGCCACGGCGGACGCCGCCGCGCGGACGCATGCCGCCGACCGCGGGTCAGGGGAGCCGTGGGCCAGCAGGACGCCCAGCGTCATGGACGGGCCAGGGTCACGGGAGCTCGGGCGAGAACGGGCCGAGCCGGTCGCGCAGGGCGACGACGTCGCCCACGACGACCACAGCGGGGGACTTCACGCCCCGAGCCTCGGCCTTCGCGGCGATGTCCGCAAGGGTGCCGATCGTCGTCCGCTGCCCGGAGGTCCAGCCGCTCTCGACCACCGCGACGGGGGTCGACGCCGCACGGCCCGACTCGATCAGCGCCTCGCACGACTGCGCGAGCAGCCGCACCCCCATGAGCAGGACGAGCGTCGTGGCGGGGGCGTGCTCGCGCGCGGCGTCGACGATCGGCTCGATGCCGTCGTGGGCCGACACCAGCGCGAACGACGTGGTGATGCCGCGGTGGGTCACCGGGATTCCGGCGGCGGCCGGCACCGAGACCACAGAGGTGACGCCGGGGACGACGTCGACCGGAACGCCGGCCGCATGGCAGGCGAGCGCCTCCTCGCCGCCGCGGCCGAGGACGAACGGGTCGCCTCCCTTGAGCCGCACGACGTCGAGGCCCTGCCGCGCCCGCTCGACGATCACCTCGTTGATCTGGTCCTGCGTGAGCTGGTGGTGGCCCGGCGTCTTGCCGCAGTCGATGACCTCGACGTCGTCGGCGAGGTGCTCGAGCACCCCGCGCGGCGCGAGCCGGTCGACGACGACGACGTCGGCGTGCGCGAGCAGACGGCGGCCCCGGACGGTGAGGAGATCGTCGTGGCCGGGGCCGCCGCCCACGAGATGGACGGTGCCGACGCCGGACGCCGCCGCGCGGCGCGTGCGGCGCACCGGGAGCGTGCCCGTGTCGAGCCCCGCGGCCACGGCATCGCGGACGGCGCGCGAGCGCCCCGGGTCGCCGCCGCCGGTCACCGCGACGAGCAGCCCATCGACGGTCCGAGCCACCGCGGGGGTCCAGGCCGCCGACAGCGAGGCGTCGTCGGCGCGCACGCACCAGATCCGGGCCGCCTCGGCCGCGGCTGCGACCTCGTCGTCGACCGGCCGGTCGCCGGTGGCGGTGTGCACGAACCACGCGCCGTCGACGTCGCCGGCGGCGTAGTCGCGCGCGTGCCAGACGACGCGGCGGTCGGCGACCAGGAGCGCGAGCTCCTCGCACAGCCACGGCGCCACGACCTCGACGGCGGCGCCGGCCTCGACGAGCCCCGCGGCGCGCCGCGCCGCGACCGGGCCGCCGCCGACGACGAGCGCGCGGCGGCCGGACAGGTCGAGGACGACCGGGTACGACGGGGAGGCCACGTCAGCGGCCCACGACAGCCATGCCGGCGGCGAGGGTCGAGCCCTCCTGGTCGTCGACGAGCAGGAACGCGCCGGTGCGGCGCAGCCGGCCGTAGTCGTCGGCGGCGACGGGCTCGGCGAGCCGCACCGTGATCGTGCCGATGTCGTTGAGGCGCAGCGGCTCTGAGTAGGGCAGGTGCTCGAGGGTCTCGAGGTCGAGCCGCGCGGTCACCGACTGGACGCGGGCCCGCACGGTGCGGGTGCCGTGGCGCACGAGCACGCGGTCGCCGGGGGCGACCGGCCGCTCCGACACGACGCAGACGTCGCCGACGAGGTCCTGCGACGCCGCAGCCGCATCGTCGGCCGACGCGATGAGGTCGCCGCGGGCGATGTCGACGTTGTCAGCGAGGCGCAGCGTCACCGACTGCGGGGCGAACGCCTCCTCGAGCGGGCCGTCGAGCCCGTCGATCGCGGCGATCGTCGTCGTGCGGCCGGAGGGCTGCACCACCACGCGGTCGCCGACCCGGACGACGCCGTGCGCCACGCGGCCCGCGTAGCCGCGGTAGTCGTGGTGCTCGTCGGTCTGCGGGCGCAGCACGTACTGCACGGGGAAGCGCAGCGGCTCGAGCGCGGGGTCCTCGCCGACCGGCACGGCCTCGAGGTGCTCGAGCAGCGTCGGCCCGTCGTACCAGGGCGTGCGCTCCGACCGCGCGACGACGTTGTCGCCCTGCAGCGCCGAGAGCGGGATGGCCACGACGTCCTCGACCCCGAGCGAGCGCACGGCCGTCACGAACTCGTCGCGGATCGACTCGAACACGGCCCGGTCGAAGCCGACGAGATCCATCTTGTTGACGGCCAGCGCGATGTGGCGGACGCCGAGCAGCGCAGCGGCGGCGGCGTGCCGGCGGGTCTGCTCGACCACGCCGTTGCGCGCATCGACGAGCACGAGCGCGAGCTCCGCCGTCGACGCGCCGGTCACCATGTTGCGGGTGTACTCGACGTGGCCCGGGGTGTCGGCGAGCACGAACGACCGCGACGCGGTCGAGAAGTAGCGGTAGGCGACGTCGATGGTGATGCCCTGCTCGCGCTCGGCGCGCAGGCCGTCGGTGAGCAGGGCGAGGTCGGCCGCCTCGAGGCCCTTGGCGCGCGAGGCGCGCTCGACCGCGGCGAGGGTGTCGGCGAGCACCGACTTGGTGTCGTGCAGCAGCCGGCCGACGAGCGTCGACTTGCCGTCGTCGACCGAGCCCGCAGTGGCGAAGCGCAGCAGCTCGTGGGGGCCGGTCTGGTCGGGGACGAGAGTCACGTCGGTGTCCTGGATCGCAGTCATCTCTAGAAGTACCCCTCGCGCTTGCGGTCCTCCATGGCCGCCTCGGTGAGGCGGTCGTCGGCGCGCGTGGCACCTCGCTCGGTGAGCGTGCTGACGGCGACCTCGGCGATCACCTCGGAGACGGTCGACGCCGTCGACACCACGGCACCGGTGCACGACATGTCGCCGACCGTGCGGTAGCGCACGACGCGGCGCTCGACGGGCTCGTCGTCCTTGGGGCCGCCCCACTCGCCGGGCGTGAGCCACATGCCGTCGCGCAGGAACACGTCGCGCTCGTGCGCGTAGTAGATCGACGGCAGCTCGATGCCCTCGCGGGCGACGTACTCCCAGACGTCGACCTCGGTCCAGTTCGACAGGGGGAACACGCGGACGTGCTCGCCCGGCCGGTGGCGGCCGTTGTAGAGGTCCCAGAGCTCGGGCCTCTGGCGGCGCGGGTCCCACTGGCCGAACTCGTCGCGCAGGCTGAAGACCCGCTCCTTGGCGCGCGCCTTCTCCTCGTCGCGGCGGCCGCCGCCGAACACGGAGTCGAACCGGTTGCCCTCGATCGCGTCGAGCAGCGGCACGGTCTGCAGCGGGTTGCGCGTGCCGTCCGGCCGCTCCTTGAGCCGGCCGCTGTCGATGTAGTCCTGCACCGACGCCACGAGCAGGCGCACGCCGTAGCGCTCGACGGCCTCGTCGCGGTAGTCGATGACCTCGGGGAAGTTGTGGCCGGTGTCGACGTGCAGCACCGGGAACGGGATCGCCGCCGGCGCGAACGCCTTGGCCGCGAGGTGCAGCATCACCACGGAGTCCTTGCCGCCGCTGAACAGCAGCACGGGCCGTTCGAACTCGCCTGCCACCTCGCGGAAGATGTGCACGGCCTCCGACTCGAGCGCGTCGAGCTGGCTGAGGCGGCGCGCGGGGCGCACCGCGGTCAGGCTCCCGGTCACAGCAGGTCCTCCAGCAGTCGTGGTCACGTGTGCAGCCCGCACTCGGTCTTGGCCTTGCCGGCCCAGCGGCCGGCGCGGGGGTCCTCGCCCTCGGCCACGGGGCGCGTGCACGGAGCGCAGCCGATCGACGGGTAGCCGAGCTGGCGCAGCGGGTTCATGAGGACGCCGTGCTCCTCGGCGTAGCGCTCGACGTCGTCCTGCGTCCACGCGGCGAGCGGGTTGAGCTTCACCATGTCGCGGCGGGCGTCCCAGCCCACGACGTCGATGTCCTTGCGCGTCGGGGCGTCCTCGCGGCGCATGCCGGTGACCCAGGCGTCGTACTCCGACAGCCCGCGCTCGAGCGGCTCCACCTTGCGGATCGCGCAGCACGCGTCGGGGTCGCGCTGCCAGAGGTCGGGACCGTGCTCGGCGGCCTGCTGCTCGACCGTGATGAGGGGGAGCAGCGTGCGGACGTTGACGTCGTAGACCGCGGCGACGGCGTCGCGCGTGCCGATGGTCTCGGGGAAGTGGTATCCGGTGTCGAGGAACAGGATGTCGACGCCGGGCGCGGCCACCGAGGCCAGGTGCACGAGCACCTCGTCGCCCATGGAGCTGGCGACGACGAGCCGGTCGCCGAAGCGCTGCTGCGCCCAGCGCAGCGATACCCGCGCCTGCTCGACGACGTCGCCGCCGACGGCCGCCACCAGGGCGGCGCCGTCCTCGACGTGCGAGCGCAGGTCGTCCGACGTGCTGCTGGTGATCGTCATGCGAGGGCCTCCTCGTCGGCGCGGCGCGCCCACGAGGCGAACGACTCGTCCGCCTCGCGCTGGTCGGTGAACCGGCCGAGCACGCGCTCGACGTAGTCCGGGAGCTCCGCGCTGGTGACCTTGAGGCCGCGCGGCTTGCGGCCGAGCGCGGCGTCGTCGCCGATCTCGCCGCCGAGGTGGACCTGGAAGCCCTCGACCTGCTCGCCGTCGGGGCCCTGCACGAGCATCCCCTTGAGGCCGATGTCGGCGACCTGGATGCGGGCGCAGGAGTTGGGGCAGCCGTTGACGTGGATCGACAGCGGCGTGTCGAACGTGGGCAGCCGGCCCTCGAGCTCGGCCACGAGCGACGTCGCGTTGCCCTTGGTCTCGGCGATCGCGAGCTTGCAGAACTCGATGCCCGTGCAGGCCATCGTGCCGCGGCGGAACTCGCTGGGGCGCACCTCCAGCCCGAGCCCGTGCAGGCCCTCGACGAGCGCCTCCACCTCGGCCTCGGGGACGTCGAGCACGACGAGCTTCTGCTGCGCGGTGAGCCGCACCTCGCCCGACCCGTGGCGCTCGGCGAGGTCGGCGATGCCGTGCAGCACCCGCCCGCTCACGCGGCCGACCGTCGGCGCGGCGCCGACGTAGAAGAGGCCGTCGCGCTGCGGGTTCACACCGACGTGGTCGCGGCGGCCGCGGTAGGCCTCCGGCGCCGGGCCGTCGATGAGCGGCCGCTTGAGGTACTGGGTCTCGATGACCTCGCGCACCTTGTCGGCGCCCCAGTCGGCGACCAGGAACTTCAGCCGCGCGCGCGTGCGCAGACGGCGGTAGCCGTAGTCGCGGAAGACGGAGATGACCGCCTCCCAGACGTCGGGCACCTCCTCGAGCGGCACCCACGCGCCGAGGCGCTGCGCGAGCTGCGGGCTGGTCGACAGTCCGCCGCCCACCCACACGTCGAAGCCGGGCCCGTGCTCCGGGTGGACGACGCCGACGAACGACACGTCGTTGATCTCGTGGGCGACGTCGTGGCGCGGCGAGCCGGACACGGCCGACTTGAACTTGCGGGGCAGGTTGGAGAACCGCTGGTCGCCGACGTAGCGGCGCACGATCTCGCGGACTGCGGGCGTGCCGTCGATGATCTCGTCGGCGGCGACGCCGGCCACCGGGGAGCCGAGCACGACGCGCGGGGTGTCGCCGCACGCCTCGTTGGTCGTGAGCCCGACCGACTCGAGGCGCTGCCAGATCGCAGGGACGTCCTCGATCCGGATCCAGTGCAGCTGCACGTTCTGCCGGTCGGTGATGTCGGCGGTGCCGCGGGCGTAGGTCTCCGACACGTCCGCGATCGCCCGCAGCTGCTCGAGGCTGAGGATGCCGCCGTCGCTGCGGACGCGGAGCATGAAGTACTCGTCGTCGAGCTCGTGCGGCTCGAGGGTGGCGGTGCGGCCGCCGTCGATGCCGGGCTTGCGCTGGGTGTAGAGCCCCCACCAGCGCATCCGGCCGCGGAGGTCGGTGGGGTCGATGCTGGCGAAGCCGCCCTGGGCGTAGACCGTCTCGATGCGCTCGCGGACGTTGAGGCCGTCGTCCTCGCGCTTGAACTTCTCGTTGGGGTTCAGCGGCTCGGTCTCGCCGAGGCCCCACTGGCCGTGGCCGCCCTCGGGGCGGCGCCGGGCGCGGGCCGGGGTCTCGGTGGTGGTGCTGGGCTCGGGGGCCACGGGGCGGTCTCCTCGGGGATGGGCGAGGTCGACCGCAACGGGCGGGACGGCAGCGAATCGTTATCGTCGCGCTGCACGCAGGGGCCCGGACGGCGACGCTCGTCCGGGCTGCAGGGCAGGGTGGACGGCGATCAGCCGACGGGCAGACACATCGCGCTCGCCACCAGCATGTGGTCGACGTGACGCCGGACCACGAGGCGGTTGTGCGCGGACATGGGTCCAGGGTGAGGGCCGCCTCACCTCGGCACAACCGCGTCCCACATCGCGGAACGGCTGTCCGCGGGCCGGTCCTGTTGCGAACCGTTCGCAGCACGCGGCCGCGGTCTGCGGCCGGCCTGGCCCATGCGGCGAGCGGGGCCGGCGTCGTTGTTCATCCGGGAGAGTGCGCGCGCCACGGGGAGGGGGACTAGCGTCGCGCCATGACGACTACCGGGATCCCCGGCATCGACGCCGGGTCCGTCACCCCTGTCCCCATCGACGGCGAGCTCGTGACCGGATCGGCGTCGGTCGAGGTCCGCGCCCCCTACGACGGCACGCTGCTCGGCAGCATCCCGTCGCTCGGCGCCGCCGAGGTCGACCGCGCCGTCGCCGCCGCGAAGCACGCGCTCGAGACCGACCCGCTGCCGCAGTGGAAGCGCGCGGAGATCCTCGACAAGGCGGTGCTGCTGCTCCAGGAGCGTGAAGAGGACTTCGCGCGCTGCATCGCGCTCGAGGCCGCGAAGCCGATCCGGACCGCCCGCGCCGAGGCCCAGCGCGCGGTGTCGACGCTGCAGTTCTCGGCGGCCGCGGCCCGCACGCTCGCCGGCGACGTGGTGCCGCTCGAGGCGTCGCAGGCCGGCCAGGGCAAGCTCGGCTTCATCCTGCGCGTGCCGATCGGCGTCGTCGGCGCCATCGCGCCGTTCAACTTCCCGCTCAACCTCGTGGCCCACAAGCTCGGCCCGGCGATCGCCGCCGGCTGCCCCGTGGTGCTCAAGCCCGCGAGCCAGACGCCGTTCTCCTCGATCCTGCTCGCGAACCTGCTCTTCGAGGCCGGGCTGCCCCAGGGCTACCTCCACGTCGTCACCGGCGGCGGCGGTGCCGTCGGCAACCCGCTCGTCGACCACGAGGACGTCGCCCTCATCACCTTCACCGGCTCGCCCGAGGTGGGCTGGGGCATCCGCGCGCGTGCGCCGCGCAAGCGCGTCGGCCTCGAGCTCGGCAACAACGCGCCGCTCATCCTCGAGCCCGACGGCGACTGGCGCACCGCGGTGTCGAAGGTGAAGATCGCGGGCTTCAGCCACGCCGGCCAGTCGTGCATCTCGACCCAGAGGCTGTTCGTCCACTCGTCGATCGCCGACGACGTCGTCAAGGAGCTCGCCGCGCTCGTCGACACGCTCGTCGTCGGCGACCCGCTCGACGAGGCCACCGACGTCTCGGCGCTCATCAGCACCAGCGAGCGCGACCGCGTGGCCGAGTGGGTCGAGGAGGCTGCGGCCTCCGGCGCCCGCGTGGCCGCGGGAGGCAGCATCGGCGACGACGGCGTCCTCAAGCCGACGCTGGTCGACAACGCCACGCCCGACATGAAGGTGTGCGAGCTCGAGGTCTTCGGCCCCGTCGTCGCGGTGATCCGCTACGACGACTACGAGGACGCCCTGGCGATGGCCAACGACACCCGCTACGGGCTGCAGGCCGGCGTCTTCACCAGCGACATCGACAAGGCGCTGCGCGCCGCGCGCGTGCTCGACTTCGGCGGCGTCCTCGTCAACGAGGTGCCGACGTTCCGCGCCGACCAGCAGCCCTACGGCGGCCTGCGCGACTCCGGCAACACCCGCGAGGGGCCGGCGTGGTCGGTGCGCGAGATGACCGAGGAGCGGCTCATCATCCTCAACGGGTAGCGCCTGCTCCGTGCACGAGGGCCCGGCCGCTTCGCGGCCGGGCCCTCGTCGTGCGTTACGGGCGGATCAGGCGGTGAGGCCGTCGTCGAAGCGGGCGGCCGAGCCCCACGCATCGGCGTAGGCGATCTCGCCGAGGGGGAGCCGCTCGCGCGGCGCCGACTCGCGCTGCTGAGCCCACTCGGGCAGCTGCGCGGGGTCGCCGGGGCGCCCGACCGCGAGGACCACGAGCACGGCGTAGTCGTCCGGGACGCCGAGGCTCTCGGCGACCGCCGCGGCGTCGAAGCCGCCCATCTGATGGGTGACCAGGCCCAGCGCCTCGGCCTGCAGGCTCAGGTTGGCGACCGCGAGGCCGAGCTCGTACGGCCCGTAGGTGCGCGCGCGTCCGTCGGCCTCCACCGTGCGCACGGCGGCGGCGATGAGCAGCGGAGCGCGGTGGGCCCAGGCGCGGTTGCCGCCCGCGAGGGCTGCCTCGAGCGCGCGGTGGGTGGCGTCAGGCCCGTCGTCGCCCACGCGCCCGACCAGGAAGCGCCACGGCTGGGCGTTCATCGCGCTCGGGGCCCAGCGGGCGGCCTCGAGCAGGGCCGCGGTCTCGGCGTCCTCGAGCGGCGCGGGGTCGAGCGCGCGCAGGCTGCGCCGGCCCGCGAGCAGCGGATGGACGGCGTCGAGCCGGGTGTAGGGGAAGTCGCGGCCGGTGGCGAGGTCGGCGGTGCTGGTCATCTCGGGCTCCTCGATCTAGTTGAACCGTCAACAACCTGCTCCGCGCCGCTGTTCCCCTGCCGCCGCGGGACGCCCTGCGACGCCGGTCACGATCGGGTCGCGGCGCGTGTCGCACCCCGGCGTCCCGGCGGCCGGCGGGCATCCTGGGCCCACTCGATCGGCGGCCCTCGGGCCGCGGGGAAGCGGTCGGTCCCGACGCCCGGACGGGCGGAGGGTGCCGCCTGCCCGCACGACCCCTGGGAGCACCGCCGGTGCCGATCGACCTCCACGACCTCGCCGCGCTCGGCGGCCTCGTCGCGCGCCCGGACGCCGCCCCGCTGCCGCGCCCCTGGCAGGGCGCCCTGGCCGCCGCGCCCGTGCTCGACCTGCAGCTCCCGCGCCGCCGGCTGGTCGCCATGGCCGCGGGATCGGCTGCTGCGGGCCTGCTCGCAGGCTTGCTCGGCCCCGGCCCCGCCGCGCTCGCCGCGCCGCTCGCCTCCGCCGTCCGCTCCACCTTCGCCGCCCCGGCCACCGAGCCCTCGCGGCCGGCCAGCCCGGTGCTGCCGGGCACCCCGTCGCGGCTCGGTGCTCCCCTCGACGCCGCGCAGCCCGACCCCGCCCCGAGCGCCGCCGTGCACCCCGGCTCGGCCGCCGAGGCCATCGCGGCCGTCGCCGGTGCGCTGCCGTCCTCGATCGCACCGGACCGTGTCGATGTCGTCCCGCCCGCGTCCCGGCCGGTCGCAGAGCGTGACCGCGACGGCGCGACCGATACCCGTCCGTAACGGTCCTCCTGCCGCATCTGCGCCCCGGCGGCACGTACGCTCGTCCTGGCCGCCCCCCGTTTGAGGGGCAGACAGGGGCAGAAGCAGTGAACGTGGGAACGACCTCCCGCCGGGGCGCGGGAGCCAGGATCGGCGTCGTGCTGGCGGCGGCTGCGGGCCTCGTCCTGAGCCTCGCCGCGGCGATCCCCGCCCGTGCGGCCGACTCGCCGACCGGCGGCGGCACCAGCACCGGGGGAGCGCCGAGCGTCCCCGCCACCCCGGCCCCGCCGCTGCCGCGCAAGGCCGTCGGCGTCACCTTCAGCCCGCGCGCCGGCTCCACCGTCGGCGCGGCCATGCCGATCACCGCGACGTTCTCGACGCCGGTCTCCTACAAGAAGCGCGCCGAGCAGCACCTCAAGGTGTACCTGAACGGCAACCTGGTGAAGGGCGCCTGGTACTGGCGCAGCAGCACCACGGCGGTGTTCCGCCCGCAGTACTTCTGGCCGGGCAAGCGCGTCATCGGCATCCGGGCCTCGCTCGCCGGCGTCGTCCTGCGCGAGGACACGAAGTACCGCTACGTCGGCGGCCAGACCACCAGCCGCGTGCACGCCTTCCGCACCGGCCGCTACCTGGTGGCCAAGGTGAACAACTCGACCCACCAGATGAAGGTCTACGTCAACGGCGCGCTGGTGCGCACCATGGGCGTCTCCCTCGGCAAGGAGGGCTTCATCACGAGGTCGGGCGTCAAGGCCGTGATGGAGAAGTACGTCGAGCGTGAGATGACCAGCGAGGCGCTCGGCATCACCGACCCCAACGACCAGTACGTCGTCATCTCGCCGTACGCCGTACGCCTGACCAACAGCGGCGAGTTCGCCCACGGCGCGCCCTGGGCCAACAGCCGCATCGGCCGCTACAACGGCTCGCACGGCTGCACGAACCTGTTCGTCAACGACGCCAAGTGGTTCTACGACACCACCATCCCGGGCGACCCCGTCGTCTACGGCGGTACCGGCCGTCCGATGGAGGCGTGGAACGGCACCGGCGGCCCGTGGAACATCCCGTGGAGCGAGTGGCTCGCGGGCTCGCGCAACGGCGTCCAGAAGGCCTGACGCAGCAGCCGCAGCCGGCCGGGCTCAGGCCGTGGTGGCCACGGTGTCGTGCAGGGTGCCGTACGCCGCGATGACGTCCGGCAGCTCGTCGGCCGGGATCGGCCGGCTGTAGAGGTACCCCTGCGCGAGGTCGCAGCCGAGCAGGCGCAGGCGCTCGGCGATGCCGTGCTCCTCGACGCCTTCCGCGACGGCGACCATCTCGAACTCGTGGGCGAGGTCGGTGACGACCTTGACCAGCGCCTCGTTGCCGCCGTCCATGTCGGCGATGAACGAGCGGTCGATCTTCAGGGTGTCGATGGGGAGGTCGCGCAGCTGCGAGATCGACGTGTTCCCGATGCCGAAGTCGTCGAGCGCGATCGTCGAGCCCATGGCCGCGATGCGGCGCAGCATCTCGGCGGCGCGCTCGGGGTCCTGCATGATCGCCGACTCGGTGATCTCGAACTCGAGCAGGCGCGCCGGGACGCCGTACTCGGCCAGCAGATCGGCGATCCGGCGGTCGAGCTCGGGCTCGGAGAGGTTGAGCGCCGAGAGGTTGACCGCCACCGGGATCTCGAAGCCCTCCTCGCGCCACTCGCGCAGCTGCGAGAGGACCAGGCGAAGCACCCGGTCGGTGAGCGTGTGCACCAGACCCGTGGTCTCCGCCAGCGGCACGAACTCGCCGGGCGGCACCATGCCGCGGACCGGGTGCTTCCAGCGCAGCAGCGCCTCGAGGCCCACGATCCGCTTGCTCTGCAGGTCGAGCTTGGGCTGGAAGAAGACCGTGAGCTGATCGTCGGAGTCGAGGGCGCGGCGCAGGTCGCCGAGCAGGATGAGGCGCGCCGGCGAGTTGGTGTCGCCCTCGGAGTCGTAGACGCTCATGCCGCGACGCCCGGCCTTGGCGATGTACATCGCGACGTCGGCGAGCTTGAGCAGCGACTGCACGTCGTCGGCGTGGTCGGGGAAGAGCGCGAGGCCGATCGAGGTCTCGACGTGGAGCACCATCTCGTCGACGGTGAACGGCTCGTCGAAGGCCTGCAGGACGCGCTCGGCGAACATCACCGCGTCGTCGACGCCCCGCACGGTCTTGAGGAGGATCGCGAACTCGTCGCCGCCGAGGCGGGCCACGGTGTCGGTGTCGCGGACGATCTCGCGCAGCCGGTCGGCCACCTGCACGAGCAGCTGGTCGCCGCGGTCGTGGCCGAGGGAGTCGTTGATCTCCTTGAACCGGTCGATGTCGAGCAGCAGCAGACCCACGTGCTTGCCGTCGCGCGCGGCGTCGTGCACCGCGTTCTCGAGGCGCTCGTTGAGCAGGCGGCGGTTGGGCAGGCCGGTCAGCGGGTCGAGCAGTGCGAGGCGCGCGTTCTCCTCCGACGACTGGCGCAGCCGCCGGCTCGCGCTCGTCACCGTGCGGTAGAGCAGCAGCCACACGAGCGCCACGCCCAGGAGCGTGAGCAGCGCGACCGTGCGGATGGCCCGGTCCGTGGCCGCGAGCGTCTCGGCCTGGTCGAGCACGACCTCGGCGACGCCCTTGATCTGAGGCTCGGCGCCGTAGAGGAACCAGCTCTGCTGGCGGACGGGGAGCGCGACCTGCAGCGTGTTGTCGTTGCCGTCGCGCAGCGTCGTGGGCAGCTCGTCGACCGGCAGGCTGCGGGACGCGACGGTGCCGTTGTCGGCCAGGGCGCGCAACCAGGGATCGAGAGCGGGGCCGTCGGGGTCCGCGATGGCGCTGTCGTAGATCGGCTTGTCGCCCGACATCGGCCACAGCCGCAGGCGCACGAGGTCGTCCTGGGAGCCGATGGCGGTGGTGAAGTTGCGCTCGACCGAGACCGGGAGCTGCTTCTTCTCCCAGACCTCGTCGTCGAGCCGGGTGCCGAGGTTGGTGACGTAGGCCTGCGCGGTGCGCACGGCGTCGTCGGCCGCCTGCTGCTTGATGAGGTTCGCCATGGCGCAGACCAGGGCGATGCCGAGCACCGTCAGCGAGAGCAGGCTCACCACGGCGAAGCGCGCGGTGAACGACATGCGACGCACGGGCCGGCCCCTTCCTGGTCAGCAGGGGCCCTTCGGGCGGCGGCGTCGTGCGACGCAGCCGTGCCCCGCCTGTGCCAGGTAGATCGGCTCCCGTGCGCTGTTCTTGAGGATTACTGCGCCGCGGATCAGGCCTGCGGGGCCCGGACCAGCAGGGCGGCGGGCCGTACGCGGGCCTGCAGGGTGCGGCCGTCCTCCATCACATCGCCGTCGACCTGGCGGCGCTGGGGGAAGTGCGTGACCACCCAGACCGACTTCCCGGTCAGCACGATCCGGGACGAGTCGGAGATGGGGCGTCGGCTCACCAGCCGGGCACCCGTCTTCACCCAGTCCGCGGGGCGGTCGAGCGGCAGGACGACGACGCGGAGCAGGCCGTCGGTGAGATCGGCCTCGGGCGCGACGTCGAGGCCGGCCACGAGGCCGCCGACGTTGGCGATGAGGACGCTGCGGGCCTTGAACCACCGCGGCTGACCGCCGTCGACCGCGACGCCCACGCGCATCGACTCGGTGCGGGCGAGCTTCACGGCGTTGGCGAAGTAGGCAGCGGGCCCGATCGCCTTCTTCAGCTCCTCGGGCGCGTCGATGAGGTCGGCGTCGAGGCCCATGCCCGCGATGACCGTGCTGGTGACGACGTGGCCGCCGAGGCCGACGTCGACGACGTCGATGCGCCGGTCGGTACCCGTGAAGGCCACCTGCGCAGCCGCCGCGAGATCGAGCGGGATGCCGAGATTGCGGGCGAGGAGGTTGCCGGTGCCCGCCGGGATGATGCCGAGCGGGACGTCGGTGCCCACGAGCGCGGAGGCGACCGCGCCGAGCGTGCCGTCGCCGCCCCACGACAGCACGAGGTCGGCGCCCGCGGCCACGGCGTCGCGCGCCTGCTTCTCGCCGGTGTCGTGGGCCGTGGTCGGGACGACGTGGGGTGCGGCGACACCGGCCTGATGGGCCCACTCCGCCAACTGCTCCGTGGCGGCCCCGATGCCGCCGTCGACACGCAGCGGGTGGACGACCGCGACGGTCTCCGCGGATCCGCTCATGACGCCCCCTCCACGCGGCGACCCTAGCCCGGCGGGAGCAGGGCGCCGCCCCACGGGTCGTCGTCGGCGAGGCGCTCGCGCGCGGCGTCGATGCCGAGCTGCTCGAGCCCGGGGCCGAGCTCGTCCCACGACCGCGGCACCGCCACCTGCGGGCGCTCGCGGCCGCGCAGGCTCCACGGCGCGATCGTGGTCTTGCGTCCGTTGTTCTGGCTCCAGTCGACGAAGACCTTGTCGACCCGCAGGTCCTTGGTCATCTGCCACACCACGAGGTCGGGCAGCTGCTTGGCGAGGGTCTGCGCGAGCCGCTTGGCGTGCGCGGACACGTCGTCGGCCTCCTTGCCCTCGAGGACCGATCCCGCGAGCGGCGCATAGAGCTGCATGCCCTTGGAGCCGCTCGTCACCGGCCACGTCTCGAGGCCGTCCTGCGCGAGCAGCTCGCGCGCCGCGACCGCGACGTCGCTGCACTCCGCGAGACCGGTGCCGGGCCCGGGGTCGAGGTCGACGACGAAGCGGTCGGGGGTCGAGGCGACGCCGTCGTGCACGGTCCACTGCGGCACGTGCAGCTCGAGCGCGCCCTGCTGCGCGAACCACACGAGCGTGGCGAGGGCGTCGACGGGATCGTGCGGGATGAGCGGGTAGTCGATGTCGCGGTCGCTGTGCGCGATGGTCACGCGCTCGATCCAGTCGGGCGTGCCGCGCGGGAGGTTCTTCTCGAAGAACGGGTCGTGGTGCACGCCATCCGGCCACCTCTTGCGCGTGACAGGACGGTCCTGCGCCAGCGGCGCGAGGTGCGGTGCGGCGTCGGCGTACCACCGCACGACCTCGGACTTCGTGGTGCTCGTCGCGGGGTAGAGCACCTTGTCGAGGTTGGTCAGGCGGATGCGCCGTGATCCGATCTCGACCGTCGAGGGGGTGGCGCCGGAGGCGTTCATATGGACATCCTGGTGGGATGCAGGCCATCTGGAAGGGTTCCGTCGCCTTCGGACTCGTCAACATCCCGGTCAAGGCGTTCGTGGCGACCGACAACCACGACGTCTCGTTCCGGCAGGTGCACGCGGCCGACGGCGGGCGGATCCAGTACAAGAAGGTCTGCTCGGTGTGCGGCGAGACCGTGCAGCAGGCGCAGATCGCCAAGGGCTACGAGACCGAGACCGGCGAGATGCTCGTGCTCGACGACGCCGACTTCAAGGACCTCCCCGTGCGCACCTCGCACGAGATCGACGTCGTCGAGTTCGTGCCCGCCGAGCAGGTCGACCCGATCCTGTTCGACAAGACCTACTACCTCGAGCCCGACGGCAAGGCGGTCAAGGCCTACCGGCTGCTGCGCGAGGCGCTGCGCCAGACCGACCGCACCGCCGTCGTCATGGTGACGCTGCGCCAGAAGACCCACCTGGCCGCGCTGCGCGTCTACGAGGACGTCATCACCCTGCAGACGCTGCTGTGGCCCGACGAGGTGCGGCCCGCGTCGTTCCCCGCGCTCGACGAGGACGAGGAGCTGCGCCCGCAGGAGCTCGCGATGGCGTCGAGCCTCGTCGAGTCGATGGCGTCGGACTTCGACCCCGCCGCGTTCACCGACGAGTACCGCGAGGCGGTGCTCGCCATGATCGAGAGCAAGGTCGGCGGCGGCTCCGGCGTCGTCGCCCCGGTCGAGGAGGAGGAGAGCCGCGGCGAGGTGCTCGACCTCATGGCCGCGCTCGAGGCCTCCGTGGCCCGCGCCCGCGCCGGCACGGAGAAGAAGGCGACCACCGACAAGGCGCCCGCGGCCGAGCCCAAGCCCGAGAAGGTCCGAGCCGTGAAGTCGACGTCGAAGGCCCCGGCCAAGAAGACCGCCAAGGCCCCGGCCAAGGCAGCGTCGTCCACCCGCTCCAAGCCGGCGTCCACGGCCTCCAAGGCCAAGTCCACGGCAGCCACCAAGCCCGCCGACTCCGCCGACGCCGAGCCCACCCCCCGCCGCCGAGCCAAGTCCGCCTGACCTCGACCGTTTACGGGTGAAGGTGCCCCTGCTTGCTATAGAAGCAAGAAAAGCGCCCCAGGCTGTCCACAGGCGCGCGTGCTGCGGCGACTCTCGGGCTCAACCCTGACCTCGTGTCCACATCCACGACACGCCTGTTCTGTGGATCGCCTGGGGAAGATTCCTTGCTTCTAGCGCAAGCGGGGGCACCTTCACCCGGAAAGGCGGCCGGGTGGGTGGGGGTCAGGCGTTGGCGGCCTGGAGCTTGTAGGTGACGCCGCCCTTGTCGTCGGTGAGGGTGACGACGGCGGTGGCGGTGCGGCCGTCGCTGATGTCGATCTCGCACTCGAAGGTGCTGCCGGCGACGAGGTCGACGCGGTCGGGGCAGCGGACGACGGTGCTCGCGCCCGCGGCGTTGGCGACGTCGTCGGCGATCTGCTTCTCGACGTTGGCGGTGTTGAGGCGCGGCCCGGTGAGCGAGCCGACGAGGGCGGTGCCGGCCGCGAGGGCGATGATCAGCAGCAGCGCGACGAGCACGATGGCGCCCGCGCGCTTCTTCGCGGTGCGCTCGGAGGCGTCGGCCGCGGCCTGCTGCTCGGCCGTGGGGAACGGCACCGGCGAGCCGTACGCCGGCACCGTCGCGACCGGGGCGGGGCTGCCGTAGGCGGGGGCGGCGTACGCCGGGGCCCCCGCCATCGCCGGGGCCGGCGCGGCCTGCGGCACCGCGTGGGTGTGGTCGGTCCAGGCGGCGCCGTCCCACCATCGCAGCACGGGGCTGCCCGACGGGTCGGGGTACCAGCCGGCCTGCGGGCCTGCAGGTGCCGGCGGCGCAGCGGGCGTCGCGGGCACGACAGGGGCGGAGGGCACGTCGGCCACGTCAGGGGCGGAGGGCACGTCGGCCGCGGCCCCGGCCTGGTCGGCCTGCGGCTGCGGCTGCGGCTGCTCCGGCGTCTCGCTCACCCGGCGATTATGACCCCACGGGCCTGCGTGCGCCCTACGCCGGTCAGGCGCAGTCCGGGCGTCCCCCGCACAGGGGTCGGATCCGTCGGAGGCGCGGTACGCCGACGCGGACACGGGCATGCCCGGGCCAGCGGACGGATCAGGACGCGGCACAGCGCTGCGCGGTGCCAAGCGCGGTCCGGCAGCCCCGGGCGGGGCGGGGTCAGGACGCGGTGGCGACGCGGTGCTGCGAGGCGGCGCGCTCGCACTCGCGGACGGATTCGAAACCGGATTCGTAGACGCAGTCGTGGCACACGGCGATGGACGCGCTGCCGAGGTGGACCACCTCGACGGTGTGCGGGTGGCAGCCGCTCTCGGCGCCGTCCGCATGCACGTGGTCGCGCCGGTGCACGGCGGCGAGCATCGCTCGCACGATCGGCTCCGGGCTGTTCGGGCTCATGCCGGAGTTATCGGACGGCCGACGTCGGACCTGAGCGTTCGCCGTCCCCGGTTCACGGGGGTGCTCGCGTGCGTCCGACGGCCGGCGGTGGATACGGTGCCGGGCATGAGCCCGGTGTCCCGACGCCGCTCCGGCGCGGGACGACCGCGGCCGGTCGCCGACACGCTGTCCGCGAAGCTGCGCGCCCAGGAGGCCCGGCGCATCCGCAGCGAGCAGCCGCTCGACGCGCTGACGTCGCGGATCGGGCGTCTCGACGGCGTCGTCGACGGCTTCAAAGTCGAGGCGGTCGCGTCGTACGTGCTCGAGGTCGTCGCCTCCCGCGGCCCGGACTCCGACGAGATGCTCGCCCGGTTCTCGCGCGCCGCGGTGTCCGACCCCCGCGCGGCCTCGACGTCGCTCGGCGTGTGCGCGCTCGCCGCGCTCTCGCTGCACGGCCATCGCGAGGTGCGCGAGGAGTGCGCGCAGCTGGTGGCCGCGGCCGACCCGTCGCTGGTGCCGGCGTGGGTCCCGTCGCTCGGCCAGGTGTCGGTCGTCGAGACCGGCGTCCTGCGCAACGCCGAGGCCACCGAGACGCTGGTGCACGTGATGCTCGACCACGTCGAGCCCGCGGCCGGCCCGCGCCACATGCTCTCGATGCACGTCGACCACGCCGAGCAGCGCGTCCACGTCCTCGACGTCCGTGTGCGCAAGGCTGACGACTCCCTCGCGCCGATGGCCGAGCACTACGCGGGATCGACGGACCCGGTGTGGTCGTGGGGGAGCGCCGACGACGTCCGCGCCGCCGCCGACCCCGCCGTGCGCACCACCGCGCTGCAGCCGCCGTCGCGCTGGCCGGTCACCGGCGTCGAGGGCGGCGAGACCCTCATGTGGCTGCTCGGCGTCCACCGCCTCGAGCAGATCACCGGCACGTCGCTGCTCTGACGTCGGGCCGCATGTAACACCCTGATCTGCACAAGAACGGTGCAGTTCTTGTGCCGTTGCGGGTGTTACGTCGCTACTTCAGGGCCTCGGTGAACATGGCGTCGATGCGCTGCCAGCTGTCCTGCGCGGCGGTGTCGACGTAGCCGACCTGGAGCATGGCCTTGGAGAGCGGCCGCATCCATGCGGGGGCATCGCCCTCCGAGTGCGTCATGAAGGAGTGCCCGGCCTCGGGATAGGTCTTCACGTCGTGGCTCACGCCCTGTGCGGAGAGCGCCGCCTCGAGCTTGTCGCCGGCGCCGCGCAGGCTCTTGTCCTGGCCGCCGTACGACGCGACGACGGGGCAGGCGCCGCCGAACGCGCGGTCGAGGTTCTTGGGCAGCTGGCCGTAGAGCGCCGCGCTGGCCTCGAAGCCGCGTGTGGCCAGCAGCATCGCGAACGCGCCGCCGAGGCAGAAGCCGGCGACGCCGACGCGGCCGTTGGACCCCTCCTGCTCGGCGAGCCAGGCGCGCGCCGCCTCGAGCTCGTCGAACGACCGGCCCTCGCCCGACGACAGCGCGCGCGTGATCTGCACGAGGCAGCGCATCTTCCCTGAGTACGACAGGAGGTCCGGCGCGAGCGCGTGGTAGCCGCGCGACGCGAACTGGTCGGCGATCTCGCGGATCGCGTCGGTGAGTCCGAACGCCTCGTGGACGACGACGACGCCGGGCGCTGGACCCTCGACTCCCTGGGCCGGCGCGTGGTACGCCGGGATGCTGCCGTGTCCGGGCACTGCCAGGGAGATGTCGGGCACCGGGTCGTCCTCGCGTCCTTGTCGTGGCAGCCGTCCTGCCGCCTGCCCCGGCAGCGTAGGACGGCCGCCACGAGACGGCATCGCGATCCTGGGGCAGGGGACGATCCCGGTCCCGCGGGCGAGTGTCAGCCGGTGACAGGCTCGGTGAGCAGGGCGGCCTCGTCGTCGGTGAACAGCCGCGACCGGATGAGGAAGCGGTTGCCCGTGGGCGCCTCGAGCGAGAAGCCGGCCCCGCGGCCGGGGACGACGTCGATCGTGAGGTGCGTGTGGCTCCAGTACGCGAACTGGTCGCGCCCCATCCACACCGGGATCGGCTCCGGGCCGCCGACGTCGAGGTCGCCGAGATACACGTCGGCCGGGCCGGTGAGGAACTCGCCGAGCGGGTAGCACATGGGGCTGCTGCCGTCGCAGCAGCCGCCGGACTGGTGGAACATCAACGGGCCGTGCTGCGCCCGGAGGCTGCGGAGAAGCTCCGCAGCCTCCGGGGTGACAGCGACCCGCTCGACCTGCTGGCCGGGCATCGCAGGCCGGCTTAGAAGAAGCCGAGCTTCTGCGGCTGGTAGGACACCAGCAGGTTCTTCGTCTGCTGGTAGTGGTCGAGCATCATGTGGTGGTTCTCGCGGCCGACGCCCGAGCCCTTGTAGCCGCCGAACGCCGCGTGCGCCGGGTAGGCGTGGTAGCAGTTCGTCCACACGCGGCCGGCCTGGATGCCGCGGCCCATGCGGTAGGCGGTGTTCATGTCGCGCGTCCACACGCCGGCGCCGAGGCCGTAGAGCGTGTCGTTGGCGATCTTCAGCGCGTCGTCGTAGTCGTTGAAGCGCGTGACCGAGACGACCGGGCCGAAGATCTCCTCCTGGAAGATCCGCATCGAGTTGTCGCCCTCGAAGATGGTCGGCGTCACGTAGAAGCCGCCCGACAGGTCGCCGCCGAGGTCGGCGCGCTCGCCGCCGGTGACGAGGCGCGCGCCCTCCTTCTGGCCGATGTCGATGTAGCTGAGGATCTTCTCGAGCTGGTCGTTGCTCGCCTGCGCGCCGATCATCGTCTCGGTGTCGAGCGGGTTGCCCTGCTTGATCGCCTTCGTGCGCGCGGTGGCGTCGGTGAGGAACTGGTCGTAGATCGACGACTGGATGAGCGCGCGGCTCGGGCAGGTGCAGACCTCGCCCTGGTTGAGCGCGAAGAGGGTGAAGCCCTCGAGCGCCTTGTCGTAGAAGTCGTCGTTCTTGGCCGCGATGTCCTCGAAGAACACGTTGGGGCTCTTGCCGCCGAGCTCGAGGGTCACCGGGATGATGTTCTGCGCCGCGTACTGCATGATCAGGCGGCCGGTCGTCGTCTCGCCGGTGAACGCGATCTTGGCGATGCGCGACGACGACGCGAGCGGCTTGCCGGCCTCGACGCCGAAGCCGTTGACGATGTTGACCACGCCGGCCGGCAGCAGGTCGGCGATGAGCTCCATGACGTAGAGCAGCGACACCGGCGTCTGCTCGGCCGGCTTGATGACGACGGCGTTGCCGGCGGCGAGCGCGGGGGCGAGCTTCCACGCGGCCATGAGGATCGGGAAGTTCCAGGGGATGATCTGGCCGACGACGCCCAGCGGCTCCTGGAAGTGGTAGGCCACGGTGTCGTCGTCGATCTGCGAGATCGACCCCTCCTGGCCGCGGACGACGCCGGCGAAGTAGCGGAAGTGGTCGATGACGAGCGGGATGTCGGCGGCCAGGGTCTCGCGGACCGGCTTGCCGTTCTCCCACGTCTCGGCGACCGCGATCTCCTCGAGGTGGGCCTCGATGCGGTCGGCGATCTTGCCGAGGATGTTGGCGCGCTCGCCGACCGACAGGCGGCCCCACGCGGGTGCGGCGGCGTGGGCGGCGTCGAGGGCGCGCTCGATGTCGTCGGCGTTGCCGCGGGCGACCTCGCAGAAGACCTTGCCGTTGACCGGGCTGACGTTCTCGAAGTACTGGCCGGACGCCGGCGGGACG
>Ga0233425_10001558_pt1 | contig 50747 bp, 45 predicted proteins | sample Watercolumn_Towu_2_FD_181712 | JGI IMG/M metagenome (GOLD analysis project Ga0233425, IMG submission 181712) | Freshwater microbial communities from Lake Towuti, South Sulawesi, Indonesia - Watercolumn_Towuti2014_140_MG | ecosystem: Environmental > Aquatic > Freshwater > Lake | place...
TATAATCGCCATTTCTTAACAAATTCCATCTGGAAAAAAATCGGTTGGCTACCGGATAAAGTTCGCAGTGCCTTGGCCTTAAGTATAAAAAGCGTGTCACCTTTCAACTGGGATCGCCTCTATTCTTTTATTATATCTGCTTTTCCAAACAAAATACGCGCAAAACAGATAGGCAACAAAGCACATAAGCTTGCTGATGTATTAGGCGCCAACAGTCGTGAGGCCATTTACTATATGCTGTTATCTCATTGGGATTCATCAGAAGAAATTGTATTAGGCAGCAATGAGTTACCTACAATTTTTACTAAATTTAAAAGTCCTGAAGGGTTGACTGAATTTGAACACCAGATGATGTATTTCGACACATTAAGTTATCTTTCGGACGATATTTTGGTGAAGGTTGACCGTGCGGCAATGAGTGTTTCATTAGAAACTCGAATACCTTTCTTGGACCATCGTGTTATAGAGTTCGCTTGGCGGTTGCCCCTAGATTTAAAAATACGAAACGGTCAAGGAAAATGGATACTCAGACAAGTTCTTTATAACTACATACCAAAGGATTTGGTAGATAGGCCCAAAACAGGTTTTGGTGTCCCTTTAGATTCATGGCTTCGCGGTCCATTACGGGAATGGGCCGAAGCACTTCTGTCAGAAGATCGATTGAAAAGGGAGGGTTTTTTTAATCCTAACCCGATTCGTTATAAATGGATGGAACATCTTTCGGGACAAAGAAACTGGCAATATCATCTCTGGGATATATTAATGTTTCAGATGTGGCTGGAGAATGTAAATTGAGATCCATAATATGACAGTCATAGGCATATGTTGGATGTGACAGGGTAGTAAAAGACAAGAGGATTGATGGGCACTATATCAGGAATATTGATAGTTATTATAGCTTTTACTCTTGGAAATACATTGCCGAGATTTACTAGGGTCGCCTTTCGCCTGTCCATGCTGGCAAGACTCAGCATTGTTTTCTTGAATATCATTATGGATGGCGGGATGATAGGGGCTGAACCGGATGCAAACTTTTACTATTCAAATGCCGTTGAGCTTTCCTTAAATATAGTAGATATCTCTTGGAACCCCATATCGCTTTTGAGCATAAGAGGAAAAGACGCATTCTCCAATGTCCACGCATTAATTCAATGGGCACTAGGCGGCGAAAGCTTTTTTCTGGCACACGCATTTTCTTTATTCGGCGCTGCTCTTTGCCTGGTCCTAATTTCTAAAATATGGTTATTACTAGTTCCTGGTCAAATTAAACGGCTACCGTATGTTTTGATTATATACTCAATTTTACCAAGTGTCCTTACTAATCAAAGCTATATTTTACGTGAAGTGTGGCAGTCGCTGTGTGTATTCGGCATCGTCTGGCTGAGTCTTTCTATACAACGATACGGTTATAACGTAAATCGAATCATTGGGTTAGGAATATTTGCTATTGTAGGATGTTTTCTTCATGTAGTCATGATGATTATGATTATTCTTATTCTTTTATTGGGTTTATTACTTCAGAACAAAATTAGCATTACGCATTGGTACAAAAGACCATCCCGAATGTTTAAATTTATTTTTATCCTGACTTTGTTTCTTTTTATTTCTCTACCGCTAATAATCAAATCCGGATATTATGAAACTATTATTACTGAAGGTCATTTGGAGAACTTGCAGTCATTATCTGAAGTGGCAATTGGAGATGCACGTAGCGATTATGGAAAAATATTCGACAAAGAGAAACCCTGGACTCTTTTGACCTCGTTCGGTGCTTATCAGACCATGCCGTTACCGTGGCGGTTCGGTGGCATAGCTGATTTTGTCCTTTTTATGGAAAATATGTTCCGCATACTAATGCTTCTGGTCTATTTTTACTCTCGGAAAAAAATGTTCCAATTTCAGAAAGACAACATGGATGTGATTGTTGTGATGTGGCTTATTATTGAATTTATCTGGTCAATAGGGACGTCTAATTGGGGTACCGCTTCCCGTCATCATGTTCCGGCAGTTGGTTTGTTGCTAGTCGCTGGCCTTGCATGTTATTATCATGTAACCCGAAAACGTTTAGTTCGCTTGAGAGTTAGTACGAGTATACAGCCTAACATAGTTGGGTTTTTCAATAAACAATGAATGTTTTCCGAAAAATTGAATTTCTTCTTACGCCTAGCGAAAGACATAGCGCAATATTGTTAATGGGCTTAATGGTTATCGGCATGGTGTTAGAGACGCTTTCTGTGGGTCTCGTTGTCCCGGCAATAATGACTTTACTCCAAAACAATTTTCAAGTAAATTTTCCAGCAATTAAATATGTTTTTACATTATTTGTTAACATCTCCTCCCATTCAATGATTGTTGGTGGCATAATTGTATTGGTATGTGCATATCTCATAAAATCACTTTTTCTTGCCTTTCTTGTTTGGAGGCAGATGAAGTTTGCCTTTGATATACAAACGCGACTTTCCCTACTCCTATTTCAAACATATTTAAGGCAACCATATACTTTCCATCTCCAACGCAATTCGGCGTTTTTAATTCGCAACGCCATTACTGAAGTTGGAGCTTTCTCCGCTGTTCTTGTCCAGGCAATACTTTTTATAACCGAATGTTTAGTCATAATCGGCATCGGCAGCCTATTACTGGCGGTTGAACCCTTGGGCACCATGATCGTGGTTTTAACACTTAGTGGTATTTCTTGGGCCTATCATCGAAGCACCATGTATAGTACTACTAAATGGGGTGAGTCACGCCAGTATCATGAAGGCAAGCGTATGCAACACTTGCAGCAAGGCCTTGGTGGAGTCAAAGACGTAAAACTGCTTGGCCGTGAGGATGATTTTCTTGCACAATATAGTGTCCATAATGTTCAAAGCGCGAAGGTATCTCAACTACAATCCGTCATGCTGCACATCCCGCGCCTGTGGCTGGAATTGCTTGCTGTGGTAGGCATGGCGCTCCTTGTTTTATGCATGTTTGCGCAGGAACGTACAATGACCAGCATAGTGTCTTTGCTGGCGCTTTTTTCAGTAGCTGCCTTTCGGTTGATACCTTCAGTAAATCGAATACTCAGCGCAATGTCCCTTCTTCGCTTCAGTCTGCCGATAGTCAATACATTGTATGAAGAGCTCAAAGATATTATAACTGGACCTGTTGCAAAAAACGCGAAAGATTTCTTGATTTTTCAAAAGGAGATCTATCTCAATGGCGTTAGCTATACATACCCTGATGCATCAATGCCTGCACTCAAGAACTTGTCCATTATTATTCGAAAAGGTGAATTAGTGGGATTTATTGGGCCTAGTGGTTCGGGTAAGAGTACGCTGGTCGATATCATTCTGGGACTTCTTGCACCCCAGGAAGGGCAGGTGATGTTGGATGGACAAGATATTCAGCAAAGCCTGCGAGCTTGGCAGAATCAGATAGGCTATGTACCTCAGTCAATTTATCTTACCGATGATACGATCAGGCGCAATATAGCTTTTGGTCTGGCCAATACACAGATTGATGATACAGCTGTATTCAATGCTGTCAAGGCAGCACAACTCGAGGATTTTGTATCGGGTCTACCTGAAGGATTAGAAACCATTGTTGGTGAGCGCGGTATCAAACTTTCAGGGGGTGAACGTCAACGAATAGGGATCGCCAGAGCGCTCTACCATGACCCAGCTGTACTAGTATTGGATGAAGCCACGAGCGCGCTCGACATTGGTACTGAAAATGGAGTGATGAAGTCTGTCACAGCCCTGAAGGGTATTAAAACCATACTGATAGTAGCACATCGCCTAAGCACTGTAGAACACTGTAGTCGTTTATACCGGCTTAAGAAGGGAAGGGTAGTAGCAGAAGGTCTGACCGCAGAAATGCTGAATACCATGAAGATTGCTTCTCGGGTCTAACCAATTTAAGCTTAAGATGTATACAATCTCACAAAATTTAAGTAGCCCATGCCAGATCGATATGGAAATTACTTCGGCATGTAATCATTCGTGTCGGTATTGTTATAATTTCTGGCGGCATGACAAAAACAACCCATTAAATACCACTATGTCGATAGAGACTATCGACAGGCTTATCGATGAGTTTATTTCCAATAAGATATTTAATGTTGTGCTCACAGGCGGTGAGCCTTTTATTAATTACAAAGTATTACTCCACGGGGTACGCCGGCTGACCGAAGCGGGTATCCTGGTAAGCTGCAACTCAAACCTAACCATGGCTACAAAGGAACAACTACGTGAACTTCACGAGGCGGGATTACCCCATATCCTTACTTCTATAGCCTCCTTCGATCCGGAACAGAACGACAAAATATTTAATAAGAAGGGATCCTTCATTAAGGTGGTTAAGGCTATTCGCCAAGCTGTGGATTTGGGTATCAAAATTAGCGTGAATACTGTGATTAGCCAACAAAGTACGGATCAACCAGGTTCCATTTACAAAACTGGTCTATTGGCCCACGCCTTGGGTGCGGCCAATCTGTTCCTGACACGAGTGGTTCCAAATACTTCCTGTCCGCAGGAGATCACTGAAGAGTTTGTTCTGTCCCGAGAAGCTTATGTACCTATTTTGGATGAAGGTCTGCAGATAAAGAAGGAGACCCATATGAATATAGGATCTCTTATCCAGTACCCTGTCTGTTTCCTGCGAGACGTTAAGAAATACGAAGATTTCCTGGGACGTGGTTGCCCAGCCGGACGAAAGATGGTTTGCATCAATGCTGACGGACAAGCCCACGCCTGTTTTCATGAGAGTGAAAGTTATGGGAATGTGCTGGAGATCGGTCTGTTGGGTGTTTGGGAAAACATGAAGGCCTGGCGTGACGATTCTCTTATCCCAGAGGACTGCCAAAAATGTAAATGGTTCCGATGGTGCGAAGGGGGCTGTCGGGTTTATGCTGAGCGCCTTAATGCTCCGGATTTTATGTGCAAAGGTCCGGACGACTTGCCTGATCCGGTGGAGGAGTATAAAAAATTCATGTATTTGGTGCACGCCTCTGGTTCGTATCGTGTCCGCAAAGGGCTGCGCTATCGAAAGGAGGAAGGGTTCTGGTTGGTGCACATTGTGGGGGCGTGGATAACTCCAATCAATGAGATTGTTGCTCGCTTTCTTATGGATCACGAAGTCACTCAAAAGATCTTCGGCTTAGCAGAATTTCCCGAGGACGAGACGTCCTTGGCGTATCTTTTGAGTAAGAAATTGGTTGAAACGGTCGGGTAAATGGGGATAATTGACAAAAAAATGTACGAGGAAGCCCGGGCATTCGACAGGCAAATTCTCGAGCGGATAGCCAATGGCCACCTACCGGATCTACGCCGGGCTGGTCGATGCGAGTACTTCTACAATAACGTCTGGCGCGATCAGTCATTCGTGGAATTGTATTTCGGTGAGGTGGTGGATAAGGCCATCGCTGCTTTGAAAAAGTTTATTAAGAAAGCAGAGTCACCAAGGTTGCTTGAAGTGGGCTGCGGTCCAGGGCATGTCTGCTTGGAGCTTGCTCGCAATGGGATTAACGTCACCGGCATAGACCTTTCAGCAGAATGCATTAGGGTGGCCCAGTCGGTGGCAGAAGATGATCCCTGGAAGGCCGAACGTGCTCTTCTGCTCTATCGCCAGGAGGATATTTTTGGAGTAAATGAAGAATTTGACGCGGTGCTTTTTGTTGCCTCCTTGCATCACTTTACTGATATCGATGCTGTTTTAAAACATGTTGCCAGCCTCCTTGTTCCGGATGGATTGATAATTGCCGATGAGCCATGCCGGGATTTAGTGAGCCGCAAGAATTTAGCTGTTATAGGCTTAATCAAGCTGTTGTTATCCGAATCAGGGAGCTATTATAAAAATCTTGAACTGCCGAAAGATGATAAGGGGCTGGAACAGTTTCTGGACGAACTTTTTCGCCAGGAGCGCTATGAAGAACCTGATGGCACCAAGGTTCAGTCAATAAACGACAATGAGTCTAGCTTTGCAAAAATGGTTCCGTCCTTGCGGAGTAAGTTTGAAGAACTGTGCTTTGAAAAAAATTATGCCATGTTCCATCAACTGGTGGGCGGTATACGGTTGGACAATCCGGCTCAAGAGCGGGCCATGGCACGCTGTCTTAAAATACTGGACGTCGCTTTGTGCCGCTATGGTGCCTTGGATCCAGTTAACTTTTATTATGTAGGTAAAAAGAGAGAATAGTGAAAAAACGAGAAATAACCATTGCAGGGCGATTGGTTGGCGAAAATCACAAACCACTTGTCATCGCCGAAATCGGCATCAACCACAACGGGGAATTCCAAAAGGCTGTTCGTATGATTGAGGATGCGGCAAGGGCAGGATGTGAGTGCGTAAAGCTCCAGTGTCACATCGTGGATGACGAGATGATATATAACGAAGTGATCCCTGAAAATGCCACAGAGTCTATATGGCAGATGATGCGACGCTGTGCTATAGATGAAAGCCAGGAACAAAAACTAAAGGCCCACGTAGAGAACAAGGGCATGATATTTTTGTCTACACCTTTTTCTCGGGCTGCCGTGGATCGTCTGGAAGCCATGGGTGTTCTTGCTTACAAAATCGGTTCAGGTGAATGCAACAATCTACCACTTGTTGATTACATTGCCTCTTTTGGCAAACCTATAATTCTTTCTACAGGAATGAACGATCTTGATTCCGTTATCCGTTCTGTTGCAATACTAGAGAAACACGGGGTGGCATACGCCTTGCTGCATTGTACATCTATATACCCCACGCCTTTCGATAAGGTCAGACTGGGGGCTATGGTTGAGATGATGAACCGCTTTCCCCTGGCGCCTGTGGGCATCTCAGACCACTCGATGGGCAATTACGCTTGCTTCGGGGCCGTGGCATTAGGGGCGTCGATTCTGGAAAAACACTTCACCTCAGATAAAATCTGGCCCGGTTCTGATATATCTATTTCTATAAACCCAGAGGAATTGAAAGATCTCATTCGGGGGACAGAAGCAATTTACTTGGCCAGAGGTGGCAGCAAAGAAGTGCTGGAGGGTGAGGCCCCTTGCATTGCCTTTGCTTTTTCATGTGTTGTAACTACCCGGTTTGTTTATGCAGGAGAAACCTTCGGCCCTGATAATGTCTGGGTAAAAAGGCCAGGAACTGGTGAAATCCTCGCTGCAGATTATAAAAATGTTTTAGGCCAAAAAGCGGTCCGTGACCTCAAGAAAGACACGCAGCTTTCATGGAAAGATGTAACAACATGAAAACAAAAAATATTGCAGTTTATACGGCAAACCGTTCGGAATACAGCAGACTAGTAACAGTTATGGAGGCAATAAAAAAGCATCCGGGCTTGGAACTCTATGTTGTAGTTGGTGGTTCTCACTTGATAGAACGCTATGGTATGACCGTGCAAGATATTGAGCATGATGGATTCACGATTTGTGAGCGGGTTCAGACTGTACTTGAGGGGACGAGCCCGGAGACCATGGCAAAGTCTGCTGGCCTATCCATTATCGAGTTGACTACCTGCTTTCAACGGGTACGCCCTGATGTACTTTTGGTTGTCGGTGACCGATATGATATGTTTCCAGCCGTAGTGACGGCCTCTTACTTGAATATACCAATTGCTCATATCCAGGGTGGTGAGAAGACAGGCACTCTTGATGAATCCATCCGTCACGCGGCCACTAAATTTTCGCATATTCACTTTCCTGCCACTGAACAGGGTCGTGATCTTATAATCCGGATGGGCGAAGATCCTGGAAGAGTTTTCATAACCGGCTGCCCATCTATCGACATGCTCTTAAGCATTCCTGTTATCGACAAACATGCTTTATTTAAAATGGAGCCTATGCCATCCAAAACCAGTGTTCCATCGCTAGATTCCGGCCAGAATTACATACTGTGTGTTCAGCATCCGGTTACAACAGAATACGGGAAGGGCTTTGAACAGATGATATATACTCTTGAAGCCCTGCGTAGGGTGGGGATGCAGACAGTGCTTATTTATCCTAACCTTGATGCAGGGTCAGATGACATGATTACTGCTCTAAGGCGTTTCTCTTTGCGCAATAAAAGCGAGAATTGGCTATTTTGTTTTAAACACATTCCCATGCCAATATTCATCAATCTCATGCGTTACGCCTCATGCATGGTAGGTAATTCCAGCGCCGGTATCCGGGAGAGTTGCTATTTCGGGATCCCTACAGTAAACATCGGTTCCCGCCAAAACAACCGTACCCACGGGTCTAATGTAATCAACGTGGGCCATGACACAGACAAAATTTTTCATGCTGTTATATCTCAGCTTGCACATGGCCCTTATCCTGTGGAGCACATCTATGGAGATGGCCGGAGTGGGGAACGGATTGCACGGATCCTTGCCGAAGCGAAGATGGAGGTACAGAAATGACACTGAATAGGCGGACCGTACAACTCGGATCAATGCTAGTGGGCGATGGCTACGAAACCGTATTTATGGCCGAGATAAATTCCGCTTTTGACCATGATCTGGTTGAAGGTAAACATATGATCAAGGCAGCGGCTGACGCCGGATGTCATTTTCTTAAAGCGGAGATACTCTGTTCCACAGACATTGTGCTTGACGATGGCTCAAGCTACGAATATACATACGGTAACCGAGGGGAGCGTACGTCTGAGCGCTGGTATGATATTGTCCTGCGTAAGATGAATCCATTGTCTTTCTACGAAAAAATGTTCAGCTATAGCAGATCCATAGGCCTGGAGTTTGTGGTGTCTGCTTATGATATCGAGTCTGTTGAATTTCTGGCAGATATAGCGGCGGCGGGAATTAAGATCCCGTCACCTATCCTGAATCACGAACCGATAATTAGGGCTGCCGCTCGTACTGGAATTCCTATAATATTCGATACCAGCAATGCGTACCTAAGTGATATCGGGAGGGCGCTTATCTGGGCAGAACAGTATGGTGCTAGTGGTGTGGTGCTCAATCAACATCCCGGCGGTAATCCGGCTCCGCCTGAAATCCACAACCTGAACATTATTAGATTGTTGAAGAAAACATTTGGAGTACCAGCAGGCTTATCGTGCCATTATGTTGGAGATGAGATCCTTTACGCCGCCGTGGGCGTTGGGGCGAATGTATTGGAAAAACCTATCAGTTTCAATCCACTGAAAAAGGACCTGGATACAATATTTTCTGCACATATTGATGATCTACCAAATATTGTGCGCAAAGTGCGGGCCTGCTGGCTGGCATTGGGCACTGGTGAGGCACGGTCATTTATTCCCACTAGAAATTTGGACCAGAGGATGGGCGTGGTAGCTAAATCAAATTTAGTGGGTGGGATCCAGTTAACGACCGACACCTGCCGTTTTGCTTGGCCGTGCAAAGGCGTTTCCGTTGAAGACTGGAGTAAGATTGAGGGACGACGGCTTTCACGGAGCGTACAATCAGGGATTCCCATAAAATGGAGCGATATTGATTTCAGTGAATAAATCGGTCCACTCCACATTCGATTTTTCGCCTCCCATTTTCAATTACCCTGTCATTCCATGGGTCAGTGAGTGGATAACGAATATTTCCAAGGTTTATCCTCAAATAAGAGAGTCAGTTGAACTCGTCAGCGCTTTACACGACGGGCTTGTCTCAACAAACAACATATATCTACTGAAAAGCCCAGGAGGTCGGTACCTGCTAAAGATTAAGGATGTACGCTGTGAGGATGAAATTTCCACCTTAGAAGAACTCATTGAATATCTGAATAGCAGAGATGCAGGGGCTATCTGTCCTCTACCGGACAATATTGGTAGACGGTTTTCAAGACTACCAGAGGGCCGGGCTGTGGAATTATTTCCTTTTGTGGAGGGATACTACTACACCGGACGAACTGATGACTTGTTGGCATTGGGTGGTGCTTTGGCAGGGTTGCATCGTGTCTTGGCAAAGATTCCAATTTCTTTAATGGAAAAGATGGCTGTGAATTCCTTCCATCGGGAATCACGCTGGCGAAAATGTCTCGAAACCATAGCGCATGGAGAATACAGCAACAAAAATGATCAACTCAATATCTGGCTTCAGGAAAACAAGAATTATGTGGACCGCATGTTGAAAGGCTGGCGACCGTCAACGGACCTGCCCGGGAAACCATTGCCCATACACGGCGATTTGAATAGAGGCAACGTACTCTTCAGTTCAGACAATAGCAATGTGTATTTTCTGGATTTTGAGGATGCTGCCTTTGCTCTGATGCCTTTATATATGGAGTTGGGCTTTGTGCTGCAACGTTTTGTATTCTATGATGATCCGAAGTACGAAATCACAGCCAGGCGTTTGGAGGCATTTTTTAAGGCCTATGGACCGGTTCATTTCGAGCTGCCATTCGCCGAAGTCCTCCGGCTTTGGTCTTACCGCAACACTGTACGCATAGTTTGCCGTTTGCAGGCCTTAAAGGGACATTTCGACAAAATCGAGATGGATAAATTCATTCAGCTCGAAAGACAGGCTGAGATCTGCGAGGCACAGATGGTAAAGGCTCTTAAAATATAACTGCAATGAGTGTGCACACAGCACTTTTTACCAGCCGCGATCCCAGTTCCGCTTTGGAATTGTTGCCCGTGATAGAACGGTTGCATAGGGATGGGCTGCTTGGTATTATTGTGGCCGCTACAAGTCCTGCCATAGATATCTTTCGCGAATCCGGGCTTTGCTGTTTAGCTGTAGAGGAGCAGGTTGATGGTGACCGCATACACGATTCTTATCCGCTCTTGACGGACCACCAGGTACAGAAAGCTCTTCTTAATCGAGCGCAAGAGATTATAGCAAGCACAAAACCAGCGGTTGTGGTAACAGGTTGCTCATCTCTGGGATACGGGGTAGATGAGGCAATGGTTCTAGAGGCTGCCCGTGCGAACATTCCAAGTTGTACCTATATGGATGGATGGGGTACAGGTAACGTCCTTGGCGATGTACGGGCAGACATGCTCCTGCTAGCAGAAGAGACAGCAGTTTCCTTTGTTCAGGGGTGGCCACGGGAACATATTAGAGTAATTGGTTCACCTCGGCAGGACATAATACACCAAGTAGATACAATGGCTGAGCGGATACGGATTCGCCGAGAGCTTGGTATAGATGAGAAAGGAATACTGGCTACCTTTTTTGCACAAACACCTTTGGTGGATGGATACATGGAGAACTGGGAGGCCCTGATTGGTGCTCTAAGCCGTTTTGACAACAGTCATTTGCTCCTCGCAGTTAAGCCCCACCCTAAATATCCAGACCACGCTAAAGATCTGGTTAGGTTGGCAGCAGGTCAGGGGGTGCCTCATATACTATTCCTCAGCCCTGGCGGGAATGAAGAATTATTTGCCGCTTCCGACCTTGTGTTTATAGTCAACTCTCTCTGTGGTGTCGACCATGCGCACTTTGTGCGTCGTGCCGGTGTACCGCTGGGTGTGGCTGTTTATTTATGCTTCGGAGACAAGTACCGTGCGCACCTCCAAGAAACAATGGGGTATGAGAGGCATCCTTACGCACAGATAGGGGTTGGTCGCACTGCGGAATGCATCGATGACTTAGCCAAGCTACTGAATGATGCATGTAGAGAACGCCGTGCAGCAATAGAGTATTTCCTTGCGACGAAGACGCTACGTGCACAAGGAGCCATAGAGGGGTTCACCAGAGGAATATACCGACTTATTGATGGTGATACGACGGGTGATAAAAATCATGATGGTTAAATTAGGAGTGAAGGTGTGGAACATTTAGAAGCCTATTACGGCCTGCCTAGTGAAGTAAAGTTTTGCAAACAATGTGTGATCTCAAACCAGCGTCCTAGTTCAGTTGTAGAATTTAAAAATACCGGCAAGGATCCTAAGCCGACTATCGAATTTGACGAGGGGGGTGTATGCAGCGCCTGCCGCTTTGCGGAAAGGAAAGAGAAGTTAATCGATTGGAAGGCCCGCGAAGTCGAACTTGTAGAGTTGTGTGATCGTTACAGGAGTAAAGATGGCAGATACGACTGTGTCGTGCCAGGCAGTGGCGGCAAAGACTCTACCTACACTGCCCATGTGCTTAAATATAGATACCGCATGAATCCCCTCACAGTGACCTGGGCGCCTCATAAATATACAGGCATCGGCTGGGAAAACTTTCAGAACTGGATCAATTGCGGATTTGATAACCTGTTATATTCTCCCAATGGAAAGCTGCACCGCCTTCTTACACGGTTGGCCTTCGAGAATCTCTGTCATCCATTTCAGCCATTTATAATTGGCCAGAGACTCATAGGGCCACGCTTCGCTGCACTCTATGGCATCCCGCTCATCTTCTATGGAGAAAATCAAGCCGAGTATGGTAACAGAATTGATGAAAACGACCGCCCTACCATGAATCCGGAATTTTTTATGGAAGAACGAAACATTGATCAACTGATATTAGGAGGTCTGCCTGTACGCAAATTAATTGAGGTCTACAAAGTGTCAGTAAATGACCTGAATCCATACCTGCCAGTCGACGCCGAGCGACTAAAAGCTATAGGTGCCGAGGTGCATTACCAGAGCTACTACCTCAAATGGGATCCCCAGGAAAGCTATTACTATGCTGCAGAAAATTGCGGCTTTCAGGCCAATGTGGAGCGCACAGAAGGATCATATTCAAAGTACTCTTCTATAGACGACCGCATAGACCCATTACATTATTACACAACACTAATTAAATTTGGCATAGGCCGGGCCACATATGATGCGGCTCAGGAAATCCGTAACGGGAAAATCACACGCGAAGAGGGTGTAGCCTTGGTGCAACGTTTTGATACCGAGTTTCCAGCAAAATACTTCAAAGAGATACTTGAATATATGAATATCAGTGAACAATATTTTTGGGAAATAATTGACTCTGCTCGTTCACCACACTTGTGGAAAAGAGAAAACGGTGAGTGGAATTTGCGGTATCAGGTAAAAAACCTTTGTAAAGATAAATGATCTTCTGGGATTTTGGAAATGTTGCGATAAAGGTTATAAATCAGAAATGATAAATCAATTTATTAAGTCAATGAATAAAAATGGATAATGCTTTACGCATATTTCTAGGCCATCTTAGCAACCGATCTAGTGGAGTTGAGTCAGATTCATTTCCCTTGAACATCGGTTTTTTAGCGGCATATTTATTGAAAAATTCATCTAGTCCTTTGGAAATTCGTTTGTTTGTAGACGTAGATAAGCTTTGCGATGCAGTCCAATTATCTCCACCTCATGTTCTAGCACTTTCATGCTATATCTGGAATAACTCATTGACCGAGCATGTCTTTCAATGGGCAAAACAGTTGAATCCAGACATCCTGACTGTCGGAGGCGGACCAATGTATCCACGGCTTCACTTGAACCGGCAACGATATTGGGAAACAGCTAAGTCATATCTGAATTTCTATGTAGATGGTGAGGGGGAAGAAACATTTTGTGCTTTAATCGAAGCTATCCAGAGCCATAGACTAGTTAAAGATATTATTGGTTACGGAATAGATGGCATAGATTTTTGGGATCATAAGACTCAGTCCTTAGTATTTAACTCACCGCGGAGACGAATTCGATATATAGAAGAAAATATTCCTTCTCCTATCTTGACTGGTGTATTAGATGAATTTATGAGCCTCTCGCCGATGCTCCAAACGAATCGCGGATGTCCTTACAAATGTTCATTTTGCCATGAAGCTGGCAGTTATTACAATCGCGTCCACAATTTCTCCTATGAGAGAATTGTTGAAGAGTTGGAATACATAAGAAGAGCTGGAAATACTCACGAATATATATCTTTTACAGATTCTAATTTCGGGATGTTTCCAAAGGATTCAGATCTTATTTCTTATGTCACACAATCAAAAAGAGACACTGGTTGGCCTAGCCATCTGTATGTAAGTCCTGCAAAGAAGTTGACTGAACGATTCATGAGGGCTGTCCAATCTTCAGATGGTATGTTACGTGTTGGTTTTCATCTTCAGTCTACTAACAAAAAAACGCTTAGAGTTATCCATAGAGGCAATCGCAGTGAAAAAGAAATTCGACAATTTTTTGATAATTTTTCCGAGGAAAAATATAAGTATCCATCAAATACATCTCTAATTATACCAATGCCTGAAGAAACTTTTAATAGTTATTTGGAAGGGATCAAAAAAATAATTGATGATTTTAAGATTAGTGAATGCAATGTCTGGACGCTCCAAATTTTTTGGGGAACAGATTTTGAAAATACTGAAATGCAAAATAAATACGGGATGCTAATCAAGTATAGGGTTCTGGAAGGAAATTATGGCCAATTCAATGAGTTTTCTAGTATTGAAATAGATTCAGTTTGTGTAGGAACAAACTCTTTTAGTGAAGAGGAATATTTAAAAGCACGATCTATTTACTTTATGGCGACGATTTTTTACTTTAAGAGAAATTTTTTATATGTTCGCCGATACTTAACTAATAAAAATCTTTCTGTATTTGATTGGGTGATACACCTTTTTAAAAGCCGTCAAAATGCAAATCACAATGCAAAGAATCTTTTTGATGAATTTGATCGAATGACTAGAGATGAACTATTTGAGACCCCGGATGCCATAATTGAAATTTGGAAAGATCTCCACAAGCGTGAGCGTATATTGCGTGGCGAAATTGGTTTTAACGTTATACAAGTCGGACTTGGAAATTTAGCAGATTTTTACGAAGATATTGTCGATTTCGCCCATGATGCTACGCTTATATTTCTGGAAAAATCGAATGTTCCCGTAAACGTAGATGAGTTGGAAGATATTTTTAATGCTACTAGATATAGTCGCTTGGCTAAAGTTTCAATCGCTGAACTAGATCGTGGAATTATTGAAATGTTTCGTCATGATGTATGTGCATGGGAACAAGAAAAATTCGCAAAGGATATTTCAAACTATCGGCTTAAAGAACCAATTCCCATAACTTTTATTTTTGATGATGATCAGAAACACGATTTGCGGGTAGCAATCAAATCGATACCAGCAAAGGATTTTGTTCGACGCGGTAAATTTTTTTACCGTATTCATCCAGACAGATATTGCCGTCAATTACGCTATGCATAATTTACTTCGTATAAATATTGCTACATGAAAACAATTTTCCTACTATGAAAATCTTTAGTTGTAAGAAATAGCTTTTAACATTGAAATCATAGTTGGAACATAACAATAAGAAATTTCCATGAAATTAGATAATAAATATAACCGGACACAGGTATATACCGGAAAGATATCGCCAAAGCCAAAGCATGTATTTAAGGTAATTAGCAAATTGATCGATGCTTATTTTAAAATAACCACCTGTCAGAGATCGAGAAGATTACTGGACATTGGCTGTGCTGCAGGGGCTTTCGCTGAATATCTCATTCATATCTTTAACGACGTTATCATAACTGGTATAGATTTAGATGACAATCTTCTTGAAATTGCTAAGCAAAACGTACCAAGTGGGCATTTTTTTCATGCCGATGCCAATGATCTTTCAATGTTCACTACGGACTCTTTTGACCTGGTGACCTATTTGGGTACTATGACGATCTTCGATGACTTTACTGTCTCGCTCAATGAAGCCCTTCGTGTCCTGTCCCCGGGCGGTATGTTGATTGTGTTTAGCTTCTTTAATCCCTATCCAGTAGACACGCTTGTCCGTTGGCGATATAGTGGCAAGGATATGGATTGGCATCCTGGATACAACCTTTTCTCCCTGCAAACCGTATCAAACTATCTTGATTCTCACACTAAGGTAAAAACATATAACTTCAAGCGGTTCGAGTTACCTTTTGACCTTGCTCCGCAGGAAGATCCAATTCGTTCCTGGACCGAAATCGACGCCAACAATAAGCGAGTTTTTCGAAACGGCATCATGTATCTAGACATGTATATACTGAGTATCGAAGCAAAAACAACATTACCCTTTGTGTAGCAATACTTTATTGCCATAGGGACATATAATGCATTAAGGAATTTATTTGCCATGACTAAAAATAAACTTTTGGCTATCATACCCGCAAGAGGAGGATCTAAAGGATTGCAACGAAAAAATGTCTCTCTCCTAGCTGGCATTCCACTGGTGGTCCATAGCATTTTAGCAGCCCATAAGGCCGACTCTGTGGGACAGGTCATATTAAGTACAGAAGATTCAGAGATTGCTCAGGTCGGTCGTAATTACGGTGTGGAGGTAATAAACCGACCCGAAGAGTTGGCTACAGATCAAGTCCAACTTCATGAAGTTGTGGCACATTTACTTGAGACGCTTCGAGATCGGGGAGAGATTCCACAACACTTTGTTCTTTTGCAGCCCACGTCCCCATTGCGGACCGCCACGCATATTGATGAAGCAGTATCCTATTACTTTTCGAGAACCGCAGCAAGCGTAGTGAGCGTAACTACCTGTAATCATCATCCAATGAAAACGACTGTTATTGAGAAAGGTTTTCTGAAAGCCCTTATCTCAACGAAATACTTGGAAATGCGCCGCCAGGACCTCCCCCAGGCTTATGATATAAATGGAGCCATATATATTCTTTCGTCTAGTCTTTTTCTTGAAAAGAGGACTTTTTTCGTGCCACCTGTGATACCCTATTTTATGGAAAGAGCGGATAGTGTGGACATCGATACGGAGGCGGATCTTCTTTTTGCAGAATACCTGTTGATGCAACAAAAAGGAAAAAATGTCTGATGCCCCGTATAAGGCTCATCCCGCGGCTGGACATCAAAGGGCCGAACCTAATCAAAGGTATACACCTTGAGGGCCTTCGGGTTATAGGAAGCCCTAATCATTTTGCCAGACGCTATTACATAGCAGGCGCTGATGAGCTTGTTTATATGGATTTAGTGGCTAGTCTCTATGGCCGCAAAAATTTAATAGACATTGTATATCAGACAACAAAGGATGTTTTTATACCGATTACTGCTGGTGGTGGAGTACGTTCCACAGAGGACGTTCAGGCCTTGTTGGATGCGGGCGCAGATAAGGTGGCGGTGAATACTGCGGTTGTGAATAATCCAAATCTTATCAGTTATATTGCTGGGCGCTTCGGCTCTCAGTGCATGGTGTTGTCCATAGAGGCAATCAAACAAGGATCAACAACTTGGAATGTTTTGACGCATAACGGCCGAGAAAACACTGGTTTAGATGTTGTGAACTGGGCACGACTCGGCGTAGAGCTGGGCGCTGGAGAGATCCTCCTTACCTCTGTAAATCGTGAGGGTACACGTAAAGGCTTCGATATAGATCTGATCCAAGCTGTGGTTACTGCGGTGGGAGTCCCAATTATTGCTAGTGGAGGAATGGGTAGCTTGATACATCTGATTCAAGCCGTAGATGCTGGAGCTTCAGCTGTGGCCATGGCCGATATTTTACACTATGACCGCATGACTCTTCAAGACCTCCGTCGCGAGGGCTTAGCTGCTGGCTTGCAATTGAGAGATCAGCGATGAAGGTAACTGTTATTGATTGTGGCCTGGGCAATTTGCGTAGTGTGGCCATGGCGTTAGCCCATTGTGGGGGAGAAGTGACGTTTGCACGAGACGCAAAACAGCTTATTGATGCTGAGCGCATAGTATTACCCGGTGTGGGGTCATTCCCCAGCGCAATGGCCCGTCTTAAAAACCAAGGATTCGAGGAATCGATAAAAACCTTTGCGGCGACAGGTAAGCCAATATTAGGCATTTGTATTGGTATGCAGGTGCTTTTTGATATTGGTGAAGAATTCAAGGAAACACAGGGGTTGAGCCTGATTCCAGGTCGTGTATCACGCATCCCTATCACTGGTTCTGATGGTCTCCTCCACCGAATTCCACACATTGGCTGGAGTCCTCTTTGTCCTGTAAAAGATTGGACTAGTACCATCTTTGATGGAATGACTAAAGGAATTGAGATGTATTTTGTTCATTCATTTACAGCTATACCCGAAAATATCAATTACCGCCTTGCAGATGTTGATTACGATGGTTGCCGCATCTCCGCTGCTGTTCAAATCGGCAATGTCTATGGCACCCAATTCCATCCCGAGAAGAGTGGTAAGGTAGGGTTAGCAGTTCTCCGCAATTTTCTTTCTTTATTATTGGCAAAAGAAAAGAATACGATGTAAGATGAGGATATTTTAATGCATATCAGGGTAATATTAGCTCCAACATGTCAAGAGTAAAGCTTGAGATTGTTAAAACGAAATAATGTCTGAAATTCACACGCAGGTCGAAAATATTTATCAAGTACATAAAAATGAATTTAAAATATTAGAAAATATTTTTTATGATGAACACTTGATTCCTCCCGAGATAACAAGAGATACGGTAAAGCAAAGAATTTTAGGAGCGCTCAATAATGATGAGATGTCAAGTGAGTGGATCTCTTCCCCTAAGACTTTAACATATAACTTATTACTATTTATTATGGCAATGGGTTATTTTCTGTGGTTCGCACTATTTGGGGTCCGATACCGAAGTGTTAAAGTAGATCTACTTTTTGATTATTGGTCACTAAGTTTTGATGATTTTTACGATGAGATATTAAAAGAATTTCCATCATTAAATATTGCTGCTTTTGGCCCTAATGTCAATGAGTTACATGAGTTATCTCGTATTCCATTTTCAAAAAGATTCATGAGAAAATTTAAACCTTATTCACGCAGATCTGCATGGAGTGTTTTTAAATCTCATTATTATCGTTTTGGCACTTATTGGTTATTATCGAAGCATACCAATATAAATTTTGTTGATTTAGCCCTGCGCCTTAGCGCAGAAATCGCTGGCGCTATAACAAGTATAGAAGGAATTTCATCAAAGATTCTTGTTAGCGCAAATGATAATGGGTATAGCCCTTATCGATATCATCTTTATCGTTCAAATGGGATAGGGCGAATATTTCTTATTCAGAATGGTGGAAAATTGGAATTGGATAAATTTTACAACAGCTTCATTTACTGCGACTTCTATTTGGGTTGGTCTCAAAAGCGCTTAGACCACTCTGTACAAATGCACTGTAATAATAAAATCCCCATAGGGTCAATTAAACTTAGTAATTTTTTACACGGTTACGACGCCAAAAAAACAACTGTTAAATATGATATTGTATTTGTCGAACAATACGTTGACCATCCAAACCCTAAGAGCGCTTTTTATCTCAATTTATTACAATATCTTGTTCGGTATGCTTTAGAAAACCCTAATATCCGAGTTGCATTCTGCAGAAGACCAGGGATTTTTGAACACATATCTTTGTGCAAACAAGTGAATGCGATTTTGCGTGACAGTCAAATTATTATACTGGAAACTAAAAATATTTTGTCATCTTATGAATATATATTAAATTCAAAGATAATTGTTAGCCTGGATTCTTCACTACGTTTTGAAGCCATCATGTTGGACAAGCCAGTTATAAATTGTATCAATCGTCCCGAACCTTATGATTTTTTAATTAAATACTCTGACCCATGCTTTATCATTTCCACTGACGAATATTCCATTTTTTCAAAAAAAATTAACTTCATGCTGGAGAATCTCGATAACCCATCAATTATAGCCTCTTTTAAAAAACTTCAAGCAGAAACGGTTGATAAAGTTGATGAAAATGCCTCATTTTTAGCAGCTAATTTGATAAAGGCGGAATTTTATCGAATGCAGGCCTTCTCATCAAACAACTAATTCTATGGTAACTTATTAATTTAGATATGAATAATTAATTTTTATGGAAAATCAATTGGATAGCGGTTACAATATCAAAAGTGTTCATGATCATATCATCCGAATCCGGCAGCGTTACTTATGTGATTCGTCAGGCAAATTATTAGATCATGGATTTGGAAATGGTGTATTAAGCCATTATTTTATTGAAGAAGGATTTGATGTTTATGGTGTTGAGTTGAAAGCTTACTCAATGCTTGATTATTTATTCAAAAAAAATTTAAATAATGCAAATTTTAAATTGATAGACGTAAATGAAAAATCAATTCCATTTTCAGATAGTTTTTTTAATGTTGTGGTTTCAAATCAGGTTTTAAATTTCCTACCTAATAGAGAATATATAGATAACGTCATAAATGAGTTTATGAGGATCCTTAAACCTGGTGGAAAACTTGTTATTACTGTTATGTCTGAAAACCATTATTTTTTTTTAGATTATGGTATACCACCGATTCCAATGCAGGGTAATATTCGAGTTAAAGTAAGGGGCCGTATTGAACGTGACCGAATATATTATCGTTTTAAAGATTCTGAAGATCTTGTGTCTACATTGAGAAATACAGGCTTTTTAGTTGATGATATTGGATATTTCGATTTTAAGCTGTTAGATGTCCGTTGTGCCAAGCACTATATTATTTTATCACGCAAACCCTTGGCAGACGATTTGATCAATAATCTTAAATTTAAAATATGAGCATAACTATATGAACGGTATTTTTGCCTAATATTCTAAAGAAATTAGTAGTTCGTGTTGGAGAGGGCATAGGGTAAAATATTTTAATGTATTTTATACCTTATCTTAAAAATGTTTTAGAGATTAAGAACTAAATGAAAATCGCAATACATCAGCCTGAATTTATGCCCTGGACAGGATTTTTCAATAAAATGGCATTGGCTGATCTATATGTCATATTTGATCATGTTCAGTTTAAAAAGAGATATTTCGAGAATAGAAATCGTCTGGTTACACCTTCCGGAGACTTGCTCTTTCTAAGAATACCAGTAATATCCAAGGGGCGTTACACACAGGCTATCAATGAAGTTCAAATCGATAATACTCAAAAATGGAAAGACAAGCTCCTAAAGACTATCCATTATAATTATAAGAATGCCCTTTTTTTTGAGAAGTATTATCTTGAATTTTGTGATCTATTCCATAGGGAATACGATCTTTTATTAGATATTAATCTTGAAATAATAAATTTTTTCCGCAGATTCCTTGGAATAAAAACTCCGATAATTTTTTCTTCAGCTATAGGGGTGGATCAACATAAGGCATCAGATCTTATTCTCCAGATATGCTTGAAAAATAATGCCCACGTATATCTTTGTGGTCAATCGGGGAAAAACTACCTCCAGATAGATGATTTCAAAAAAAATGGAATTGAAATTATTTGGATTGACTATAAGTCTCCCAATTATAAACAGCTATGCAATGAATTCGTTCCGTACCTTTCTACATTGGATTTACTTTTCAATCATGGTGAAAATAGTTTACATATCCTGATGGGAAAAATATAGATTAGATAAATCGTGGTTAGCTTGGAATCTATCGGAGTATTTTACAGGGCACAGTGAAATTGGTGCGTAATATAAGTAATAAAAAAACCAATAAACAAATAACGCGAGGATACTGATATGAGAGTCTTGGCAATTGGTGCACATTTTGACGACATAGAATTAGGGTGTGGCGGGACCCTCCTCAAACATAGGGAAAGGGGGGATGATATTCATCTGCTGGTAGTCACTCATTCCGGGTATCAGAGTCTTACCAAGAACCTGATCAGAAGCAAAGAAGAGGCGCGCGCCGAAGGCGAGCAAAGCGCAAAATTTTTTAAGGCAAAGCTGATCTGCTGCGAAAAAGAGCCATGCGTTCTCATCCCCACTGAGGGGTTGGTGTCGGAAATAGAAGAGATTGTAAATGAGATTAAGCCGGACCGGGTATATACTCACCAACCGAATGACAGCCACGCAGATCATGCCTCGTTGGGTTTTGTATCTATACGTGCTTGCCGCAAATGCGACGAGGTATTCTTTTATCGCAGCAACTGGTATATTATGGACAGTGTTCAAGGAGACAACTATTATGTGGACATTTCTGCGCACATGGAAGAGAAGATCATGTTGCTAAACCTTTTTGAATCTGAAATGAAGAACGTAAATTATTCATGGATTGATTTTGTTAGAAAGCAAAACGGCGCAGCAGGGGCCAAGGTTGGAGTAGAATATGCTGAGACATTCAACGCGGTAAAGATCTTTTGGAAATGATATGTTTTTATGAATGGAGCTTTCATAGGATTATATTAGGCATCATTAAACGATGGGCAGAGGTTACACCAAAGAGTTCTATCGCGTTCTCAATGAGGATTATGTTGAAGGTACGCTTACATGCCTCAAGGCTTCAACAATTAAGCAGGTTGTTAATAACGGGTTTCCCAATATACTCAATATAGAGCCCACAAACCGATGCAACCTCAAATGCGTTTATTGTCCAAGAAAAAAGGCTGCAAAGGGAATAGGTATAATGAGTTGGGACATGTTTACTCGCATTATCGATGAGACGGCCCAATACAACAAACTCCTTATGCTCAATTTCCATAAAGACGGCGAATCGTTTTTGCACCCAAGATTTATAGACATGATTAAGTATGCCAAGAAAAAAGATGTGGCGAAGGTTATCCATGTAAACACAAATGCCCTCTGCTGGACCGATAGAATGATAGATGAAGTCCTTGATTCAGGCATTGACGATATTACGATAAGCCTTGACGCTGCAAGACCCGATACATACCTGAAGCATAAAGGGGTTGATTGTCTGGACAGGGTGGAGGATCAGGTGCTGTGTTTTCTGGACAGGCGGACCAAGCTTGGACTTACCCGTCCTTTTGTCAGGGTAAAAATCATGGAGTTTGAAGAGATTTACCGGGACGAAATAAATGAATTTTTTAAAAAATGGGAAGGCGTTGCCGATATGGTCCAGGTAACGGGAATTCACAACTGGAGCGGCGCAATTGATAAGGTGAAGGTAACAGATGAGACATCCCCTGTCAGATACCCTTGTGTTATTATGTGGTATGCCCTTGTAATAAACTGGAATGGAGAGGCGACGGTCTGTTCGGTTGATTGGAACACCGAGATCAAGGTGGGGGATATAAAAAAGCAAACAGTGCACGAGATATGGAATTCCCCTGAAATCAAAGCAGCTAGAATTTCACAGCTTGAAAAAAGATATGATACATACCAGGTATGCAAGGATTGTGTGGTCTGGGTTTCGATTGGCGATTTGACAGGCTGGCTTAGAGAAAAAAAGGAGTTTTATCTCTAATTTGAAAGACATTGCATCCAGATACGCCAGGTCTCGAGAGCTATGGGAAAAAGCCAAAGGGCTTGTCCTGAATGGCGTCCAGACCCTTTCCAAATCACCGGTACACATAGCCCCAGAGATGTCCCCTATTTTTATTAAAAAAGCCAAAGGAGCATATTTCTGGGATTGTGATGGGAACCGATATATTGATTATCCATTGTCTCTCGGGCCTGTAGTGCTTGGCCATGCCTACGACGAAGTGGACAACGCCGTTAAAAAACAGATGTCAAAGGGCATTCTTTATTCTCTTTCAAGCCGACTTGAACTGGAGTTGGCCGAATTGATGTGCAGTGTTGTTCCCTCAGCCGAAAAAGTAAAATTTTTAAAGACTGGTTCGGAGGCTGTATCCGCAGCAGTGCGCGTTGCCCGTGCATATACAGGGAGGGAAATGCTGGCCGTTTGTGGTTATCATGGATGGCATGACTGGACAGTAGTCAGGACGGCTCGGAATGCAGGTGTGCCGGCTTCATTGAATGATCTTATCCATGAATTCAAATACAATGACATTGATTCTCTTTATACGGTCTTCTCGGTTTATCCCAACAAAATTGCAGCCGTAGTGCTGGAACCTGTAGGCATGTACCCCCCGAGAAATGATTTTCTGAAAAAGATTGCTGCAGTGGCGAAGAAGAACGGTGCAGTATTGATATTTGACGAGATAATTACCGGTTTTCGCCTTGCTCTAGGGGGTGCTCAGGAGTATTTTTCGGTGACCCCTGATATCAGTGCCTTTGGAAAAGCCATGGGCAACGGTTATTCTATCTCTGCGCTTGTGGGAAAAAAAATGATAATGGATGAAGTCGAAGATAAAATATTTATTTCCTCGACATACGGGGGCGATCTGCTGCCCATTACTGCAGCCCTCAAAACAATAAGGATATTGAAAGAGCGGAACGTAAATAATTATATTCTCCTTCTGGGGGAGCGTCTGAAGGAAAAGTTGAATAAGGCTATAAAAATAAATGGGATTGACGCAGTTTGTGAGGGAATGCCTCATAAAACTTTCATAATTTTCAATGATATGGAAGGAATACCGGGAAAAATGATCGAAACGGTCTTCAGGCAAGGCTGTTTTGCAAGGGGCGCTTTTCTCGGTTATGGGCATTTTATCAGTTATTCCCATACCGCCGACGATATAGATCAAAGTGCGGCTATCGCTTCTGAGGTTTTGCACGATATCCGGGATGCATTGCACCAAGGGAACCTCCCTTCACTGTTGAAGGGCGAAATTGCCACAGATGTCTTCACCCGATACTAAACCTTGTGTAGGGGTTGTGATCCAGGCACGGATGGGCTCTTCGCGTTTGCCCGGAAAAGTATTAAAAGAGCTGACAGCAGGCAGGACGGTGCTTGGTTACCTCCTTGAGCGGTTGTCGAACTGCCGGCAGGCTGATAAAATTCTCGTTGCCACGACAACTAATCCAGGAGACGATATTCTTGTAGAATGGCTTGAGGAAAGGAAATATCCTTATTATCGCGGCAGTGAAAATGATTGCCTCGATCGTTTTTATCGTGCCGGCAAACAATTCGACATAGATGCAACTGTTCGCATCACCTCAGATTGTCCGCTTGTAATCCCCGCAGTTGTTGATGAAATGATAACCTATTACGTGAACAATCGGACACAAATCGATTATCTCAGCAACAGGCAGTACACTAACTTTCCAGAAGGTCTGGACGTTGAAATTTTCAGTCAGGAACTTGTAAAGGAAGCGGCAGACAACGCTTTTTTGCAGGAAGAACGCGAACACATTAATTATTATTTTTTGAAAAGAGATTCCCGATATAGAATCCGTTACTATAATCATAATTTAGGATACGATTATTCGTGTTTTAAGCTTTCTATCGATACACAAAGCGATCTTGATAATTGCAAAACTTTTTTTGAAAAAAAACAGCTCCCATTGGATTTCTCTTTGCATGAGCTGATTAAGGTGCTGACACTCCGATAAGATCTTGGCCAATGCGACATACAGTAAACAGAAAATATATTTTTGAGAAATTGAAGAATGGATAAAACAGTATTGTTAAAAAAGGACGAACATGAATTGCTCCTAAAAATTAATCATCATCAGTTTTCCCTTGATACCCATGAAAGAGAACGATTATGGGAACAAATGAAGAGGCATTTTCCGGAATATTGCGTAAACAGATGGCAATGGTATAGCTATCCAAAGTGGAACTATGTATCTGACTTCCCCTTGCATGTCGACTTTGAGGTTAGCTTCAGGTGTAATTTGAAGTGTCCCATGTGTTTCAGGCCCCATATTGCAAGAAAAGATTGGGGTGATATGGATTTTGAGCTTTATAAAAAGGGCATTGATGAATGTGCCGCAAACAATCTCTATTCTATAAGATTAAATTGGAGGGGTGAATCTACTTTACATCCAAAACTTGTAGAAATGGTGAAATATGCCAAAGACAAAGGCATCAAAGAAGTTTCATTTATCACCAATGGCTGGCTTATAAAAAATGATCTGGCCGAAGGATTGATTGATGCCGGCCTGGATTATATAACCTTTTCTATTGACGGGATGTTTGAAACATATGAACATTTGAGGCATCCGATAAAATTTGCAGAAATTACAAAGAATGTAAAAGACCTCTACGACTTAAAAAATAAAAGAGGAGGATACCCTCTAATAAAAGTTCAGGCGATATGGTCCTATATAAAAAATTGTTCTGTAGATTTTTATAATTATTTCAAAGGAATAACAGATTTGATAAGTTTTGATCCTGAAGCTGATTATTCTATGCGTAATGTTCCCCAGAACCCTAACTTTTTATGCCAATATCCATGGCAAAGGATCACTATAACACATTCTGGAGAAATCCCCTTGTGCATCTCAGATTGGGATGTATGTACATATATCGGAGATTTAAGAAGGCAAACAATCAGGGAGGTTTGGTTGGGGAAGGAACTGAATATATTTCGTGAAAAGCAATTATCAGGCAAACGCCTGACAATACCGAGCTGTAAAATGTGTCACAGGCCTGAAGTGCCCCAAATAGGCGATAAAGTCGGTGGCAAGCCAAGCTAATGGACTTTAATTATTTAGGAGGTGCTTTTTGGGCATGCTAACACAAACCCAATTTGATAATGATTCTTTTTCAGATAAAGTAAAGTTTCATTACAGAAGGGGCTATGGCAGATATTTGAAATATTTTAAAAACAGGCTTCAGTGGGATTATTTGCCTCAAAGACATATACTGCCACAGGTGCCACCACATATTGATATTGAGCCCACTTCTATATGCAATATGAGATGTCCCATGTGCTTTCAAAATTATAAGGATTTGAATAAGAACGGTACAATGGATATGGATCTTTATAAAAAGATCATTGATGATGCTTCGGAAATTGGAATATTCTCTGTAAGGCTGAGCCATAGGGGTGAGCCCCTTATTCATCCGGAATTTGTAAATATGATTAGATATGCCAAGAAAAAGGGCATTCAGGAAGTCAGTACGCTGACGAATGGATTGCTTTTAACAAAGGACAAAATAGATGAACTCTATGAGGCTGGTCTTGATTGGTTAAATATATCTATTGACGGTATTGGAGAAACGTATGAGAATATCAGGAGGCCTGCCAAATTCAACGATATAGTTCAAAAAGTTCAATATGCATATGAACTGAGAAAAAAGAGAAAAATGAAACGACCAGTGCTTTGGATACAATCAGTATGGTCTGCAGTTGAAAATACCCACAAAGAGTACATCAAGACTTTTAAGCCATATGTTGATAAAATTGCGTTCCATATAGATTGCGATTATGAAAATAAATTTGAAAAGGACCCGACATGGGTTTGTCATAGGCTATGGCATCGGATGATGGTTTTTTGGAATGGTATTGTACCTTTATGTAATTCTGATTTTGATGGGCTATATCCGTTAGGTAGTATGACAAATAGTTCGATAAAACAGATTTGGCTTGGAGATCGCTTGCAAAAAGCAAGAGAGTTAAATCTAGAAAAAAGAAGGCTGGTATTAAAACCGTGTGAGGACATCTGCAACTGGGGCAATAAAAATGTTGAAACTGAGATTGATGTTGACGGGAAAACACAAAAGATTTTTACGTTTATAGAGAAAAAATAAACAATATTTTTGGTATGAGAACCATTTATCTTGGTAATACAGACCCTCTGTTTAAAGAATTAATTAGCTGTCGGGCAGATGTTGTATTGGTGGTTGCGGATCCAGTTGATGATGAAAGAAAGAGTTTTTTTGGGTCAAGTTACGATATTGCAAGATCGCATAATATTGAAGTGATATCACCCTCTCAATATCTTAAGAATTTTTCTTATTATCCTTGCGATACAATTTTTTCGGTAGGCTTTTCGTTCATATTAAAAGGAAATTTCTTTGATTTCCCTTCTTTCGGTATCATAAACTTTCATCAATCTTTCTTACCGAAATACAGGGGCAGGCATCCTTTGAATTGGGCCATTATCAATGGTGAAAGGGAGACAGGCATAACCTTTCATTTTATGAATGAAAAGATTGATGCTGGAGATATAATTTATCAGGAACGGATTCCCATTAAGAAAGATGACAATATAATGGACCTCTATAATAGAACGGTATTTTCTGGGAAAGCAGCCTTGGGAAAATTGTTGGACTCTATTGATACTAAAACCATAAATAGAGTACAACAAAATGAAAAAGAGATGTCTTATTATCCGCCCCGTCGGCCTGAAGATGGTTTGATCAATTTATCTGACAATGCTCGTAATATTTATAATCTGGTTCGGGCTTTAACATACCCTTATCCGGGGGCATTTCTTTTTCATGAGGGTAGAAAATGGACAATATGGGAAGTTGAGATTGTAGATAAAAGTCAATATGACATGATCAACAAATCGCCGGGGATTGTATCCTATGATGGTTATATTTACTTAATCCTCCAGATTGGATTGCTGAAGGTTGTAAAATATGCTATTGAATAACAATTTGTTGGGTCGTTTTAATTACGCCAAGCCGAGTTGTCCAAGAGGATAATCATATGAAAAAAGTGAAAATAGGAGAGAAAACGATAGGGAATGGAGAACCTGTTTATATAATTGCCGAGATTGGCATAAACCATAACGGGGACGCCGGTTTGGCAAAGGAAATGGTTGCTGCAGCATGGGAATCTGGGGCCGATGCTGTGAAAATTCAGACTTTTGTGACAAGAAAATTTCTCCACCCGAGCCACCCGGGATTTCAGTATGATATCGATGCAGAAATTCCCCATGATAAGGAGCAGGATATCTGGGATTTTGCAAAACAGAGAAAGATTAATTTATTTTCCACCCCCGAAGAGTTTAGTAGCCTCGAATTTATAAAGAAACAGAATCCAAATCTTATGAAAATAGCCGCTATGGATTTTAATTATAAAGATCTTGTCCAAGCGGCAGCTTCCCTGCAAAAGCCCATTATTCTTTCCTCGGGCATGAGTACTCTTGAAGAGGTTCTAACAACAGCGAGGTGGGTCGAAGAGGCTGGGAATGAAGATTATATAATCCTGCATTGTGTGTCGTGCTATCCAACTCTGCCTGAAGCATGCAACTTATCTGTTATTCGGATCATGAAAACTGTATTGGATTGTCCCGTCGGTTTTTCTGATCATACTGAAGGTATCCATATAGCATATGCTGCCGTTGCAATGGGGGCCAATGTTATAGAAAAGCATTTTACTATTGATAAATCATTGCGAGGGCCTGATCAGAAATGCTCCATGGACCCATCAGACCTTAAAGCCTTGGTGTGTAATGTCCGGGACTTGGAAAAGGCTATAGGTCATGGACGTAAGGAGCCGATGCCGCATGAATATGAGCCCTTAATCTATAAAAGAAGAGGGGTTTATGCAGCACGCAAACTCAAATCCGGCAATATTTTGACAAAGGAAAATGTTTTGTTTTACGCACCTTCAGTAGAGAATAGCAAAGTAACGGACTGGCCATGCATGGCAGGGCGACGTATAAATCGGGATATAGATAAAATGGAAATAGTTACGTTAAGTGATGTATCGTAACCGGCAAAATAATAAAACAAAAATGAATATTTTACTTATCAACATTGCATTGCGAGAGAGTTCTCCAGTAAAGCTCCTCCCTATCGGCCTGGCATATGTAGCTAGCGCCATGAAGCGGGCAGGATTTAAATTTGATTTATTGGACATAGATGCCCACAGATACTCTGATAGAGAGGTGGAGGATTTTATTAAAAAGAAGCCTTATGATGTGGTGGGTATGGGATGCATCTTTACTGGATACAAAATAGTGAAGGCCCTCACTGAGCTCATTAAAAAGCATCACCCAAACTCATTGATAATTGCTGGGAATTCAGTTGCTACATCTATTATGGAGACAATCCTGACAAAAACTAAGGTTGACATAGCCGTGATGGGAGAAGGCGATGATACAATTGTAGATCTCCTGCAAACTATTTCTATGAATAAGACACTAGAAGAAGTCAACGGTATATGTTTTTTAAAGGAGGATAAAATAGTTCGAACACCTCCTAGGCCTCTAATCGAGGACATTTCATCAATTCCTTTTATAGACTATTCAATCTTCGACGTTGAAACATATATAGTGGGCGCACGATCTTCTCTTAATGATCCACTCCCTATTCCTAGAGAAAGAATTAGAGCACTACCAATCAATACCTCAAGAGGTTGTATTTATAATTGTGATTTTTGCTATCAGGTGTTCAGAGGGATGAAATATCGAATAAGGTCTGCTGCGCCAGTGGTTTCGGAGATGAAGATATTAAAGAAACAATATTCTTTAGACTATTTTATCTTGCAAGATGAAATGACTTTTTATAATAGGAGACAGGCTTTAGAGTTTGCCCAGGAAATTATCGACCAAAACCTTTCCGTTTATTGGTGTGCAGTCTGCAGAGCTGATTTTTTACATACAGAAGAGGATAGTAAAATAGCAAGAAAGCTAAAGGGTGCAGGCTGTGTTGGATTGTGCTTTGCACTCGAGTCTGCTGATCCTGAAATTTTACGCTCGATGAAAAAAAAGATTACAGTGGAGCAGTTTTCAAGGCAGGCACAACTTTTTAAGAAGGAAGGACTCTCTGTGTGGACAAGTCTTGTTTTTGGCTACCCGCAAGAAACACCAGAAACAATCAGAAAAACCATTGATATTTGCATTAAGAACAGAATTTATCCTTCCGCCGGCTATGTGCTGCCGCAACCAGGATCGCCAATGTATGATTATTGTATCAAACGTAAAATTATTACGGATGAGGAAGGATATTTATTAACAGTTGGAGACCGGCAGGATTTAAGAATTAACTTAACCAGCATGAGCAATGAGGAGTTGGAATTCCAGGTAACAAAAGAGCTAAAGCGTTGCAGCGATTCATTAGGACTTGATTTGCACGGAGAATCACTTATAAAGACGGGCTTCTATCGAGGCAAGCCGATAAAATAATTAGTTGCAGCAATTATTAGGCAACATGCTTCCACATGAAAAGAACAGTTTTATTCAGAGTTGATGGGGGTAAGGTTTTTGGTATATCAATGGGCCACATTAAACGTTGCCTCATATTGGCAAAAGCACTTGCAGATACATACAAAACCGTCTTTATAATGAAGGAGTATACCGATGGCATTAGTTTTGTGAAACAACAGGGTATGGCGGTTGAATCAATCAGTATTGACGACAACAGCGAAGATACGATGGTTGAGTTATGTGAAAAGCATTCTCCCGAGAAGATTATCTTTGATCTACAATCAAATACCTATAAAACTTTTTTTGAATATGCAAAAACAAAAAAGATCCAGTCAATTATTTTCGATATCACTGGTAATTATGTTGGTATACCTGATATCTTAATCAACGACTCTTTTGTCAAAGAATTTACCCTTTATCCGCACCTTGATGGCAGAACGCAACTTTATATGGGACCGGATTATTTTTTAATGGAAGCCCGGCCTGAATTTTCACCTATCAGAAAAGATGTGGCGGATATTATGGTAACACAGGGAGGATCTGATCCAACAGGGCTAACCATCACGATTCTAAGTTGCATTAAGTCCGTAGATTTCCAACACAATGTTAATGTTGTTTTGGGCCCCCTTTTTACAGACAACAGGGCGCTCTATGATGTAATTGGTGACGATAATCGTTTTCATATATATAAAAATCCTGACGACTTTCTCCAACTTGTGAGTCGCCAGGATATCGTTATAACAGCAGCAGGACGGACGCTTTATGAATGCGGATGCCTTGGGCGTCCAGTGATTGTAACTCCGTCAATCGAACATGAGGCTGTAACAGCAAAGGAATATTCTCGGCTCACCGGTTGTTGCAATATTGGTCTCTGGTATGCATCCACAAGCCCTTCAAAGTTAGTCAATGCATTATATGCATATAGAGACTCTTTTTTCTTGCGCAATTCTGTTTCTGAAAAAGGGAGAAAAATCTTTGACGGGAATGCACTTGAAAGAATAGTCGCTTTGATCAATTGATGCACACATGAACAATCTTAAAACCATCAACGATAAAGAGCCTGCTTTCTTATGTACGACCGCCCTTGAAGATTTTTGGGACACAACAAAACAGTTGATTTTTTTGACTAAAGGTTGTCTCCGCTATAGTCGAAAATCTATATGGGCATCATTAAATAGCGTTGTAATGGATAGCCCCTGGACCGATCAGCAAAGATTACGTGAAGCATATAATTATGTTATGACCCTCTATGAGAGGTTGTTGCCAATCATTTCTGCATCATTAAATTGCATACACAATACAAAATGGAACGAAAGATATTGGAGAATTGTAGTAGGGCCTTGGTTTCATCTGTATTTACATATATTATATGAAAGATATATCACCCTTGTCAATGCAATTGAAAAGTATCCTGATCTTATTACTATTGGGTTGTCTGACGCTTCATTTGTCAATCCTGTAGACACCCTTGAATTCGTTGGTCTAATACATGACGATCCATATAATTTACAGTTATATACGAATCTTCTGATAGCATTAGAAATAGATTTTTCTAGAAAAGATTTAGAATTCAAACCTGATTACCAATCTGGTCTTTGTATTGAGAAAATGGATAAACCATTTTTTAAATATTTTTTACAAATCATTTACAATTATTTACTCAAAATATTTTCTAGATCTAATTCTTTAGTTTTAAAACAATCCTATTTCTCGCGTACATTAGAATTTCAATTATTTTTAAAAACGTTTGGCCAAATCAGCATCAATAAGATTGGAAGAATAAATTTACCCAGACTAAAACTAGAGTCATATAATAGAAAGAGGGTCACTGAAGGATTTACAATAAATAATAAATTTGAAGACATAGTTGCAAAAATACTTCCCTTTGATATCCCTCTTAGTTTTATTGAAGGTTATTCATTTATACGACAAGAGGTTGACAAGAAATATTTTTTTAATCCAAAAGCAATTTTTAGTGTTAATTCTTGGTATATCGATGAAGGATTTAAATTTTGGGCCGCAGAATGTTCTGAAAAAGGAGTTTTACTGTTAGGAGGCCAGCATGGAGGAGTATATGGTACTAACAAGTATGTTCCCAATGAGGAACATGAAAGAAAAATTACCGATTTTTATTATACATGGGGGTGGACTGAAAACAATGAAACGCATCTGTTACCATTTCCAGCAACATATCTTTTGAGGAAAAAGCCCATAAAAAGTAATATAGAAACAGATAGCATTCTTTTTACTATAATTATAGAACCAAGATTTTCATTTCAAATCCCATATACTATTGATTATCTAATTAAATACTTTGAGTGGCAAAGTATTTTTTTTTCACTAATCAATCAGGAATTGTTAAAAAAAATCCGAATCCGTTTATTCAATAATGATTTGGGTTGGGACTATGTTCAAAAAATTAAGGAAAGCTATCCAGATATTTGTTTGGAATATGTTCATGAACAACTTTTTGAACAAAGTTTAAAAAAATGTCGTTTTTTTGTAGCGGATTATCTTGGCACCACATATTTAGAAGCTTTAGTCGCAAATAAACCTACTATATTATTTCATGATAATCAAATGATTTATAATGAATGGAGATCAGATGCTCAATACTATTACGACAGACTGCAGTTAGGTGGTATTTTGTACACATCTCCACAAACAGCAGCTGATACAATAAATAAATATTATGATAGTGCAAAAGAATGGTGGAACGAGCCAGAAAGACAAGCTGTCCGAAAATTATTTTGCAATAGATACGCACGTACCTCGCCGAATGCCGTCAGAGAATGGACAGAAGAGTTTAAAAGAATTGTCAATTTATAGAAGGTAATATCTCTAATTTAACAAAATTTTTTTAGCTTCTTCAGCAAAAATATTATGTTTGTAAAATGAATAGTGATAGAATTTATTCGGACGGTACATATGCAAGATTACATCCGAGCCTACATGCCGAAGACAGCACATACAAGATGTACTACCTTGCCAGACTTTTTGAAACTATTGATTGCAAACAAGCGCACATAAAAATTCTCGACGTTGGTGGCGGTGCTGGTATTTTAGGAATGCTGGTGTGTGAATGGTTTGTCGCCAGGGGACATGCTGTGTCAGCCAGTGTTCTGGATATTTCCGAACAAATAGTAAATACCCAGAAGAAAAACAATCCATATATTACAACATGCTACATTGGAGAACTAGAGCAATTAGGCGACAATAGGTTCGACCTGGCGCTTATGATTGATGTCATTGAACATATTGAAAGCTATGAACAGTTTGCTGCTAAACTCAACAAGTACGCCATAAATATCGCCTACAACATTCCTATAGAGATAAATCTGTTTGATGTATTGCGAAATTTCGCTATGCACAAGCGATACTATCAACTGCAGTCAGAATCACTGGGTCATCTCCATTTTTTTTCTGCATTATCTGCCGCAAGATTTATAAGGCGTTATCATGAAATGGTCGTCTCCATCCATCCGGAGTATGCTCTGCATATCTTGACATCCTCATGCCAAGACTATGTTAATCAACGCAAAAGACTCTACAGAAAAATAGAGTTGATAATCTCTGTAGCGCTCCAAAAGTTGGTGCCATGGTTGGCTCCATACATTATTCAAGGCTCAGTGTTCTATCTTGCGAAATCAAAATGACTACCGCAACAACCTGAATTGAATTTCATTCCGCAGGTTATATTATTTCGTGTTATTCTGAAGATTTTCTAATGGGCTGCCCGAGTCCCTGATTACTAAATTGGGGTCAAAAAAATTGCCTTACTAGTCAAATTATCATGAATTTAGATTTTCGACTTGTTTTAAGAAAAAGGGAATAGAAATCGTTTGTTTCAGCCCAAACATATCATGCATGGGAAAAAATCCCTATGAATATTTGGAAGTACATTAGCACTATCACTAGACTAATTACTCGTCTGGTATATTATCCCGAAATCCAGTACTACAAAACAATTCTAAAATATTGTGGTAGAAATGTCAAAATGGAAAATGGAGTCAACTTTACACATCCTGAATTTGTAGAAATTGATGACAATGTGACAATTAATAGTCATGTTTGGTTTAGCATAATGCCAATAATGGGAGATGGCAATGCGCCTTCTCTTAAAATAGGTAAAGGAACTTACATTGGTAGGTTCGTCCAAATTTCATGTGTAAATCGAATAATTATTGAGAATGATGTACTAATTTCTGATCGAGTATTCATCTGTGATTCGCTTCACGGATATAGCGAAATTAATTTGCCAGTTTCGCGCCAGCCTCTCTACTCTCCGGGATCGGTCGAAATTGGGTCTGGAACTTGGGTAGGGATAGGAGTTGCTATTTTACCCAATGTTAAAATTGGGAAAAATTGCGTCATTGGCGCTAACACAGTAGTGACTCGTGATATTCCTGATTATCATGTGGCAGTTGGTATACCTGCTCATATTGTCGGGCGAGTAGACAGATGTCGAGGCTGATGACTATAGTAGTAGAGAGCTATGTTGCCGGTGGCGCTGATCGTCTGCTGACCCAACTCCTTCCAAATTTCAAGAATCTCAAAATCGAATTACTGATCAATTCAAGTATGGATACTCGTATTTTGCTGGATCACCCTCTTCCTGCAAATGTCAAATTGCATAGATATTCATGGACAACTCCTGCAAGTTTAGGCAATTGGGCTGTTAGCGCTGGTTCAACGAAAATGGTATTCGTGCGGAGAGTTCTTTCCATCCTATTACGCTATCCAGTGATGATTTTACTTTTTCTGCATTTTGGGGTATATTTTAGAAGAAATAGACCGAGTATTCTTTTTATAAATAATGGAAGTTATCCAGGAGGCGGAGCTTGCCTAATGGCTGGTGTTGCAGCTGTACTATGTGGGGGTATAAGAGTAATTCATCTCGTTCACAGCTTGGCTACTATCCAGCAAAAACCTTTTTTTATCTTTGAATGGCTTATCGATCGAATTACTGAAAAACAAGACCATATTGTCGCTGTTTCATATGCAGTGGCAAAATCGCTAACACATACCCGTAAATTGAAAATCAAAATAATAACTATTTATAATGGATTACCTGCCGATAGATCTTTTTCGCCCTCAACTTGTATAAAACCATTAAAGTTTCTGCAAGTTGGCTATTTAAACCAAAACAAGAATCAGAGACATTCTATACTTGCTTTGGAGATTCTGGCCAAACAGGGATGTAAAGATATTCAGATTACATTTGCCGGAGAGGAGGCAGAAAAGGGCTATAAGGCAGAGCTGGTTGGTTTAGCAAAAAAACTCGGTGTTTCTGAACAGATTTATTTTTCAGGTTTCGTAAAAAATATTGAAAATATGTATCAGCATTATGATGCTATTCTTTTGACTTCCTTTGTCGAAGGAATGCCCATGTGTATTCTCGAAGCTATGCGTGCAGGACGCGCAGCTATTGCAACAACAGTAGGAGGGGTACCTGAACTTATAGAACACGCCAGAACGGGATATCTTTTGAAGGGCTCGGACCCAGCCGAACTGGCTGAAACATGGAAACAGATTCTTGATAAACCGGAAATATTAAAGCGCATGGGAGCCGGCGCTTACCGGCTCTTTCTCGATAAATTCACACTTGATACACAGATAGGTAAATACCTTGAACTCATTGATATGCCATTGATACAAAAATAACAATATTTATTTTTTAGACAGGGCGATACTTGTGATTCTCCACAGAAACAGGACAAGACAATAATGAACAGGATAGAATGCTATAAACAGATCTTTTGAGACAATGTAATGAGAATATTAATAACAGGGGGCACAGGTTTACTAGGCAAAGCCCTAATTGAAAATTTAAATAAACGGCATTATGCAATCGCCACTTATATGGGAAACTACGTTATGCAGGATTCCGATGGTATACGATATTTGAATTTGGATGTCCGCGATCACAATGAACATGTTCGTATATTTCAAGAATTCATGCCGGAGGTGACGATCCATACGGCAGGCATCGGGAGTCCGGATTACGCTGAGCAACATAGAGACGAATCATGGGCCATCGATTTTGAAGGTACCAGAAATATCCTTACATGCTGCAAGAAGGTTAATTCAAATTTTATTTTTATATCATCCAACGGTATTTATGATGGTGAGAATGCACCTTATAGCGAAGAAGACCCTGCCATTCCTATTAACTTTTATGGAAAACTAAAATTAGAAACGGAGAGGATGGTTGCCGACGCCGGAATTCAATATGCCATTGTCAGGCCTATTTTGATGTATGGCTGGAATCATCCCTCGGAACGGCAAAATATTGCAACCTATTGCCTTTCCAGAATGAGGAACGGTGAAAAGGTGTTTGTTTACGAAGATGTCTTTTTAACACCATTGTTTTCTCTCAGTTGCGCCGAAGCGATATGGAGAATTATTGAAAATGGAAAATATGATGTTTTTAATATAGCCGGAGCGGAACGTGTAAGCATTTACCAGATGATCATTAAAATGGCCGCTATATTTGAACTTAATAGAGATCTTATAGAACCCATAAAGCAGGGTTACTTTAATGAACTCGTTAAAAGACCGCGGGACACGTCCTTCAATACTCTGAAAATGCAGAAAATCCTAGGCATTACTCCTCTCTCGCTTTATGAGGGGTTCGCCGAGATGAGGGCTAGTTGGAAGGAATAAAAAAAAAAATCATTATCAGTGCCCCCAGATTTTATGGTATTGATGAAGCCATTTGTGAATCCTGGGTGCACTATGGATTCAATGCTATACTAAAAAATTATCGTACAGAGTCGACCATCCAGGAAAAAATCGCCAGACGATTGTCTATAAGGCTCTCTTTGACAAAACCTGTCTTGCTGCCGTTGATCCGTTTTTACCTTTCGAAAGAAAATAATGACTTTTTGGCCATGATTCGTCGGGAAAAACCTGATATTTTGTTTATAATCAAGGGAGATCATCTTTTTTCGGAAACGCTGCGGATTATTAAAAATGAAATGAATATCCCTCTTATTGCATACATATGGGATGATCCTTTTTATTCCTATGCTGGACGTTATACTGATGAATACAGGAAAACAAATTTCGAAAAGGGCATGACTCTTTATGATCATGTTTTTGTTTACGATACTTACTACCTGGAAGAAATTAGGAGGCGGGGCGTTGATCAAGCCACATATCTACCTCTAGCTGGTGATCCTAACAGATACAATTGTTTAGATATCAAAGAAGAAGATAGAAAACAATTTGAATATGACGTCTGTTTTGTTGGAGTTCCCTATCCCAACAGGGTGGAAATTCTTAATAGTCTGTCACAATTTAAAGTTGGTGCCTTTGGTGATAGCTGGGATAAATATTTCTTGCGTCGGGGGAAAAAATTACCCTCTTATTATAAAGGCAAAGCAACGGGAGAGAAGGTCCTTAAAATTTATCGTTCGTCCAAAATTGCTTTGAATATTCATGATCCGGAGGCGAAAGATGGAGCTAATACAAGGACTTTTGATATCTTGGCTTGCGGCGCCAGGGAGCTTGTAGATTATAAAAAAAGCCTGGAGACTCATTTTAAGATTGGTGAGGAAATCATCACCTATCGCGATCCTGACGAACTTCATAAATTGATTGCCTATTTTTGTCAAAATATCAAAGAACTTGAAAGCATATCAGAAAGAGGCAGGCAGCGGGTTTTGAAAGAGCATACATGGCATCATCGTGTGAGAAAAATTATTGCTACTTTAATGGAAAAACAATTAGTTCCTTCATAAGATCTTTGAAGTGGTAAGTTAAAGGAAATCATAAAATCCATGGAATATGTTTCATGTGATTTTTGTGGTGGAACCGGATACAAGCAAGTTGTACGTCAAACAGATTTATTGCATGGAACAACTGCTGAAATGTTTTCTGTCGTCCAATGTTTGGCCTGTGGGCTCCATTTTTTGAATCCACGGCCAACCTTACATGAAATTGGAAAATATTATCCCCCAAAGTATTCCTTTCATTTAGATAAATCACTATTCAAAAACAAAGTTTATTCTTTTTTTTATACATTAGCCAATTCTCCATTACATATATTGTTTAATTTTTTTCCACCTTTTAATCGTAAATTGGTTCCTTATGTTCAGCCCCGTATTATGGATCCTGTTCGCGAATTTTTTCAAGGTGGCAAGATTCTAGATATTGGTTGTGGATCGGGGATGACTGCACACTTTTGGGGGCCAAGTGGCAGCTTGCAGGCCTATAGCAAGTTTGCTGATGTGTATGCCGTTGAGATGGCTGATGCAGCCCGTTCTGTACTTACACTGAAGGGTATACCGTCTTTTAAATATTTAACTGATATTCCAACAGATATAGAATTCGATATTATTCGTATGAATTGGTCGTTGGAGCATGTTCATTCACCTTCAGAATATTTTAATTTTATTAAGACTCGATTAAAACAAGAAGGATTAGTCATTATTACAGTGCCAAATTATGGCGGATTGATATATTTGCTGGCTCCAGATTGTGTGGAAATACCCTTACATCTATTTCATTTCAAAAAACAAGATATTTACAATTATGCCGCTAAATATAACTTTAACATCATTAAATTTCAGACATTTTCTTATCCGGGAATGTATGTTTTCTCGGCTGGTATATCCCCCAAAATGGCAAAGGCGTTTACTTTTCCTATGGGAATTTCCGAGGCCAATTATTCTCAAAAATTATTTTCTCGTCTGGATACTTTTGAAATGGGAAATGATATGTTGTTTGTATTAAGAAAAATTCCTTAAAACTGTTAATAGATAACTATTTGCAATTGCAGTTGGATAATCAAGGAAAAGAAGATCAAAAATTGATACAGGCAAGAAAATAGTACGATATTCCCGCCTTGACCAGTAAATTGATATTGGGACTCTCAGGTCCGTATGAAACCAAATAAGAATCGATGAAAATGCCTTAGTATATTACCGAATTTTGTTTGTAGCCAAACATTCTATTGATACAATATGCTTATCTCATATAGTATAGGCAAACCGCTAGCATATTGTAACGATTAACTTGCGGCATAGGACATTTAGTAAATGCAACTTTTATCATTTCGAACAAAAAGTCATTTAAATTAAATCATTAACAGAACTTCATGTGCATGTTTATTTGGGAATTTATGAATGAATAAGCTTCTGAATGCAGAGGCAAAGCGCATCAGCCGCTTATTCATCCAATCTAAAGGTAATGGCAAGTGGAATTTTGAAATATTTGTCAATCATTATCCAGTTTGGTATTTCAGTTATAGCCGCCATGCATTATATGAGGCTCTAAAAGCTATAGATTGCAAGAAAGGCGATAGTGTGCTTCTTCCGGCTTTCATTTGCCGGGAGGTACTATCGTCAATCAATACAACAGGTGCTTCATCGGTTTATTATGATGTAGATCGGCAGCTCCAACTTTCCACCTCTTCTAATATACTGCCTTCTGCAAAGGCCATTATAGCCGTTAATTATTTCGGTTTTCCTCAAAATCTGACACCTTTTAAACAGTATGCCAGAAAGACTGGCGCTGTCATTATTGAGGATAATGCCCATGGCTTTTTGGGTCGTGATGAAGATGGACACGTTCTTGGTACTCGGGGCGACATAGGAATTTTCAGCCTAAGGAAAACGTTGATGCTCCAGAATGGTGCAGCTATGGTGATGAAAATTCCCGGAAAGAACGTTTCAATGGATTCACTAAAGATAACAAAAGCTGGCGTGTCTGTTCCATTTCTTGTAAAACGTTTTTTGAGAAAGATGATACCTCTGATAAATTTCAAAACGATTTACCTAATGACCAATATTACTCGAAAAATGAGAAAAATTATAAAAGATCATGAAATATTGCCATCCGATGGTGATGCAGAGTATCGGCTACCAGTAGATTCTATGCCTTGCAGAGCCCTACTATCTACACTTGCCCATCTGGACGAGCCAAATGAAATTTCTAGAAGGCGGGAGTTGTACACCATAGTAGATTCTCTTATGAGAAATGAAGGATACAAGCCCGTTTTTCCGTTGTTGCCACAGGGAGTTGCACCGTACGCCTACCCGTTCTACTCGCTAGAGAATAAAGTCGGTATCGCAAAAAATTTTTTAAAACGAATTGGCCTTGAATGTTTTACGTGGCCGGAACTACCGGATGCAATCAGGTCCAGAGCACCAGAGCATTACCGAACTGTATGGATGATTAATTTTTTATGATAGAATGGAAATTGCTTTCTGATCCCGAAGAATTAATGGCTTGGGATTCAAACCTCATACAGTTTGCCGATTTCAATTACTGCCAATCAATAGCTTGGGGAGATTATAGGGCACTCTTTAACTGGAAACCTTATCGATGGGCGGCCTATACAGAAAAAGGGAAACCAGTAACATTAATGCAGGGTTTGTTGCGCATTTATCCGGGAAAGATCGGCGTTTTATGGGTTCCCGGAGGGCCAACTGGCGATATTTCTCTCATGAACAGGGATTTACAACAGTTAATTATACGAACAACAGGCATAAAAAGACTATATTGCCGAATAAGCACCTCTAAAACTTATCGGGCCGAAGATAGTCTCATGCTCAAATACCATAGCTGGAGCAGGGCCCTTCAGCCTCTGGGGAGTTGTATGAGCATGCTCTATGATTTAGAAAGAGATGAACAAAGCCGCCTTGAAAACTGCAGTTCAAACTGGCGACACAATCTCAATCGTTCCGGCAAATATAATTTGGCCATTCACCAACTTAACAATCCAGATATAGAAACAATTATGGCGATTTATCGCGACATGGAATCATATAAAAATATAGGGAAGCAATATTCCCGTGAAGAACTTGAGGGAATATTTATGGTTTTCCAAGAAAAAATTTTATTTTTCGGTTGCTACACTGAAGCTGGAGAGCTTGTTGCCTTTAGAGGGTGTGTGCTCCTAGGAGTGAAAGCATGGGATCTACTTGCAGCAACAACAGTGAAAGGACGAAATCTCTATGCATCATACGCTTTATTTTGGAAGCTCATCGAACATTGTGTCAACGTCGGCATTACCTCTTACGATATGGGTGGCATTGATCCATATGAGAACAAGGGCGTTTATCATTTCAAAAAAGGCACTGGTGCAAAGGAGATTGAATATCTTGGAGAATGGGAATGGTCTTCTTCCGAAATGATTCGTTATGCTGCAAATTGGGCAATTAAATACAGATCGGGAAGATTATGAATTGGCGGCAAATAGTTGCCCGGAGCATTTCCGAAGTTTCGGCTTTTGGTCGTAGATCATTACCGTCACGAAAAGGGTTGAGGGTTCTTCTTTATCACGCTGTTGGTACGCCAATAAAAGAAGATAAACGTAAATTATTTACGATTTCTTCTGAATTATTTGAAACTCATATGATGGAACTTTCTCAATATAAGGAAAACAAAATTGTTGAACTTAACGATACCCTTAATATGGAACAAGGAAGTGGAATTGCTATTACCTTTGACGACGGCTACAGGGATAATCTTACCGTTGCAACCCCTATTCTGGAAAAATATCGGATACCTTTTGCGGTATTTATTACAACTTCTTATGTCCAAAGCCATTTACAGCCATATCTGATTGAAGAAGATGTGCGGATGCTTTCTGAAAAACCGTATGTATCCATTGGGTCCCATGGGGTTTCTCACATTTCTCTTACTCAATGCAATAAAAGAGAATTGAAAAACGAACTCGAATCTAGCAAGCATTATCTCGAAGATTTAACCGGAAAAGAAATAACGATGATTTCCTATCCCCATGGATGTATTAATAAACGTGTTCTTGATGCTGCATCTGAGGCAGGATATAGGATAGGTGCGTCTAGCTGCTTTAACATCAATCGTCTCACACAGGATAAACTCATGTTATGCCGTACCAATATTTTGTGTTCAGACACCTTGAGGATTTTCAGGCAAAAAATACACGGAGATTGGGACTGGTATAAATGGTGGCAACAGTTAAATGAAATAGTAACTCGGAAATGTAAAATACTTTAATTTTATAGTGATATTCAAAGAATAAATTAAAAGGTAAAACGTGAATATTTTGGGAATCAGCTTTGAACAGCACGATGCTGGTGCGGCAATGGTAGTCGATGGAAAAATTATTGCAAGTGTTAATGAGGAACGTTTTACAAGATTCAAAATGGATAACGCTGCTCCAATTGAATCAATAAAATACTGTCTTGTTGCCAGCAACCTCAAACCATCAGACATAGATATTATAGTGATGTCTGGTTTTAAATTTTGGAAAAAAATTTGGTTCTTTGGAAATTACTATCGCAAAGAAGCTCTATTTACTCGTTTCAGAGGCATATCTTTTTTTATGCGTCTAAAAAATGGCGAATTTAACTATTTTTCTGGTTTTAAAGCTATCATAGTTAATCTGCTTGCAATGACAGGAATTCCATCATTGGTTGTTTTATACCTTGTTCGCTATCTAAAAATAAAAAAAACACTTTTTGGTTTTAAAGGAAAATGGCTTTGGGTCGATCATCATGTTGGCCACATGGCATCGAATTATTATACTAGTGGTTTTAAGAATTGCCTATCGATTGTAATAGAAGGTACAGATTGGATAAACACGATGGTCGTCGATAGAATTGAAGAAGGTAAAATAACAAATATTTGTGCTAGTCCGTGGCCTCATTCAGCTGGTTATTTTTATGGATTAATTACTATGCTGCTTGGATTCAATCCCTACTCACATGCTGGGAAAATTACAGGACTCTCCTCTTTTGGAGATCCAAATACCGCAATGTGTGAAGTAAAAAAACTTATGTGGGTTGAAGGAATGGAACTCCGTTTAAGCCCAAATGTATTTACCTTCAGGAATTATTATGTTAAACATAAAAAACTACCCCCCGAACTTGAAACCTATACAAAAGAAGAATTATCAGCAGCGTTCCAGGCTAATCTTGAAAACTGTATTCTGGAAATTGTTAAACAAGCTGTTGAAATAACAAAGATGGAAAACATCACCCTTTCTGGTGGTGTTTCTGCAAATGTAAAACTTAATCAAAAAATTCATAATCTTCCAAATGTTAAGAATATATATATTTTCCCCGCTATGAGTGATGCTGGCCAAGCAGTTGGTGTTGCACTCTATGTAGCGGCACAGTTTGATGACATTAAGGAACCAATTCAACTAAATAACGTTTATCTAGGACCTCACTATTCTGATGTCGAAATCGAAAAATATCTTAAACAAATGAATGTAAAATATATAAAAATGAATAGTGTCGCCAAAAATATTGCTAGACTTTTAGCAAATGGAGCAGTTGTAGCACGCTTTACCGGAAGGATTGAATATGGCCCAAGAGCTTTAGGGAATCGTTCAATCTTTTACCAAACCTCTGATCCCGGCGTTAATGATTGGTTGAACAAGCGATTAAAAAGAACTGAATTTATGCCCTTTGCTCCCATGAGCTTAGCAGAAGAAACAGACAAGCTCTACTTAAATACTAAGGGCGCTGAATATGCAGCACGTTTTATGACTATTACTTTTAGCTGTACCAACTGGATGAAAAAAAACTGTCCTGCTGTAGTTCATGTTGATGGAACAGCAAGACCTCAGTTTGTCGATAATAAATACAACCCAGATTCTTATGAAATTTTAAAAGAATACTATATGTTAACAGGAATTCCAGCAATAATAAATACTAGTTTTAATATGCATGGAGAACCAATAGTTTTAACCCCCCAAAATGCAATAAATTCATTTTTACATGGAAGTCTAGACTATCTTGCAATTGGACCTTTCTTGGTAAAGCACCCAAACAATTGATCGCAGCATTATTTTACTTTTAGATTGAAAATCAAAATGAAAATTAGTGAAACATTATTGAGGATCTTAAGTACGTTACCGTGCTTATTTGATAAACATAATAAAAAATATTGAATGATTTTTATACGCTTTAAATCTCTTATAATGAACAAAAGAATTGAAGCAACAACAATTCTTGTTCTGATATTAATGTGTTCCTACTTAAATTTTAGTCTATGGCTGTTTTCTGATGAATTTTTTTTTTACAACCTGATTGAAAACACAGATTTTAAGACTGCTAGCGTAACGTTAATGGACGATTCTTATTTGCTTAAAATGCCAAATCTTCTATACTTAATCTTGGTATTTAAGACAATTTCAATATTTAATTTATTATCTTATGGTATCTGGCTTACGATTATTGCTATGGCCGTTATTTTTTCTTTTTACATTTTTATGTGTGATTATACAAATCGATCAGGAGCTTTTTTGTTTTCATGTATCACTTTTTTTTATCCAACCCACGATTCTACAACTTTCTGGATTTTGGGAATGTATATACCCATAAACTGCAGCATATTGATGTATTCTCATTATTTAATTAATAATGGGAGATACAAAATAGGATCACTTTTTTCATTTCTTGGGGCATTTTTTAGCTATTCATCTCCGCCTTTTGGTCTTGGACTGGCGAGTATTTTTCTAATGAAAAAACAAATTAAGAAATTTATTATTTTTGTTGTTCCAACAATATGTTACATCAGTTTCGGCTTGATTGTTAAAAATATGTATCATATCACAGACTGGAAATTTGCTAATTTAAAAGGTCCTTTCGATATAATCAAGCATCTTATTATTCAACTATGCACTACTGTTGATACCTTTGTTGGGCCATCCTTTTTTTTGAAAATGTATTATGCTTACCTCCAGTTATGTCCATTGTCGATATTTATAGGGCTGGTAGTTTTGATTCTCTTTGTCCTGATATACTATCAGGTAAATAATATCCAAAGTATCGATCGACATTTACTGTGGGCATTTTTGATTATTGCCATTTTATCATCTTTACAGTTCAGTCTTACAGGTCGATACCCTCAGATAGCCTTTGGCCTTGGAAATCGAGTTACTTTTTATATGTCGCTAACCGCTTCACTATTTTTGCTGTATGTAATGTCATTAAGCAAAAAAAAAGGAATATTAATTTTTTCAATTTACTTGTTTGCGATTATAGGTATTTCTGACCACTGGAAAGAATGGTCTCGTGAGCAAAATAAAATTATAAATCGCATAAGCGCCAATAAAGATATTAAGAATATAAATTCGGAAAAATCTTTCTTTGTATCTTATAACCTGTATAGCAAATATGGCCCATTCAGTAACCTTGAGTTTTTTTCAAGCTCATCGCGTGAGATTTTTGCTTATGCCATCAGAAGTGTTCAACCAGTTGTGCCGGTTTATTCAATCAGCAGGCAGTATCGAGTGGATGGTGAATATATCGTTGACAAAAAGTATAATCAGCGCTTTAAGATAGACCGGCATATTTATGTATTCAACTCGAGTACGGGCAGAATTGAAAAAATTAACAAAGACCTTATTCAGGCATATATAGAAAAACTCCCCGTTGACAAGAGGCATTGGATTCAATTTATAAAAAATGACAGCTTAAAAGATGCTATTATCAAATTGAGCCCGGGCTTGAGCTATCTATTTTCATAATAGGTTCGATAAAGGATGAAAGTTTGAGATGAAGATAGGAATTACCGGATGTACAGGATTTATCGGGGGTTCTGTAGCCCGCTATCTTGAAACACAGGGACATGATGTTGTCTCTCTCGACAGTTATACGAGATTTTATGGACAGGAACCTGCTGTACACGATGAACACCCAAAGGACCTCACATGGGTGATTCACTTTGCAGCAAATACATCAATTCCTAAGAGCTTTGCCGATCCTGTCAACACGTACTACAATAATATAAGTGCCATGTTGAAGGCCATTAGAATCGCGCACCAGTCTGATGCAGCGTTTATATATATGAGTTCTTATGTGTACGGCAAGCCCAAGTATTTGCCTATTGACGAAAAACATCCCTTGGCGCCTCTCAATCCATATACAGAAACGAAAATAATCTGTGAGGAGATATGCAATAATTTGATGAATGCCATGCCCATTGTCATCCTCCGAGGGTTTAATATTTACGGAGACTGCCACATCCCAGGAAGACTTATTCCTGATTTACTTGAATGTGTCCGAAAAGGGAATCCCATTGAAATAAATGATCCGTACCCTAAAAGGGATTATCTATATATAAATGATTTCCAACGACTGATTTCGAGTATTATCTCTAAGAACCCAGTTGCCACAGGAATTTTTAACGTTGGCTATGGATGCAGCTATTCAAATCAGGAAGTGGCAGAAATGATTTGTGCGCTTGCACAAGAGAAACGAAACATTATAATCAAGTCGCAGCCTCGGCAGAATGATGTTCTAGAATGTTTCGCCGATATATCATTGATTAAAAAAACTTTTTCCTGGAAACCCAAAGTATCTCTTGAAATGGGCTTAAGGGAACTAATCGAGAAAGTAAAAGCATAAAAATGATTTCCATTATTTCGCCCGTTTATAATGAAGCTGAAAACTTGCACGAGCTGTGCCGGAGAATAATCGCTGCCCTTGATATGATTAATGAACCCTTTGAGATTATTCTTGTCGACAATGGAAGCGAGGATGATTCGCTGGAAATTATAAAAAATATACGTATCAATGACGGGAGAATTAAATATTTAAGTTTGTCACGTAATTTCGGCCATCAAGGCGCCATCCTGGCAGGACTAAAATACGCAACAGGTAAAGCGGTAATCTCATTGGATGGGGACTTACAGCATCCGCCGGAGATAATCCCTGACATGATTAGGCTGTGGAGGCAAGGGTATGAGGTTGTTTTTACCTATAAAAAAAATCAGTTTAAAAAGTTCAATTTCCGTATTCTTCTAACAAAATTATTCTACATAATGATCAACACAATATCTGACCTGAAGCTTTCATTCGGACAGTCTGATTTTCGACTCCTCGACAGAAAGATTGTGAATACTATTAATCAAATGGCAGAAAAAGATAAGTTTATAAGAGGCCTTGTAGATTGGATTGGGTTTCGCCAGAGAGGAATTGAATATGAACCAACGCCAAGAAAGAGGGGAATTTCCAAATTTTCTTTGCGACATTATATAGCCTTTGCCTTGAATGGGGCCTTTTCATTTTCAACGGTTCCTCTGCGGTTATCTACATATATCGGTATATTAATGACCACTGTATTCGGGATCATAGCAATTTATTATGTTATCTTGGGGTTGGGCAATTTTATTCTTAAAGACAGTCTTGTCCTTCCGCCTGGTTGGCTGACCATTGTAACAAGTATCCTTTTCCTGGGAGGCATACAGTTGATGAGCATAGGAATAATCGGTGAATACATAGGCCGTATTTTCATGCAGACGAAATCAAGACCTGAATTTATAGTCAGAGAACAGGATTTGGGATAATACAATCATAAAAATAAAAAATAATTATGACAACAAAAAGAAAAGTAAATAAATTGAAGGTCATCCTTTTATGTGGAGGAAAAGGGGAGCGGCTGAACCCGATTACTAACATAATTCCTAAACCTTTAATTCCGATTAAGGGTATTCCAATTTTGAGTTATCTGGTTTCTTATCTGGAAATATACGATTTTAAGGACATCATTATTGCCACCGGGTATAAATCAAAAAAAATTTATGAATATTTTGATAAAAATCACAAAAACTTGAATATTGAAATTGTCGATTCAGGAGATGTTGATATTATAAAAAGAATTCAAGATGCATCCTCTCTAATTTCCGGTGATTTTATAATGTGTTATGGAGATACCCTGGCCGACATTAACTTCAGTGAGATGATCGAATATCACCATGAGCATAATGGCATCCTCACCATAACATCTTATCCTCTTCATAGCCCATTCGGCATCCTGGATATAGGAGAATCAGGGAATGTGATATCCTTTAAGGAAAAACCTGTTCTTGATAAATGGATTAATATCGGATATTTATATTTTAGTAAAGAATGTCTGCCGTATATAAAAAATAATATATCTTTTGTGGACTTCCTTCATGAACGAGTCAAAAAAAAGGAGATGTTCAGTTATAAACACAGGGGGATCCATATTACCGTAAACACCATAACTGAACTTCGAGATGCTGAAAATAACATCGCTAGTTTTAAAAAAATACTGAACAGGTAGATTATCCATGACTAAAATTGAATTCTGGAAGGGCAGAAATGTTTTGATCACAGGTATTAATGGTTTTATCGGAGGAAATCTGGCAAAGACTTTATGCAACTTTGGTGCAAATATCGTCGGTATTATACGGAACCAGAATAAGAAATCATTTTTATATTACGAGGGAATAGCTGATAAGGTCAACCTAGTTAACGGAAATGTGACTGATAAAGAACTGATAATGAGGGTTATATCAGAAGAAAGGATTTCCGTTGTTTTTCATCTTGCTGCACAGGTTGAAGTTGGAATTGCCCAGGTTTATCCGTATTTAACCTGGGAGACCAATATAAAGGGCACCTATTCACTATTGGAGGCAATCCGTGAAAACAGTGTTGTCGTAAAGGCTGCTGTTATTGCATCGACGGATAAGGCCTATGGAAGTTATGAAGAAGATAAACTTCCTTACCGTGAAGAATATCCCCTTGTTCCCGTTTACCCCTATGATGTATCAAAAGCATGTGCCGATATGATTGCCAAGGCATACTCATCGGGACTTTACTCTCTTCCTATTATTATTACTCGTTTCTGTAATATTTATGGTCCTGGGCAGCTTAACTTTTCTGCGCTCATTCCCGACGCTATAAGGGCTGCCTTGGGTCACGGAAAATTTATCCCTCGTAGTAATGGGCTTAGTGTCCGAGATTATATTTTTATCGATGACGTCATTCATCTGTACATGCTGTTTGCAGAAAAACTGGCAACTAACAAAGATCTTAGGGGCGAAATTTTCAATGCAGGAACAAACAAGCCAAAACGTGTTAAGGAGATTGTTAAACAAATTTACAGTAATTTAAAAAAGAAAAAAGAATATTTGCAAATTGATGCAATATGGTCAAAACATAAAACTTTAGGGGAAATTGACTGTCAATACATGAACTATGATAAATTAAATAGTTTTTTTGGATGGAGTCCATCCATAGATTTTGATAGTGGAATAGAGCAAACTATTGCTTGGTATGAAGAATATCTTAAGAGAATAGCTTAATTCCGATGGATGGAATTTCGGTCATAATTTCCTACCATAACGAGTCCAGAACTATTGAAAAGACACTCGATCTTCTGGCTGCGCAGACCCTACGTCCGAAAGAGGTTCTGCTTATAAATTCCAGCTCAACCGATAACAGTTCACAGGTTATACAACAATGGGCCGATAGGAATGCCGCCAGGAATAGTATGGTGGTTAGAAATATTTTTGAAGGGACAGCTGTGCCTGGATCTTCAATGAATGTTGGAATTAGAAACGCCTCCGGCGACTTACTTGCTTTTATGGACTGCGGCCTGATTTTTGATTCCCACTGGCTTGAGAGTCAAATGCATTATATGACAACTCATGACAGCGATGTTGTTTTTGGTCTTTGTCTTTTCAGTGGAAAAACCTTTTTAGATAAATTCGCTATTGCTCAGACATATGGATATAAGAGAAAACGTCCGACGGTGCCTTCATCACTGGTAAAGAAAAGAGTCTTTGAACGAACAGGGTTGTTTTTAGAAAATAAAAGATCTGGACATGATGTGGATTGGATCCGTAAGTTAAAAAGGGAAAACATCCGCCAGGACGTAAATGAAGATGTGGTTATTAAATATATGGAAGGCAATTATGCCATAACCCTTAAGAATATTTTTCTTAAAACAATACGCTACGCCGAATCAACAATTGCTCTTTATAAATATTATAACCACCATATTTACGGCATTTTTCTGCTATTAGCAATTTTGTATATTGTCAAAATTAATTTTTTCCGTCCATGGCCCTATAATGAATACATTCCTCTTTATCACATGGATAAATACTGGTTGGACATCATAGTTCTATTTGTAATCCTGTATCTTGCTTTAAGAGGCTACCTTATTCCTTTTTTAAAATCTCGGAATCTGAAAATTTTTTATGAACACCCCATAGCACTTATTATTCTTCCGGTTGTCGGTTTTATTATCGACATTGGGAGGTTAATTGGTTATGTTAGGGGCATCTTCAAATATTTATTCAAGTCTTGAACCTATCATTTATTCCCTAATGCAAAAGTTCTAGCCTACCCTATTTAATTGGGTAACCTCAAATAGCGGTCAAATCCTATTGAATTAAAGAGAGCTTTGCAGAACAATGCCAACGCAAGATAAAATGGAAGTAATAAAATAAAGAAAAGTCTATTTACAAAGCAAGAAAATTAATGACAAAATAAGGTAATATAAAGAAATAACTTGAAAAAGCAG